>ERZ773130.405-NODE-405-length-53536-cov-55.308876_pt1 | contig 53536 bp, 62 predicted proteins | sample MGYA00511919_ERZ773130 | MGnify/ENA primary metagenome ERZ773130 (study PRJEB29015, sample SAMEA2737851) | human gut metagenome | biome: human gut; feature: human-associated habitat; material: faeces | place: China | collected 2012 ...
GGTGCTACTAATAGCACCCTGGCAATTATCATCTTCTCGGTGCTACTAATAGCACCCTGGCAATTATCATCTTCTCGGTGCTACTAATAGCACCTTGTTAATTATTATCTTCTCGGTGCTACTAATAGCACCCTGTTAATTATTACCTGCCCGGTGCTACTAATAGCACCCTGTTAATTATTATCTGCCCGGTGCTACTAATAGCACCTTGTTAATTATCATCTTCTCGGTGCTGCTAATAGCACCCTGTCAATTATTATCTGCCCGGTGCTACTAATAGCACCCTGGCAATTATCATCTTCTCGGTGCTACTAATAGCACCTTGTTAATTATTATCTTCTCGGTGCTACTAATAGCACCCTGTTAATTATTACCTGCCCGGTGCTACTAATAGCACCCTGTTAATTATTATCTGCCCGGTGCTACTAATAGCACCTTGTTAATTATCATCTTCTCGGTGCTGCTAATAGCACCCTGTCAATTATTATCTGCCCGGTGCTACTAATAGCACCCTGGCAATTATCATCTTCTCGGTGCTACTAATAGCACCTTACTTCTTATTATCTGACTTTGTATTATTCTTCAATTTGCTATCTTTAATCTGTTTATAATACTCAATTCTATTTTTAATTATATCTTGACTTTCTCTTACAACATCAGTCTTAAGATAATCTGTATTATAACACTGTGTGATATTCAAAGCATATATCATACTATTAAGTATCTCTATCATCACCTGACTGTTTCTATCTGCTGTAGTAGCTCCAAGACGAATACGTGTAAACATATTTTCGTATCTGTCTTTTATCTTATCTACAATACAGTCAGCAAGAACATCTACATTGTCATTCTCTCTCTCCTGCATAATAATATAATCAATTGCCTGTGACTGAGAACGCAGGTTCTTTTCTTTCTTAACCTTGTCAATGTATTCTTTTGTACTCTGGTCTATTGTAATATTTAATCTCACTTTATTATTATCCATTAATTACACTTCCTCTCTTTTGTTATCTACATATTCGCTAAGTGTATCATTAACTTTCTTCAATACCTTTGTGTTATTGTCAATTATTACAGCCATTTCACGGACAAGCTCCGCATACTTCAAATCCAGCTTCTTCATCTCATCAAGTACAGCTAAATTCTCAAGGTATGTTCTTAAATATTCTTCACGACTAAGTCCCTGCTTTTTAGCTATCTCATTAAGCTTCATTACAACACCAGCATCAAGATTTCTCACTGTTACATTCATTATAACACCTCCAATAGTTTATACATCAATTATACATTAATTCACAAGCCTTAGCAATGAATTATACATAGAATATACATAAAACTTCTATATAATGAAATCAGAAAAATGTTTGGCTTTGCCAAACAAATCACGAAAGTGATTTCAATTTTTCCTTATGCTCTTTTTTTTTAAAAAATCTGAGATTTTTGAAAAAAAACTATTGATTTTTCTCTCCGCAGGTGCTATAGTAGCACCAAGGAAAAGAAATCAATATCCTTTACAGGTGCTACTAATAGCACCCACCTTATATTTGCGCTAATATAAAAGTAACTTATATTTTCAAGGTGCTATTAATAGCACCCACAATAACAGGAGGTTTCAAATGAAAGTAATCAGTTTTTTAAATAATAAAGGTGGAGTAGGAAAAACAGCTTCTACTGCAACAGTCGCACATATGATAAGTGCCGTATACAATAAAAAGGTTTTATTAATAGATATGGACCCACAGGGTAACTGCTCAAGCTTATTCAGTCAGATAAATACACTTGATTTATTTGTTAATTTGCTTAATGACGTTCCTAACTATTCAGAAGAAAAAACAGTAGAAGACCTGCTTCTTGACAGTGAATTAGATATTCACGAAGCTATCAAAAAAACGGAGTATGACAACTTAGATATCATACCAGCACTTCTTACACTATCAGAATGTGAAGAACGATTAAAAGCCGACATAAGAACTCCACAACAATTTAGACTTAAAGCTCATCTTGATAAAATTGCTGATGAATATGACTACTGCCTCATAGACTGTAGCCCATCAATAAACATTCTGAATATAAATGCTCTTGTAGCTTCTAATGAAGTTTACATTCCGCTTAAATGCGATGCGTGGAGTGCAACAGGAATGTGCATAGCAAGAAAGCTTGTTAAAACAGTTTCATCTTACAATAACAATTTAAAACTGGCTGGCTGTTTCTTTACTGTTTGGGAAGGTCAAAAGAATGTTTCTAAAACTACATATGACTTAATATCAAGCTTATTGTCAGATTTAGTCTTACCTGTTAAAATATCAAAGTCGAAACTTGTTGAAGAATTGAGTTATACTAAGATACCACTTCTTATTTATGATAATGGCAAGACAAAAAGCAAGGTAACACAAGATTATCTTGATTTGACAAAGTATATTGTTGAGCATTAATCTAGGTGCTATTAATAGCACCTAATGATAATACGAAAGCTGGGTGCTACTAATAGCACCTAATGATAATATTAAAGTTTGGGTGCTACTAATAGCACCTAATGATAATACTAAAGTTGGGTGCTACTAATAGCACCTAATGATAATACGAAAGCTGGGTGCTACTAATAGCACCTAATAATAATACGAAACCTGGGTGCTACTAATAGCACCTAATGATAATATTAAAGTTTGGGTGCTACTAATAGCACCTAATGATAATACGAAAACTGGGTGCTACTAATAGCACCTAATGATAATGCTAAAGCTGGGTGCTACTAATAGCACCTAATGATAATATCAAAGCTGGGTGCTACTAATAGCACTCAACACGAATGTAAACATTCGTGTATCGGTAATTAAGAAAATACTATTCATAAAGCGGAGGAATTATAATGGCAAGATTTAATTCAGCGGCTCTCGGCTTAACAGAGGGACTACTAAATTCAAAATCATTAGAATTAAAGCAGGGACTTGAAATTGTTAAAATTCCAATAGATAAGATAATCGAAAATGAGAATAATAACTATTCTATAAATGATATAGATGAATTAATAGAGTCTATTAAAACTGTAGGACTTAAACAAAATCTTGATGTGATGAAACTTCCAGACGGAAACTATAAGCTTCTTACAGGACATAGACGTTTTACAGCTTTAAAAGAACTTTCAAAAGAAGATGACAAATTCAAATTTGTTCCCTGCTCAATAACAGATATTAATAGCGTTAAACTTCCAGTGTCCGAAAAAAGCAAGGAAGAATATTTAATTACTACAACAAATGCAACACAACGTAATATGACTGAAAGTGATAAATATAATCAGTATAATACTTTAGTTAAAATATATACAGAAGCAAGAGATAATGGTTATGCTCTTGGAGAAAAAATGCGCCGCCGCATAGCCGATGATATGAGCGTATCACCTGCACAGGTCGGAAAGCTTGACTATATCCGTAATAATGCAACTAATGAATTAAAAGAACGTCTTAGTAATAATGATATAACAATTGCTGAAGCTGCAGAAATAGCACACCACGACAAGGAAAAACAGGCAACATTAAAGCCTAAAAAAGACCGCATAATTGATACACTTACACAGGAAGAATATTTTCTTCCTAAAGATTTCTTTAAAGAAAATTTAAAAGAACTTACAGCAGTAATTGAGAAATGTGAAAATTCAAACAATAAAACATATGATAAGAAAAAATATGCAAAACTGCTTGAAGCCAAAAACAGGGTGGAACAGGAAATAAAAAGAGCTGAAAAGCTTATAAATCCTTAACCATAAAAAATAAGGCTATAGCCGAATACCTAAGTTGAAAGAATTGTATTCGGCTATAGCCTCATTAATTAAACATTAAGAATAAATGCTTTATCACCAAGAATTTCTTCCGGTAGAATTTCACTATTAACCTCTTTTATCATTTTATTAATATCTTTAATATCAATATCCTCTGAATATCCCATTATTAAAAATTCGTGTATACTGCTTGGAATAGCAATAATCTTGTCTGTATCAAGTTCTTTTGCTAATTTAATAAGTAAATTCCTGTTTAATATAGAAGAAGCTCCTCTAAATCTAGATTTATTAGATAGAACATACATAATATTATCTTCGTATTCTTCAATATTAAGTATCTTAGCAAGTGACTTATATTCCGCCTCCTCATTAGAGTGTATTTCTGCTAAATCCCAAGCTTCTGTAACAGATATTCCAAATGTTTCCAACATTTTAGAAGTAACTTTGCTGGAATAAATCACTCCGTTTTTACTATGTCGAACATATAAATAAATTTCCAATCCCGGTAAATCAGTTGTAAAATCTTTTATAATTTCTTCCTTTCCAGCCTGCTGAACACCTTTGTACAGATTATCAAGAATATAATCCCTATCTGCAAAACAATCAATATCTAAATCGTCTGCCTTTAAAGCTTTATTGTATTTTTCAATTACTTTATCAACTATGTAATCAATACTGTAATTACCATCAAGTAAATCATCAATATAAATATACACTCCTAAGCGTTCATTTAACATCATTCTGACTGCTATAAATGCTGCATTATTTTTAGTAATAACTTCTAATTCTGCTTTGTAACCTTTTAACTTTAATCTCTTAATAATTTCACTCTTAATCATAATTATATTCCTTTCAAATTTAAAATGTTTAATCTATTGCTATTATTTACAGGCTTAGATAACCCATAATTCACTTTCAAGATTTTGAGCTGGTGGGGCGCGGGTAGATTTTTCGTAGGTGTAAGTTTTCATTGTTATTTCCTTTCCTTATTATTAATGTACTTTCTGAGTTTCTCGTAGTGGGTTTGCGTGCATTGTATGGAACATTTGACAATGCTTTTGCAAGGATCAGAGTGGTAATCGGACTGAACGTAGTGAGGGAGAATTAAGGAACGACCTTGCATAAGCAGTGGCAAATGTTACAATGCACACTAGCAAAGCCAGTACAAGGAACGAAAAAGTACATTAATAATAAGGGAAGGGAATATGAGAACACCTGCCGGAGAAAAAAGGGGTTTCCCTGGGGAAACCGATGGCAAAAGGGGACTATTAATATTCCTTGTTCTGCACTGTTTTAAGCCATTTATTTATAAAAAATAAATGGCAAGTGCAAGTGGTCTGTGGAATTGGCAGACCAACACTTGAAAAGTGGTGCTAGGAACGGTTCCAACATCAACATCTATATCCTTAAAGGATAAAGCAAATTAAAAAGGGCGCAACCTGCGCCCTTAAAAATACATTTATTTATTACTCGTTAAATACATAAAGTCTGTTGTAACTGTGATGTTTAAAATCGCCATTTCCTGCAATTTCGCACCCAATATTTACGTATTTAAGACTTACAACAGTTAAATTTTTGTCATAAATTTACTCTTATCTAAATACCATACAATATTTGTTGTGGTTGCTATTATCAGATACAAACTCAAACACAATGACTTCATAACCATATTCCTTCACATATGCTTTTCTTTTTTTTGAATTATATTCTTCTGTAAGTCCTTCTAAAGTCTGAAAAAAATAATGTTCAATCCCTTCATCTAACACCTTTGCTTCCTCTTTTGTGTCGTATCCATTAAAACATTTTCCAGCTTCTTCAGCTGTAATATTAAAATAATCAGTTGTTTTATAAATTGTCATTGTCAATTACTCCTTTCGTTTTATGCCCCTTATAGGGTAAAACCTCCGCCGGTATCGCTCCGGCTGTCATTCTCTGCGGCGGTTAATTTGTTCTATTAATAAACTTTAATGAGTCCGCAAGAGTTAATAATCTTATTTGTGCCATCTGCCAAAGGTTCTTTGTAAGTAATTTCGTATTCAAGCCTTACATTGTATTCAAGCTCAAATTCTTTAACAATTTCATCATCAACACGCCATATTTCAAGTAATTTTTTTGAATAATGTTCAGCTTCAATAATTCCACCTTCTAAAATTTCAATACTTCTTATGTCTTTCCAAGTTGCAAAGTAATATTCTGCAATCTGCTTAATATCTGCACTAATTTTTGTTGTAAAATAATCTCCATTTTCCTTATTAACCTTAATAACTAACATTGTAAAGTCCTCCTTATTTACTTTCTATTTCCTTCTTGTAGTCCTGCGCTTCTTCTATAGTTGCAAAATATTTTCCATAACCACAATGAAAAAATGTTTTTCCTCCGTCAACACTCCTAAAAATCATAGCGTTGTAATTGTAAATATTTGCAACTGGAAAATTTAATTTGTGAATTTCAACCTTTTCAACCATAACCTAAACTCCTTTTAAAACCTAATAATCTACTTTCAAGATTTTGAGCTGGTGGGGCGCGGGTAGATTTTTCGTAGGTGTAAGTTTTCATTGTTATTTCCTTTCCTTATTATTAATGTACTTTCTGAGTTTCTCGTAGTGGGTTTGCGTGCATTGTATGGAACATTTGACAATGCTTTTGCAAGGATCAGAGTGGTAATCGGACTGAACGTAGTGAGGGAGAATTAAGGAACGACCTTGCATAAGCAGTGGCAAATGTTACAATGCACACTAGCAAAGCCAGTACAAGGAACGAAAAAGTACATTAATAATAAGGGAAGGGAATATGAGAACACCTGCCGGAGAAAAAAGGGGTTTCCCTGGGGAAACCGATGGCAAAAGGGGACTATTAATATTCCTTGTTCTGCACTGTTTTAAGCCATTTATTTATAAAAAATAAATGGCAAGTGCAAGTGGTCTGTGGAGCTGGGCAGACCAACACTTGAAAAGTGGTGCTAGGAATGGTATCAGCATTATTAATCAACTAAAATAAGAACTAAACTAACGACTAAACTAAGAACTAATTAAAATACTAAAATAATAAATAAGTAAGATAAAATAAAATTTAAAAGTGCTGCTAATAGTACCCTGTTAATTTATCATCTGCCTGGTGCTACTAATAGCACCCTGTAACTTGTTATCCTATTCAAAATAACATAAAGCAAATAAAAATAACTAATAAAATATAATACCAAAAAAGAAAATCCATATATACTTTTAAAACATTTTTAATACATTTCACAAAATATTCACTATTTAAAGTATTGAAAAATATCATATGGTAATGTATTATAATAATATAAATAACATACTAATAAAGACACTGTAAAATACAAATGTCCTTATTGGTATTAATATATAAGGAGTGGATATATGATTGAAAAGATACTTAGTGCTGAACTAAAAAAAGCTGTAGATAATAAATACCCTGTTGTATTCAGAATAGAAGATAAAACTTCAGATGATACAAAAAGAGATACTTATTCAGATGCAGAAGTAAAAACAATTCTTACAAATGTGCATATAAATGAAAAGGACAAATATGCAAATATTGAAGGTGAGAACTTTAACCTACAGTTCAAGTTCAGCAAGTGTTCTGAAGGAACAGAATCAAGCAAACACAAAAAGTATTACATAGAAGGTGAGAATTCAATAGTCACAATAACAATACGCTTCTAAACAGTAAAATACTAAGGAAATCGGTCGGATAAAACTGGCCGATTTTTTTATGTGTAGCCAAAATACAAAAGTTCGTATATTATATAATTATACGAACAGTAAAAATATGTATATAAGCGGCAAAAGGTGGTATAATACAAATATACGAACTAAACTATATAAAATACGAACTAAAAAGAGGTGTTTTATGGCAAATAAAACAACAGTAGCATTAACAGAAAATCAGTTCCGGGAACTCATAAAAACAATGTATGAAGGAGGAGCAGGCTTCAGACCAAATCCTAAAATTGCAACGATATTGACACTTGAAGCAAATCTAGGACTTAGAATAAGTGACATATTAAACCTGAAGATGAAAGACATTATAAGAGATGGGGGAAGATACAGACTAAATATAATAGAAGAAAAAACAGGAAAGAAAAGAACCTTCACAGTGCCATATCAAATAAAACAGTATTTAGATGATTACTGTGAGCTAAATGACATTCCTGAAGATGAAAAGATATTTCCGGTAACAGCAAGAGCAGTCCAGAAGTATTTAAAAGTTGTATGTGATTATGTAGGCTTTGAAAATATAGGTACACACTCCTTCAGGAAATATTACGCAACAGACATATACCAGAAAAATGATAATGACATCATACTTGTACAGAAGCTGCTACAGCACTCATCACCAGTAACAACACAAAGATATATAGGAATAATGTCCAAGAGAGTAGAAAAGGCAATACAGGACCATTTAATAATAATAGACCCTCCAGCCCAGCAATAAAATAAGAGGGATAAATAACATATCCCTCTTATCGAAGTATCAATTTAAAATTTCATTAATAGCCCACTTGAGAGAATGGTCATAATCAAGAACAATACCTATAAGCTCGTCCTTACCAATTTCCTCAGCAAGTTTTATTAACTTGTCTGAATTGCTGCCACCTGCGGCACGCAAGGCATCAAAAAAATTATCTTCATCTTCAAATTTTTCTTGAAATTTCGGATATTTATCATAAACTTTTGCTACTATAGTTTCGATATAATCGTCAAAACGATATTCCGGAGCGACAGTATAAACAATTATTTCTGTTTCCGGTTCTTCATCTTCGTATTCTGCTTTAAGCTGAATATCATCAAGTATAATCTTATAAAAATCATACATAGTAATTTTAGATGACTCAGAAAAATTATATATGTCCGCACGAAGTGGTTCAACAGCCGCAACAGTAGCGACACCTGTATTATTGTCTAACCACCAGTTGTCGCCTGGCTTAGGAGGTTCACCAATCTCATCATATTGTTTTTTAAAATACCTAGCATCTACATCTATATGTTCCATAACATTCACCTGCACCTTTCTTATTCTATATCCTCTGGTAAACTTTGAGTTCCAGCGGCTTCCATTTCTTGTAATATTTGACTGGCAACTTCTTTTCCCTCTGCTATTGTCATACAAGAAGCTAATCTAACCCAGCCTCCCAATTCTTCCGAAAAATATCTTATATCATATTTAGGGTTACGCTCATTAATTTCCATACCCCCTGTATATCGGTTTACAATACAAACCTTATACTTACCAATCTTAAATTCTCTCATAATTTCCCTTTCTGGTCTGTCATCATCAGAGCCACAGTGACCAATCTATGGCTGACACCCTAATAATAGGGTGTTTCGACAAATTATTCAATTAATATCAATTCCAGCCCATCACTTGCCACGTCCGGCAAGTATGTCCCAATGCTGTCAGCCGTGATAAAAAGGTTGTATCCCTCAAAGCTCTGGAACCAATATAATGGTCCAACTTCTATAAGAACATATTCAATATCCTTATTTTTATAGATATGTCCCTTTTTATAATAGCTGCGTCCTTCTTCTAATGTAGCTTTTTTTATTTCCTGTAAGTTCATCAATAACCTTCCATTTTCATCTCTATATCTCTTCATATCACTAAACTCCTTATCTCTTTGATGATGTTATTATATCACTAATATTAGTGACAGTCAATACTTTTATCATTATTTTTAGTGATATTTTTATTGACTTTTTGCATTTCATTTATTATTCTAATAATAAACATAACCAGGTGAAAGGAGCTACTATAATGTTAAAATATCGTTTTGATGTTGGAGATGCGTTAGAACGCATAGGATTTAATATGTATAAGGCTAAAACAACAGGAATATTAAGCCAAGACACACTTAAAAAGATAAAAAATGAAGATACAAATATCAATGCAAAAAGTATCAATAATCTATGTGCAATCTTAGATATGCAACCTAAAGACATCTTTATATATGAAGAAACTGAAGAAGATAGAGAGCTGAAAAATAAATTATAAAAATCACTTGCAAAAGTGATATAAGTGTGGTATTATAATTATAGAAATTAAAGAAAGGGCAGTCGAAAGATTGGAACGTAAAAAATTATGATAAATATTGACGAACTCAAAAAATTAAATTATGAAGATGGAAAAGCACTTTTAATAAATGCCGGATATAACATAAAAGCCGGAAAAGAAAATTATCAGCCTTGTAATACAGAATATGAATATGCAACAGATATATATTTTGTTAAGGATAGTGAGGACAAATTAAAAGAAATAGATAGAATATGCGGTACTATATATTCAGACGAGTATATATATACTAGCGAAGATTATAATGTGTTAGATAGTGATACATTTAAAACAACTTGGGGAAAAGAGGACCCACGAATAACAAAAGCTGGTGTTCTTGCCAATTTAAAAAAATTTATCGGTAAGAATATAGATGATGATTTTGATATAAATGTGTGTGAGGCTTTTGAAGACTATGACGAAAAAGGAGAAACTTGTATGTCTTGCGAAAAAAGCCAAGATAATAGTTATACTTATGTAGCATCTATAGATACTGAGTATCCAACACCATTTATAATTACAACTGATAACAATAACATAATAACAGATGTTAGAGTATAATAACGATAATAGGAGAACGAGATTATGGAAAGCAGAATAAAAGAATATAAAAAAATAACAATAAATGATTATAGAAACTATGAACCAGAAAAATGCTCCGATGGCGGAGCTTATGGTTTCTGGACAGAATATCTCTATAAGGGTGGAGATATATGGGAAATAAGTTACGGGACTACGGCAGATATGGAATTTTGTCCTTGCTGTGGTAGCTTCAATAGTCATTATGACTATGAAAATGAAGAATACTCTTGCGGTGACTTCGATACCATAACAACAAAAGAACTATCAAAAATAATAATAGAAAATACACCAGAAAAAGACGGAATATCTATTGATTATGAATAAAGAAAGGAAATATAAATGTTTAGATTTAACAGATTTGATAAATACAGATGGAATAAAAAATATCCAGAAGGATATGCTGATTTATGTGAATTTATGTGGTTTTATAATGGACTATCTCATAATGAAGATAGTATATTACATAGATACCATAAACCTAGTTTTCATTTACAAGGGGCAGACAAAAATTGGACTGTTATTAGTCTTGAACAAGAACGTTCTTTAGATAAACTTTTAAAGTTTATGGCAGACCACCCTGAATCAAGAAAAACTGCATATATAGAATATCCAACAAGTAAAGAAAAAGGAACTCAGTTTACAAAAGAGTTTCGTAAGATGAATATAGACTATAAGAAAGCCTATAAATTGAATATCTATATAACCAACCAAATAATATCGGCATTAGATGAAGCATTAGAGAAACAGTATATGTAGCTGGTATACACAGAAAGAAGGGATATTTATTGACAAACAATGAATTAAAAAGGTTATCTGAAGAAATAGATAACTTAACAGAAGAAGAAATATCTAAGTTGAAGGAAAAATATAAAAAGGAAGAAAGTAAATCTAAAATCAAAAAATCTACAGAATTCTCATTTATTCCTCCAACCAATCCATAATTATATAATTAAATACATAATAAAGCAGTTACAAATATATACTATATTAACAGCTAATCACTTATACGCGAATGTAAACATTCGTGTCAATAGTAGCTAAGATATGTTGTATTACTAACTGCTTTTATTAACTTTATGTATGTTATATAACTATATATAATTATATAATTAATTTTTTTAAATTTATTTTTTAATTATAATTGAATTAAGTGTTGACGTGGAGGGTCAGCACTATTAATCTCAGAACTAGGAGATAAGCAGAGCGGCACTCCCCCCTACAAGAAGTCTAATGACAACTTGTAAGGAGTAATATGCTAATCTCGTCACCAATCGATGAAGTTCTAGCGTTTACCTTGGTATTACTACCAAGCAGAGGTTGAGCCTTATGCTCTGTGTCCAGATGAAGCTTAACACACTCGATTACGAATCGCCCTCTGTCCCCCCGAATGCTCCGATGGGGTACTCTAACCGACCTAATCTGTAATTACGCTGGGGTAGTACAATTTTTAGTCGTATGATTGACATAGTTGACCCTGCAACACCCAGCATTGATATGGGTACTCAACCACACCATCTAACGGTCATCAATGTGAGGGTTGGCGGTCGTTTATCTCCGATTCTGCCTCATAGAATTATTTTAATGCGGTTCGTTCTCAACGCAGCCATTAGAGATTGCAGAGCTATGGACTTATTGCTACTTATTCAATTTATGAAAAAAGGGTAACTTTAACAAGGGTATACACATTCTTATTCTTAATAATGTATACCAAGTAGAAGTTTATTTTTTTGTCAAGTACATTTTGCCAATTTTTTAACTTTGTTTAATGTTGAAATCTTGACAACTTTATCGCACTTATATATAATACAAATTGAGTGATATAATACTTATTAATACAGGTGCTACTAATAGCACCCACATATTTAATGTAACTACTATATATAAATATATTGAATTTTCAATGTTGAGTTTTAAGATTTGAGCTTATGAGCTTGGTCTTATATTGAATTTTCGATGTTAAGTTTTAAGTTTTAAGTTTTAAGTTTTGAGTTTTGAGTTTTAATATGTGCGTAATTTTTGGTGTGTGTTATATTCGCTTTTTATTGCATATCGACTGGTACTCGATATGTGAAAGCTTGTTAGCTAAACTGGTAACTTAGCTGATGAGTAACTTAATTAATATGTTGTATTAGAAAAGAGCTGAAAGGCTCTTTTTTAATTGTTAATAAATCTTAAAAAAAAATCATTAAAAAACCAAAGTTCTCCACAATTATACTGTATTTAGTCGGAATTGTAAACATAATTATTAATTGTGCTTACTGTCAATATATTTTCTTAACAATTCCTCTTTCATATCTTCCGGAGCAGACAGATAGTCTTTATAACATTCTCTTGTACATATCTTATTAACTTTAGAGTATAATTGCTTCCGGATTTCTTCTAATTTGATATTTTGTTCTTCAGTATCTTTGTTACCAGTAAAGATATATTTGCAAATATCATAGAATAATTGCTCATCAATTTTGACCTGCCTCACCTATACCTCCTGTTTGACATATTTTACCAATTAACTTATAATGGCTAGGTCATAATTACATATTATAAGGAAATTGGAATATATTGCTATAACCTCCGAGCAATAAATTTTCAAAAAACAAAAAAAATTATGATAAAATTAATAGTTACGATTTTTAGCTCATATGAGCTGAAAATAAAATCGTAAAACAAAAGTTTTATGATTCATTTTATATATTGGAGGAACTATTAATGAGCAAGTATTATGACGAACAAAAGATAAAACAGACAGATAAATTAAATTCTATGTTGGTGGAATTACCATCATTTTGTACTCAATTTTTTGTTGGCATTGAACAGACTACGCAACCTTCGACTAGGTTAAGTTATGCCTATAATCTAAAATTATTTTTCAATTATATTCATACGATATATCCTGATGAACCAATGACAGTAGAAATACTTAATATTATTAGTGCTTATGACATTGAACAATTTTTATCTTATATTAAGAATTACACTAATGCTGATGGCAAAGAAGTCATTAATGGTAAAGCTAGTATTAAATGTAAAGTAGCTGCTATAAAATCTCTTTATACTTATTTTTACAGACATCAGGAAATTAAATTTAATACAGCAGAATTTATTGATTTACCGGAAATTGAAGCTAAGAACATTGTTAGACTGAATGATATTCAGATAGACAATATATTAGATAATATTGAGAATAGGACACACTTCAACTATCAAAGCAGTGAATTATATATTAAAAGAGATTATGCTGTTATTGCCCTGCTTCTTGGAACTGGTATTAGAGTATCTGAATGTTCTGGCATAGATGTATCGGATATTAGCTTTATGGATTGCTCTGTTAATATTGTCAGGAAAGGTGGCAATGAAGACGTTGTATTCTTTTCTGATGAGATTAGAGATTGTTTAATAGCTTATTATAATTTAAGGCGAGATATTGTTACTGACGAAAAAGCTTTCTTCTTGTCGACCAGAAAGACACGTTTATCTGTAAGGTCAATCCAAAATTTGGTAACTAAGTATACCAAAGATATTAAGAAAGTTTCACCACACAAACTAAGGGCAACGTATGGCACTAATCTATATATAGCAACTAAAGATATATATTTAGTGTCAGATACATTAGGACACAGAAATGTTGAAACAACACGCAGGCATTATGCAGATATTCCAAGTGAAAGAAAAAAGGACGCAAGAAATTATATTCATCTGAGAAAGTTGCCAGTTAGACATTAATCACATAGAAATAGGGTGCTACTAATAGCACCCTATTTCTATTATCACTTTCAGGTGCTACTAATAGCACCTTATTTCTATTACCACTTCTGGGTGCTACTAATAGCACCCTATTTCTATTATCACTTTCAGGTGCTACTAATAGCACCTTATTTCTATTACCACTTCTGGGTGCTACTAATAGCACCCTATTTCTATTATCACTTTCAGGTGCTACTAATAGCACCCTATTTCTATTATCACTTCCGGGTGCTACTAATAGCACCTTATTTCTATTATCACTTCTGGGTGCTACTAATAGCACCCTATTTCTATTATCACTTTCAGGTGCTACTAATAGCACCTTATTTCTATTATTATTTCCGGGTGCTACTAATAGCACCCTATCCAACTTCAAGCTGTGGTTGCTGTTCTATAACATTTTGTGGCACTAACTGTTTTTTACATAAAGATGACTCTGAAACAGCTTCATCTTCAATATCTTCATCAATAGCCTCATCTATCTCCTTATCTTTATTCTGATTAATTTCATAATTGACATATTCATCAATATTTTCAATTACATTAGAAAATGTCTTCATTACATCATTAATCACACTATTAATATCAATTTCTTCTCCCTCCTGAGATTGTTCTAACTGCCTGTAATTATCTGCAAGATGATGTTTTCTTGATTCAGTTATTTCAACCCCAAGGTGTGATTCCAGCATAATGCTGAAGCAGTCAGCTTCGAATTCTTTAAGGTATGTGTTTTGTCCGGCTGTATGTTGCATAACAGCGTGTCCAACTTCGTGTGTTAATGTTGAAAGATATTCTGTTGAATTCAGCTTATCATTCATATTAATTAATGTATCTTTTATGTGATAACCTCTTAATGATATACTATTCATATCAATATTATTAACAGGAATATTAAGTTTGCTGACACAGTAATTCTTAATTCCAGCCGAAAGAATATCTAATTTTACATCATTATATCCCATTGAATAAAACGATGGATATTCTTCCTTAGGAACGTTTGTTTGCGATATATCAAATACATTTCCTATTTTGTAGTATGTTCTGTTTATGTGCTTTACACTATCAGGTGCTTTCATATATTTATTTTTTAATTCTGCTGGAGCTTCTGACAATTTAACATAATTTCCGTCTTTATCCTGAAGATATGTTGTTTTTAATGGAACTAAAACTTTAAGTCCGTGCTGTCCACGATTTATACTATAGCCGGCTTTTTTCCAGGCTTCAAAGCTCTGAAAATAAGTTGCTCCCCTATTTTGATTATGAACAAGCATAACATTTCTTGAGCTGTATCTGTAAAATTTAGAAGCAAATTTCATAAGTTCTGCTATTTCTTCCGGATTGTCTTTATAGGTCTTTGCAATATCTTCAATGGTTTTATTTATACCATTTAATTTATCTTTTTGTTCCGCCGCATATTCTGCCTTTGTTTTCCTTATATATCTTGACTGTTGTGTTGATGGGGTTTGAGGCTGAATATCAAAATTAATATTGCCGACAAGTGCATTATAGTCATCTAAAGATAAATCTTCATAGTCTGCATATACCCTGATGTTGCTATTCGTAAGACGTAATTGCTTTGCGGCATCATCTATTATGCTTCCAAGTTTTACATCAGCGGCTTTATTTGCTATCTTTAATCCCTTATATAAATCATCTTTATATATAGTATTCGTTTCATTAAAAACATTTACAACCTCTTTATCTTTTATGATTTTTAATGTGTAAGACAGGTTGTCACGTCCAGAAACATCAATAGAGATTATATTGCCAGGATTTTCCGGATTTATTATACGACAGCTCCACAAACCTTCTAATGAGTTATTTCTCATAATTGAACTGCCTACGATATGATTTAAGTTAATAAATGCTTCTCTGGCTGTAAGAGGCTTTTCGTAGCTTTCAGATGTATCTAAGTTATGTCCGGATTTTAACATATCCTCATAATTGTTATATCCAAAAATTTTGGCTTGTGCTGAAGCATAATAATTTAATCGTGTCGGTATAATTTTGTTGTCCTGTTTTATGTCAATATATCTATCAGGATTGCTTACATAGTTTAACTCATTTTGTATATTGTTTTTCATAATTACACCTCCTCAAAGACTGCATTAATTTTCTCCTGTTCTACAGCCTCGATTTCATTGATTGGAATTAATACAGTTTCGTCCATACAAAAATCACCTATCTCAACAATGTGTTCTATATCTTCTATAACCTTTAATCTTTCGTACTGGTCCGCGTATACCGCATATTTATCTGTATGTGCTATGCACATAATATCCTCTAAATCTCTCATAATATCTGCTCCTTTCACATCTCTACCTGTGTTCCTATATCTTCCCCAGACGAAGGAAATAATGTATTTTTCATCAGGGTAGATAATTCAATATCTTCTTCTATTTCTTCTTCATATTCAAGGATTTCCTTAGCTTCTTTGTCATTCTCCTCCTCAGCTTCCTGATTAAATAAAATGCTGTTATCCTTTGTATTAAATAATACATTAGACTTATAATCATATTGATATACATTATTTGATAAAATTTCTTCTGGGTCTTCAGTTGTCTGATTAACAATTTCAATTGACCTGTTAAGTATATCTGCAGAAAGTCCCTCAGTATTAAAAATCAGGAATTCGTGTACAGAAGAAGGAACTATGAAGGCATCACCTTTTACAAATTCTCTTATCTTATTTATTGTATCAGGATATAATAATACATTAGCTCCATAAAAGTCCCTGTCATTAGAAAGTACATATGTTTCTAACACTTTACACTCAGATGCCTCCGGAGCTTCTTCTCCTAAATCAACAATATCAGATAGTATTTTTATTTTAGCAGGGAATAACTGCTGTGTATTTTCAACTGCTAATTTGTACAGTTTATTATCCTGCATCTTCAAGCTCATTTTCAAACCTTCAAATTTATTATTAGTAATGCCATACACATCAGACTGATATGTATTCGCTTCTGATGTATCAATTGCATATATAACAGCTAAGTCACCGATGAGTTGGTGTGGCACGCTGTTAAGCAGTGATTTGTGGATATCTGCATTTATAACCTGTGTTATTAAGTGGCTTTTGATGTATGTCTTGGTCAGGTTAATTTCTGATTGCTGTATTTTATTTGTTTTATGTGAATAATAATAAATATTATTGTTAGATAAATCTTCAAATTCTACCCGGCTGTCAAAGCTTGATAATGTAGTAAATTCCTTTTTATCTTCATTTTCAAATCCTAATTGTCCGTCTTTGCTTTTTAATATATATATATCCTGGTTTATATTAATTTCTTCATTTTGGCTGTTATACATATGTATTTTGATTTGACTGTTCTCTTTTAGCATTATCATCACGCTCCTTTTTAACCATTTTTATAAGCTTCATTAACTGCATATATTTAATAAACCTGTCGTTATTTTTCTTCAATTTCCCCTGCCCCTCCTAAAAAACTGCTGATAAGGAATTATAATTTAATTCTTCAGCATTTTTTATTAATATTGGTGTGTATAAGCTCATATCCATATAAACCGGCATTACCTTTGAAGATTTGAAAAAGAGAAGAAGCTTCTTGCTTTCTCCTGCTTTACTTATAATTGCTCCTACAATATCATCTTCTGTTGGTATCCAGTAATTAATATCAGAGTGTGCTTTTTTAATCTCATCTAACTTATTAAAAATTTCCTGCTCTTTACTGCTCCTGCAATATAAGCCTATATCTGATGTTTTAAAAAAGTGAATACGGCCGAAAACTCTATATGAATATTTTTTTCCAGCTTTATTAACTTTTTTAAGATATTGAAATCCTGCTATCATAACATCATTTAAAGAATCTGTTTTATACTGCTTCTTGAATTTATTCAATGCTGTGTTAAGTGTTTTTTCATTAATAAAATTAGAGTAGGTATGTCCATCTGAACCATATGTCAAAACACTGCATTTTTTTATCGTTCCTAAATCCTGTACATCAATACCTGCAACCGGAAGATAAATGAACTTCACCCCATCTTTTTCAAGTGTTAATTCAGCCAGATTTCGTTTCATAGAGCTTATATGAACTCTATGTGTACGTCCGTATACATACCTTGAAAACTCCTGCTTTGATTTAATTAAAATATTATTAAGTACCTTTTCATCAAAAGCATCTATATTTATATTTCTAATAAATTCTTCAAGATTAAGATTTTTTTCTTTTGTATCATCAGCTACCTTTTCTTGTTCCTGTTCCTCTTTTTCTATAATAATCTGTTCTATATTTTCATCTTCCTCTATCTCTGGAGGAACTATATTGTCCTGGTCTTTTTCTTCTTTATCTTCTGCAATATTAAAGGTTTTAGGATTGAAATTAAGGTATGCTGTTACATCTCCGGTTTCGTCATCAATAATATATCCTGATGTTCTTAATTTTTTTCCATCAGGAGTTTTATATCTGATGCAGCTTTTGTTATGCTGATAATTATTATGTTCAGGATATATCTTGCCATCTTCAGAAATTCGGTAGAAAAGATTTTCATCAGGTCTACAACCGCAACGCATATAACCATATCCATTGCCAAATTTATTTTTCAGCTCTAACCTATGTGTTTTATCAAGATACGCTGGATAAATAAATTCTCCAGTTTTCAGTATAAATTTTGTATTCATAATTACTTAAATGGTACCTCCCCTTCATCTCTGTTCTGTCTAGCTTCTACAGTATTTTTTGTTTCTGTGAATTCCTGTGATTCTGCAATAAAATCAACAGTATATACTTTCTGATTTTCTTTATTGACGTAACTGCCGGTAACAACGTGTGATGATAAAAGTATCTGCATTCCTTTCGTCAGATATTTTTCAGCAAATAAAGCATTACTACCAAATGCCACAACAGAAATAAAATCAGCTTCATTTTCTTTATTTCGTTTGTTAATTGCTAACCTATATTTAGCAACCGCCTGACTTTCACCATTTTTTTCATATGAGCTTATTTCTGGGTCATTAACTAATCTTCCGATAAAAATACATTTATTCATAAGTAATCTCCTTTTATATTTTTAAATAAATTATAGGAATTATTTATAAAGAATTCGATAACCTGCAAGCATTAATTCACTTAAAAATCATTGCTTGCAGGTTATTGACAATTAGAATTTTTTGTGATTTAGATTTAAAAAAAACACGAGTTATAACTCGTGTTTTCTGATAAAACTAAAGACTCTTTATTTTTACACATTATTGCATAATAGAAATTATTTAATAAGGAGCTGGATACTGTAATTAATCTACAACAGTAGAAATTCTTTAATAACATTAAATATAGTAAATGACTTGAAGAACAAATATGAATCTACAACAGTAGAAATTCTTTAATAACATTAAATGAAGACGAACGAGAATTATAGAGCTAAATCTACAACAGTAGAAATTCTTTAATAACATTAAATTATGAAAGGAAAATGCCTTTTAATTAATCTACAACAGTAGAAATTCTTTAATAGCATTAAATTCCTATACAAATAAGAGGGCTGTACAGATCTACAATAGTAGAAATTATTTAATAACATTAAATTTTTAGGAATCTATTTGAAGCAATAGAAATCTACAATAGTAGAAATTCTTTAATAACATTAAATGAGTATTATAAAAATTATGTTGAAATATCTACAACAGTAGAAATTCTTTAATAACATTAAATAATATTAAATTCCAACCGCTTTACGTCATTTATACAATCTACAACAGTAGAAATTCTTTAATAATATTAAATATCAAGATTTAACTCTTTACCTGTATAATCTACAACAGTAGAAATTCTTTAATAATATTAAATTATAAACTTATACTTTTGTCTTATCAATCTACAACAGTAGAAATTCTTTAATAATATTAAATATTAAAAACACTTAAATGTATATCTAAATCTACAACAGTAGAAATTCTTTAATAATATTAAATAAAGACAACGATAAATAATTAACTTAAATCTACAACAGTAGAAATTCTTTAATAATATTAAATCGCTTCTGACTTAATCATCCCATCCATATCTACAACAGTAGAAATTCTTTAATAATATTAAATAGATGTATATGTATGAATTCGATACTAATCTACAACAGTAGAAATTCTTTAATAATATTAAATAGTAGTATAATTAATACAAAAACGTATTATCTACAACAGTAGAAATTCTTTAATAATATTAAATAAAGAGATTGTTGATAATGAACTTGTTATATCTACAACAGTAGAAATTCTTTAATAGCATTAAATTCCTATACAAATAAGAGGGCTGTACAGATCTACAATAGTAGAAATTATTTAATAACATTAAATTTTTAGGAATCTATTTGAAGCAATAGAAATCTACAATAGTAGAAATTATTTAATAACATTAAATATGAATTGAGAGTTAAATTATATACGCTATCTACAATAGTAGAAATTCTTTAATAACATTAAATTTACTCTACCTAAGCTAAAGAATATAAATCTACAACAGTAGAAATTCTTTAATAACATTAAATAAGTCTTGAGACATATCTTAATACATCATCTACAACAGTAGAAATTCTTTAATAACATTAAATAATATTAAAGTATATGAATTAAAAATATCTACAACAGTAGAAATTCTTTAATAACATTAAATTTTAGAATTTATCGAACCAACAGCTCTATCTACAACAGTAGAAATTCTTTAATAATATTAAATCCTTTATGTGAAGAAACATTTGTTATATCTACAACAGTAGAAATTCTTTAATAATATTAAATACTTGTTTTTTCGCAAATCCATATTGAAATCTACAACAGTAGAAATTCTTTAATAATATTAAATAGCTACTTAGTCAAATTCAACAAATAATATAGGACAAATGAAGCTGAAATATATAGCATATTGTACAATATATATCTGTCAAATAAGTTAAGTTCCTGCTTTAATATATATTAAGGCTTACGTTTGCAATTTGCAAGATATTTTTTATAACGCAGACTGATAAATTGTATTATCAGTCTGCGGCAAAATATAAATTATATAAGATTACTCTGTATATATGTAAGCCATTCTTTATCACTCATAACAAGATTAACCCTGTCCTCTGAACTTCTCACCTTATCTATTGCCCACAACCCCTTAAGAGCTATATTATACGCATCATTTGCATCTGCACAATCAGGCAGTGTATTATTATGTTTTCTTGTATCGTAGAAGCTTCCCTGTCTATTTCTAACCGGTGATATAAAGTAGTCTGTTGTTTTATCTAATGAAATATTTTTCATCTGTAACATTAAATTAAACAGCTTTGTCAATCTTAAGAAAAAGTCCCTATTTTCTAATTTTATTATGTCATTTATGAAATTATTGCCTGATATATAATCAATGCCGTATTCGTCAAATAATGACTTTAATTCAGACGTAATATCTACTACTTCCTCGTCCCAACTGCCTGTACTTTCATTTTTGAATTTTACAATGCGGTCCCCATATGACGAAAGTGTCCAGTCAGTTTTAGTACCTTTTGCTTTGTCTGTAAAATCATTATAATCAAACTGGAACTCAAACTCATCAGCTTGTGAATTATAACATACATCAAATTTATTAAAGAATTCCTGGGATTTTGTTACATTCTCATATCTGAGGTTTGGAAGTAAATTAACAAATCCTGATGTAGTATCTGTTCTGCCTATGTATCTTGCCGGAACATAATATATACAGCCTGTCTGCTTTCCTATCCTGTTGAATGATTCAAACTGGGAAGTCAATTGCAATGCGTTTAATGCTCCTCCGGTATTTAATGCTTCTGTCTGCTCTCTTGATTTATCAACAACAAGATAATTAAGCTTAGTTATCAGCATTTTCTCAAATTTCTGATAAATCTGTCGTTCAATTTTCTGTCTTGAATTTTTAAATGCCATATTCAGATCTTCAAGTACAACGACGGCATTATATTTGAATATAAGCTTGACAATTTCATTAACAGCAAGGCTTAAATATCCTTCTTTAAGATTTTTAATATCTGTTATGTTTTTCCAGTCTTTTCTTGCATTGTTTCTTTCATTTTCTCTGTCCAGCAGTAAACTATAATAATCAGTATTATTAATGACATTTAACGATTTCTGCTCTAAAATGCGACCAGATTTATCAACTACAGAAACATACAATAGATTACGTTCGCCCCTGTTAATACCAATAACACATACATCAGGATCTGCACTGACACATTTATTTACAATATTATTATAATTATAAATCTTGCCTGCACCGAAATTCATTGTAACAGGAATATGTAACAGGAACTGGTCTTTTGTATATCTTTTATTTTTTATAATGTCATAATCAAAAATACTTTCTTTCTTCTGATTATTAATATTTTTATTCTGAACAGGCTGGTGTGCTTTGTGGACTATCATATCCTGGCTATCAATTGAGGCTGGTCTGTAGAATACCTCTGCTCCTCCATTTATCTGATATACCGGATTTTTTAAGTTTCTCTCATCAAAAAGCATTTTAAAGTAAATAGTATGTAAGTTCAGATTGCCTTTACTGTATTCTGAAAAATCTTTGCTGTATATTTTAAACAGATACAGATTTCCTTCATCGACTAATTTATTGATGTATTCTTCAGGTATTTTCTTTGTCTTAACAGAGTATGCCTGACGGTCTACATCAATAAAAAATTCATTTAATGTATTATATTCTTCCGGTTTCTTGAATGAAAAATTAAAGTAATTCTCTCCATTTTCGTCGATGATCATAGAGTAATTTTTCAGGAAGTCGTTCTGAAGGTAATCAATCAGTGTGCTTATTTCTGTTTTATCTAATGACTTGCTGTCTTTTTTCTTTTTCTCAAGTATTCTCACAATTTCTTCCGGTGGATTTTGTGGGTATATCTGTTTTGACGAAAGATATTTTGCTGAACTTGGTATCTGTTTTAATACCATTTTTTCGTAATATGGCTCACTGCTCTCACAGGCCTTCAAATTTTTAAATGTGCTTCGACAGCCGCTGGCTAAGATGCCAAGATAGTAATTATCATCTTTTAGCAGCATAATACCGCAATAATCAGATTCCTTGTTTATGTCCCAGCCAGCTAGTAAACAAGGAGTATTAAAATTAAGCTTTATCTTTTCCTCTGAAAAAGGCTTTTTGGTAAGGTAATTTCTCATAAGGTTATATATGTTGTCTACCTTAGTTACATTGCTTAAAATAAGCTCTAAGCTGTTATATACAAATATATCTCTGTTATCTTCATCTCCTGTCCCTGAAAGAAGCTTCAAATCCCTTTCAAGAGTTTTAATATAATCTAAATATGTTTTTATTGCATCAACAGCTTTCAGATTTTTAGCAAGCTTCTTCTCTCTTATATGCTCTACATACAGAACATTATCAAGAAGCTTTCTGCTTGTTTTAATATTGCTAATATCTTCATTTATTTTGTCAACATAACAATTTAATACATTAATATTTTTATCATCAGCCAAAGCCTGTACAGAAGCTAAATCATAGCTCTTATACTTATCTAACTGCTTCTTTCGTTCCTCAATATACTTATCTTCATACTTCTTTTTCTTTCCAGTATAACTGCTGTCATATCTTTCAATAAGCATATCATTAATTTCATTCCACTTGCCAAAAATCATAACAGAAAGAGATGTTAAAGATATGTCATTTTTAACATACACCCCAGTTCCTCCTGAAGCATATAAGTCATTATAAAATGAATTAAAGGCTTCTCCGGAAACAAAAGGCATAAATTCTTCTTCAAAGTTGTGCAGTCTTTCAATAGCTTCCTCATCGCTTTCTATCATATCAATAAAAAGAGTTTTCTTGTCTGATAAAAGCTGTTTATACAGCTCTTTAAGCTTCGGGAACTTTTTATTGATATTATTCTTTTTGTTATTATTATTAATAAGATTGATACGTATATTAAGCTTTCCAATCATTTCATTATAAGCATCAATTCCTTTCTGCGACAGGAACTGTCCATACATACCGACAATAAAATAATCATTTATATCCGGAATATCAGATAACTGTCCATCAAGTAAATTAAATATGCTTATGTTATCAAAAAATCGTGGAAGATTATCATTAACTGCTCTGTTTGCTACAGAACTGGTTATTGCTTCATCTGAATACAAAGTAGCCCTTATATCATTGTATTTCGTAAAATAGCTTGTGAAGCCGTTAAAGCTTTGCAGGATATTATACTCTTCTTCAGTTAATGTAGTATCCTTTGCGGCATACTTAAATATCTTTGTACCGGAGAGTTCCTTATACAGTTTATGCTCTTTTAATGCTTTTGATATGCACTCTCTTAATGCTGCAAATGCTTCATCAAGCATTTGCCTTTCCTCTGTATTTTTAGATGGCTTAAAGTATAAATCAGCAACATAATCAATATCCCCTAAAATGTTACCTTTTTCAAGTGTTGAATTAATTACCTCATTATGGACTTTATCAAACAGCTTCTTTACAACTATAGCATTTTCTTTCCTGAATTTATCTGTTTCAATTATATTGTCGTTCTTGATGTTTGCCAGAGTTTTTCCCTGCGGTATTAAATTAAACCTTAGTGTCTTTGATAACTCATATTGTTTAGTTAGATTTTCAAAATACATAAGCTTTTCCTTTCTTTAAAAAACACAATCCCCCACAATCTGGTATCTTGTGAGGGATTTTATGTAATATTTCATAATGCTATAAGATTTAATGCTTGTTTTATCAAACGTCCGGCCCGATGAGCGGCCAGTTCTTAGTTACAAGCTTTAAAAAATAAATTAAAAAATAAATTTTATTATTGATTTATATATTACATATATCAATAATTTTTGCAATAAGAAAATTCTTCTATAAATCTTTGCAGGTTATTAGCATCATATATATTGCCAAGACCATACGTATCAACATAGTTCTGCACTTTTTTGATGTCATCGTGTGAGAATGTCCATTCCTGCTTTATATGATCACAGTTCATATTTCCATAATTATAATATGGGAAATCTGCAAAAACTACTCTGAATTGCTCTACATCATATGTAATGCTTGCCCTGTTATCCATAGCTCTTTTCAGGGTTTCCGCATACTCGCTGTTTGTTCTCCAGATTGAATCGGGTTCAAGTCCGCCATCTTCATAAGACTTATCATAGTAATTCTCGCTTATAGACCTTACGTATTTTGTATTCTCAACTTTTTCAGCTTCAGTGCTAACAATGTGTACAAGTATCATTTTCACAGTGCTGTTTACAGCACTGTCAGCAGCTCTGTAGGTAACAGATATTACTGCATTATTAGTAAGTGTAGTGAAATCCCTTTCTGAATAATCAATTATTTCAAATATAATATCTTCAGGATTATCATTATCATCTGTTACTGTTGCTGTTGACATAAGGCTGTCATAAGTTATTTTTCCGGTCTGTGCATTATCAAGTGTGAAATATCTGTCTATTGCAGTTATTACCGGGCAGTCGTCCCACTTAACAAATAATGTGACTGTATCGTTAAGCTTCGATGTAAGGTTTTTAACTGTTTCTTCATCAGCATACGTATTGTTATTATCATACCAGTTTAAAAACTTACTTTCTCCTTCAGAAGTTGACCTTGTGAATGTATTCTTTGGAAGCTTAATATCCTCATCGTACACAGCCTTTATTTTGTCCATAGAGCCGTTTCCACCATTTGAATTGAAGTTTATATAGTAACTGTTATTTGTTGCCCTTACAGCCAGATATACGTTGTGTGCTGGCATAGTGAATTTCATTGTCTGTGTGTCATATGAACTTCCACTAATAAATGTAGTAATGTTACTGCTGTTTACTGAATACCAGCCTGTAGGATACTTTGAAAGGTCTGTTTCACAGTTACAGCCTGAAGTATGCCAATGGTATCCTGTCTTTACCTCTGCGCTTACTGTTACCGGTTCTTCATACTTATATGCTCCTGCGCCATTTGCACTTTCAATTCCATTTTTTGCACTGATTGATGTACTGTTTCCTGAAGAATCATCACCGCCTAATTTATATGTATTTCTTGTATAATAGTAATTAACTACAAGGCTTCCGTCAGGTTTAATGGTAACTGTCTGTATTTCTGGTGCTGTAAATCCCTCATAATTTTTTACACCTGGTGTTACCAGAGAGTCCGTTGTGCCTTTAAGGTTATCTGTATCTGCAAGAAAATAGTTAGTTTCATTATGCTCACTGGCATTTGCGTATTGTGTTGTGCCATCAATATATAGTTTTTCTTTCCAATGTTTTACCACATATGGTGTATCTGGGTTAGGTTTCCACTGTGCATATAAGGCAGAGCTTATTCCGTCTATGTTCCAGATCTGGTAATCATAACTTTCAGTATCTGAATATTTGCTGTCAACATATATGGAATTATCGCTTCTCATTGTGAGATATTCATTTTTATTGTGTACATTGATTTGGTATTCGTGTACGTCCACCAATTCTAAATCCCACATAAAAGCTGAATTGCTCTTATCAAGTGCTGCAGTCTTTACTTCACCTGATGAAGAATACAATGCCTGTCCGGTTGACATATTCATTATGTAATAAGCCTGTGCATTATCAGCCTTAATAAAAGACCACCATTGTGCCATTTCATAATCTGCTTGCTGTGCATACAATGTACTGTTGTTCTGCTTAACTGCAATATTATAGTCTGTATGATTTCTAATAAGCGTAATGCCCTGACAGTCTGTTTTATCAATAACATCATTTTCTTTATAAGAGCTTCCTGAACCATCAGCAGATGTATTATATCCGGTAAATGTATAACCTATTCTCTTAAATCTGTTTATATCTGCAATGTTGTCATCTGTAGCCTGTAATGATTTGAAGTATAAGAAGTTATCATTATCCCCATTGCCATAATATTCTGTAAGTCTTATTGCTGGTGTCCACTGCACCTGGAAATAATCTTCTCTGTTAAGGAAGTCTATTTTCCATTTCTGACCATCATAATCAGCTGCGTGATATACGCATACATTCTGACCAGCATTACTATTTTGACTTCCTCCCTGGGCATCAAGCCTGTAATTTTCATTACATCTTGAAGCTATATAGTAATATCCGTCACCGGCAGAAATAAGCTTCCACTGTTGCGAATAAGACCAATTCAAATGACATAATTGTACATTAGCAAGGTCATAAGCATTTCCGTCAACCAAGTCTAAAAACATTCCAGAGTAATTATTAACTATAAAGAAGTATCCGTCTCCAGAGGGAAGAAAACTCCAATAGTTGCTTTCGTTGTAACAGTCATTCCACCACAAACAGATATTTGTTCCATCTGCATAGATATTTCCTGCAATATTAAATACTAAATCGTTATTATATGCACTCTTAATAACGGCTTTAGCATTATTGTTATCTGAAGGGTCTATATTCTCTCCTGCTTTTCTGAATGTTCCGTTTTCAGTTTTGTAATTTACAAAGGCATAATTATTTTTTGTGAACTTATTATTTATTGTGGAAGCATTAGCATTATACTTTTCGTAAGCTTCTCTTATATTGTAGCCTACAAAATAGTCACTACCATTACCGGCTTCATACTGTCCACCTGTAGCACCATTGCCGTCATAATATGCAAGTGCATAGCCATTATAAACATAAATTCGTGCTTCGTTATTCTCTGCTTTTATATTTCCTTTTAAGGTATTATTATCACAGAAAATATATCCAGCATTTTTACTAAAATTCTTAACTTCATAAGTATATCCGTAAGGTACTTGCTTGTAATAATCTGTTACATCTGTTGCCTTATCCCAAACATTACCATCATCATCATAAATATATACATCACAAGTACCAAGGTCTAAGCCTCCGTCTTTCAAGCCACCTAAATTAGTGCTATGATTATATGTAGCGTTTAAGTCTAATATATAGCTGTTTCTAGTCCAGCCAGCCCATAACGTCATATCACCCTCATAAAGCCAGTGCCAGCTATTATCCCAATATCCCCACAAGGACGTGCCGTTAATAGCATTGCCTGCACTATCATATATTTGCTCTAAATGGTCAATTGTTCCATCTTGCTTCCAGTAAGCTCTGTACCAGCCTGTAAAACTATATCCTTCTCGTATTGGGCAATCATCACTCATCGAGCAGAAATTGCTAGTATTGGTTGTTACTGTTACACTATTTCCATTATTCCATTCTGGATTATAAAGATTACTTCCAGGATTTTTTAGCGTTCCTCCATCGGGGTCAAATGTTAATGTGTAATTTCTTTCTGCTATTTCTGGATATGTGAATTTTAATGTTATTTTATCTACTCGTTTTATGTTTTCTATATATCTATCTACCTGCCAGTCAGGATTATCATCAAAGAAATTTGTAACATTGAATTCGCAACCCTTTGATGTCAAATCTACCTCTTTATCTGATGCCTCACCATAATATATGGAACTTAAATCATCTTCTCCACTGTCTGTAAAATTAAACCTGGCATTTCCCTCTAATATTATGTAAGACCCTTGGTCTGGCTTCATACCTGAAGCAAAAGCATAACATTCTAATCTCCAGTTCGATATCTTATTTTCTAAAGATATACTATATGATGCTTCTCCATTAGTATCCCTTGTCACTTTTACTTTTACTGGCACAGAAAATGTAGTTGTTTTAGTTGCATAACCATTGCACGTCCAGCTTGCATCAGGCTTATAATGTTCTTCGAAATCATAATTTACTGTATACTGTATATCCATTGTACCATCAACTTCTGTTGATATTTTATAACTGTCTGCATATACTTCTGTTGAAAATACTGTAAATCCTGCAATTATCATTATTACAGCAATGATAAAACCCATTGATTTTTTAAAGTATCTTTTTGTAATTAACATCACCACTCCTATTTATTTTAAAAAGTTAAAAGAACTTCTATTGTTATTCCATTAGGACAATTATGTGCTTGCGCAATTGCACAAGCCTCTTCTTTCGTGTTAGTTTGAAGTCCTGTTAAAGTTCCATCTGAAAATACAGTACCTATTTTATATCCTGTTAATGGGTCAATACCTTCATAGTTAGAGTAAGCTTTTCCTGTATAAGAATTTATACCTTCACTAATTTTAGTCCATTTTCCAGTTGCAACTAATCTTTCTTCATCTGTTAATGTTGGAGCTGCTGGCTCTTGCGGAGTTACTACTGGCTCTGGAGTTGGTTCTGGAGCTGGTTCTGGAGCTATGGGCTGTTCTACTGGTGTTTCTTCTACTGCACCAGAATTAGTATCCTCTACTGGAGCTTCTTCTACAGGCTGTTCTGCCGGTGTTGTATCTGTCCAGCCTGCATTTGTATTTTCTGCTGGCTGTTCTTCAGGAACTGTATTATTAACTTCTTCTACACTATCACTATTTCCCTGATTTTCATCTGTTACTGCTTCAGCTACTAAAACTTCTTCATTAGAAGACGCTGTATTTTCTACAGAAACTTCTGTTACTTCCTGCTTGTCCGTTGCCTTTTCTGTGCTTGTTGAATTAACCTGTTTTACCGCTGCTGTTGTTGTCGTAGCTTCTGTTGGTGTGGAAGCCTGGTCTTTGCCGCCGCAAGCTGTTACAGTTACTAATGCTGCCATTAATGCTGCTGTGATTATTATTTTTGTCTTTTTCATTTTTTATTTCCTCTCTTTGTTTTAATTATTTTATTATTTTAATATAATTCTCGGTCTTTTTCTACTTTTATGCTTACAGATCCAATGAGAACATCTTTCCTGTAGCCATCAAACTTCCAAACATTAAAAATACCCTTGCAAGCTTTTCAATATTTGTTATTGAATAAATAAAAACACTAATACCGAGAACAAAAAAAATACCTGCAACTAAAAAAGATACTCGGATTTGCTCAATGTATTGTCCGGAACAAATTAATTTCCGATATCTTAAATAAAAAAATACTGATATAAGCAAACATATTATTATTTCTATAGAACAAATCTCTTTACTCATTGATGAAGTCCTCTCTTTCCTTTACCCACTTCTTAATGAGTTCGATTTCCTCGTCCATATTCGGCTCTTTCTCTGGTTTCCAGTCCTCTCTCCTGCTTTTCAGCTTTTCTTTCCAGTCTGCTATATCATCATCAAGATAACTTGCTTCTTCCTCGTCTGCTTCTTCTGGGTGTTCTTCCAGATACTTCTTTTCTTCCTCGGCAGTCTCGATATTATCCAACAACTCCAGATAGTCCTCTGGGTCGTATCCCCAACAAAGCAGATGATGAAGAAGTGTAGGCTTTGGAGACATTCCGAACCAACAACACTCGAACCACTTGTCAGCATACATTCTTTCATCACTTCCGTTGGAGTAAGTACCGCCAACCAAATCTCCGACAAAATTCTCTATCAGCTCTCCGATAGTCAGACCACACTCCCCACACTTTTTCGCCAGTCGGTCACAATCTGCGTCCGACAATTTCACTGTGATTTTTCTCTCTCTGATTGTCTCAATTTCTTTCTTCTGTTCTTCGCCACAACTCATACTTTTACCTCTCTTTCTTTAATTGTATTTATAGTTAATTCAATAATACACTTTTATTACAATATCCCTAATTTCTGTAAAATGAGAGGAATTTCAGTATAACAACCTGCAATTGTAACTAATATATAAAATATACATATGAAAATACCTATCACATTTTTCGATTTAGGATATACGATTATTTTTTTATCTACAAGCTCTTTTATAAAAATAAAAATTCCTATTGAAGACATAATTATAATTAATAATGCTCCAAAAACACAAAATATTAGTTTACCTACTAAAAATACAGTCCTCAATTTCATTCTTCGTCACCTTTACAATCTGCCGCCTCAGTTATATTAAGTTTATAGTACTTATATTGCGGATATTGTTGCTTTAATAAGTCTGTATCTCCATAGAATATCACTGGGTTTCTACTACTGAAATTTTGTGTAAATTCGGTATCTGATGGATTTGCACACCAGACTGTTTTGTCTAATGACTTTAGAAATTCTTCAGCATCTTGCTGTCGTTGCTTTAATAAGTCTATATCTCCATCATATATAACAGGCTTTCCATTGTCATCAAATTCCTGTGTAAACTTATCATTCTTTGATGTTACAAACCAGACTGTTTTGTCTGATAACTTTACATATTCTGTTATATAGAAGTCTTCAGAGGTTACACCTGAATTAACTTTTTGATTATTAATTTGTAACAATATCATATCGCTGTCAACTTCAGATTTTTGTTTAATAGAACTGTCTTTATAATCATTAAATTCGTTTTCTAATTCTAATACTTCTGACTCGTTTTCTAACACTTCTGATATTGCATATATTATAACTGCTATTAAAATTCCAATTAAAACTCTGTGCATTTTAATTCTCCTTCTCAGGTATAGTAATCTCGTAAAGTTTATAGTCTGGTGGGTTTTGCTCTATTAATTTTATATCTCCATAGAATATCGCTGGGTTTCTACTACTGAAATTTTGTGTAAATTCGGTATCTGATGGATTTGCACACCAGACTGTTTTGTCTGATAACTTTACATATTCTGTTATATAGAAGTCTTCAGAGGTTACACCAGAATTAACTTTTTGATTATTAATACCATAACTTTATTAAACCACTAATTACGACTAATATAAGTGCAGATAATATCAAAGCACTTATTATATATCCTCTTTTTCTGCTATCTGCATCACTTGAAAATACTGCATATATGCCTGATAGCAATATAAATAAAATTCCAATTTCTTGCACAATTATGTCAGCTTCCATATTATTCCTCTTTCTATGTACTGATATTTGACATTTTTCTTATTTAGGACTATCATAATTAATAACATTAGCATTTATTATTTTAGGCTTATGTTATTTGAATGGTGAGGAGAGGCTATGTAGTCTCTCCTTTTTAATGATCTGCTTCTCTGACAACTCTTTTAGGATAGTCACATAAACCAAAATTAAATGTGTTATCATTTTGATGTTTCTTTCTTATTTCTTGTAATTCTCTCGCTTCTTTTTCAATGCAAGCTGGAACTTGATAATAGTAACTTGAGGGACAGTGTCCAAAACCTTGATAACCCTGATACCATTTTGAATGTGATCTTTTAGATTTTATCGTTACCCAACCCGGAGTTAAAGAATCATCAAACATCCTTTCTTTTTCAATATAATTCCAGTCAATATTTTCAGCCGCTTCAGGATCTTTTTTTACCACATTTTTATATACTTTTCTTACAATTCTCGCAAGGGTGATTGCTCTTTTTTCGTCTTCCTTTGCTTCTAATTTTAAGTTAATACGTTCAGCTAAAAGCCTTTCTGCTTCTTTATTAACAATGTCGTATTGGCACATATCTGTTTTTGATACTTTGCCATTATTTTTAAAAACCCTGTATTCACGCTTATATGTTCGAAGTTCTTGTTCAAAATCATAATCTAAAGTAATCTCTTTTGTCTGTAGATTTTTATAATATTCTACTACAATTTTTTCTCTAATCATTATGCCCCTCTTAATCCTATTCCAGTTGCTCTTTGATTTCTTCTTTTGACAGGCTTTCAAGATTATCTATATATACTGCCGCATCATCACATTCTACAAGCACACAGGCAGCCTTTCTTTTATTACGACACTCACAGATAAAAATTGTATCATCTTCTAGCCATTCTTGGATTCTTTCGGCATCGTCGGCGACATCGTAATAATTAATGTCGCATAATGCCTCCCTGACTGCTCTGACTTCCTGTTCTGTGAGAATTCTTCCTGCATAAGTGATATTTGTCATATTAATATCGTTTCTTATAATCTTCTTTTTTACAAGAAGCTCATAGTACATACCTCTAAGTATCATTGGTTTGCATTCCGAAATTCCATTTTCCCAATTTTTTACCGTCTGATAAGGTATTTTTAGGTAATCCGAAAACTCTTTCCTGTTCATTCCTGTTTTTAGTCTTAATTCTTTTACTGTCATACCACAATCCCTTTCTTTTAAAATTAATTATTTCCTTACAATGTTATTATAGTCCATATTGGACTGTTTGTAAAGTATTAATTTATATTAATTTTAATTATTTTGTCTGAATTAACAGTAAAGGGGAAACTTACTACAGCATTATCACTTGTCCAGTAAATTCTTTCATCAGGATATGGATTTGCTGGTTCATATAAAAATGTTCCTTCAGAAACAGTCATATATTTATATATTGTATTATCAGGATATAAATATTGTATAGTATACATATTCACATCATTATTAATATCCTGATGTTCTTTATCTTCAAGAATTACTGTCTTTTTGGCAACAACATTTCCTGTCTTTCCATTTATATGCTTATATGTTTCTGTTACCTGTATTGACATAATTCCCTTATCATAATCAGTATCAAGGACTCTTATTGTCACACTTGAATCTGACTGTATCTGCTCAGTAAGAGCCATAACTAAATCTGCTATATATTCTTCCTGATTGTTAATGCTGTACGTATTCTTTGACAGTGTGCTTATAGTTCCTTCCAGTGCAGAATCAAGAGCATTTTCAGCTTCCTGCTGTCGTATATCTCTTGCATTGACTGTCATTGAAATATTAATAGACAGCAAGACAATTAAAGTAATTACAAAACCTACAATAATATTCTTCATACTCTTTTCTCCACTGGCACGTTTATTGTTACAGTTGCTTCATTATTTACTGCATCATATACATATGCTGTAATCTCATATACAGCATCTTCCGGAAACACTGCTGTCCTGTTCTGCTGGTTGTATATAGCTGTAATATCTGTTCCGCCATTCATTATTTTTACAATACTGAAGGTATTTATATCTGAAGCAGTATATTCAACCCCATCAAGAACAGCAATAAAATAATCATCTAATGCAACGGCTTCACCAGCCTTGATTATTTCCTGTGTTTCATTATATTTTATTTCCGGCTTTAAGACATTAGCAGCTTCTATGACCGCTGTGTCATCTGTGTAATTATCATATGTATAATCTGCACTGTCCATATTAGCCGCAATTACATTGTTATAGCCTGTGACTGTACGTCCGTCAGACGTTGTATAAGATACATTTCCCAATATCCCGACAATTGCTATAAATATAAGTACCGCAATGGCTGTTTCGCCAATTTCACTTACAATTATTTCCATTTTTATCTCCCTGCAATCCTGATGACAGCTAATATAAAGTCAATTGCCATCAGGATATTCATTAAACTTATCTTCACTTTCATAATTAAAAATTAAATGTAACAGCTCATCTATGCTTATTGATTTACCATTCATCTCGTTACATATGACAGACTGCGTGAACTCTTTGTCTGTTATGTTGCTGTTATCTGCCTTATCTGTTCTACTATTCATAATTTACCCTAATGTGCTTATTGCCAGTGTCTGTATGTAATCTGAAAAGCTTGTTCCGGTAAAATAAGAAATTACCATTGCAGTAATAACACCAAACGTCATTACTGCAATTGCACCTTCGCCTATAAATTCAACTATTTCGTCCATAAATACCCCTTTCTTATGCGTTTACGCATAAGTTAAAATGATGTAAGATATAAAAATATCTGTGAGAAGATGGCTATTATGCCTCCTCCGATAATTAGACAGATTGCCGCCTGTCCAATCTGGTTTATTAATATTTTCATTTATGTACTCCTTTAAAATTCATATGATCCAACAGCTAATACCCAGATTAGAATAAATAATGTCAGGATTACAACAATCATTCGCTCTAACATTATTTCTCCATCTTCTTTTCTTTTAATTTTATTTTTACCACTCAAGTCCAAACCCATATTTAACTCCTATATATATCATAACCACACACATAATCAAAACTGAGACAAAATAACATTTCAACAAAGGACTTTCATATGTCCCTAATTCTTCTTGATCTACTGCTCTTTTGGGATTTTTTATAAAATACAAAGTTATTGAATCTGGTAATTCTAATGTACTACTTCTTTCTGTTTTATATATTTTATTATTGTATTCATATTGATATACTCCTACTTGTCTGCTAGAATTACTGAATCCATCTTTTCCTGCGGCATCATGCTGCCTTATTAATCTTGCTTCTACAATATGTCCCTGCTTGATTGCTTTATCAAGCATTTTCCTCTTTGTGAATGGAACTACTAACAGTATCCTAAATAAGCACACTACAGGAGTAAAAGGAACACCATATATAAATCCCAGAATAATTGCTAATATAATTTTTATTTTCATTATTATGCTCAATTGTTTTTCCTCTTAAACTTTAAATTTATTTGACTATATTCATCTTTTGCAAAACTTACAAAACATAACCCTTCAGATGTAAAATAATCAACATCCACAAATTGATAATCTATAACAGTTCTTCATTCTTTGTTTATGAAGTCTCATTTTCCGTTCATCTTGTATATCCTCTGCACTGATGTGATGAGGTCACATTAAGGACTGGAATTTTATAGTCATATGTAAGGATAACCTTGCACATAACTGTTTTTCCGTTCACGTCACTTATCTTATCTACGCTAAGTGAATATCCCTCATTGTCAGCATTAGAAACGCAACTGTTAATAACATTATCTGACATATTAGCACTTTCTATCTCCTGTATAACATCTGCGTGATAGCTCTTTGCTCTTGAGGCATCAAGGTTAGCTGATATTATTCCGGCTAATATAATTCCGGTTAAAACAGTCAGCAGTACACTAAGCATAGCTTCTATTATCTTATCCATACACCCTCCTAAATTATAGACGTGATACCATCAATAAAATACAAAGCATAGAATGCCATATCTGTAAGTAATAATGCACAGCAGGCAAGTATTTCCCAGTAGCAGTATAATTTATTCCTGGCATCTTTATTTTTTCTTTGCTGTTCTGAAACTGTGTTAGCCTGCTTTCTATTCTGGCTGAATATTGTAGAAAGCTCCTTATCCACATCTGAACCTGAAGCTGACATAACACTGTATAACGTATTCATTACTATTCCTATATCCTCGAAATTAAAGAATTTACAGAAATTGTTATATGGTTCAGGGCTTGTCGGAGTTTCTCCCAGTTCTGTAAGCAGTTTTTCTATTTCCGGCTTTAAAATATCTGGTGCTGTATCATAAGAATCTGCTATAGCAGCTACAACATTGCTGAACTGTATTCTTAATGCTACTTCCATTATCCAATCGGCAAATTCAGCCTGAACTGCTCTTGATACCTGTGCCTTTCCCACCTTATATCCTAAACTTGATGAAAAATACATAAATACAGCAATAAGCAGACCTAAAATAAGAATTACATTACTATAAGATATGACATATAATAATATTGTTATCGCAAGTGTAATAGCCGTATAAGTTAATGCTTTCCTTTTCTCTTTCTTAAAGTCATAATTGACAACTTTGTAATAGTATTCAGATGTTGCATACTTGCTGTTTTCATCATTAAACCAGCTCTTTTCTATTGCTTTATTTATTTTGGAATAAAGATTTATTGTAAAGATAATAACTACTGTTGATACAACTCTTACAGCTGAAGACTGACTAATATCAAAGTTGAGGGATTTATTTTTGATAGGAAGATATAAGATTACAAGCGCAACTAATAATATAGCAACACTTAAACCAATAAAAATCTTTCTTGCGTATGCCTTATCTTTCTGTTCATTTACAATGCTGGAAACCCAATCGTCCCTGTCATTTAGCATAAGCTCTATTCCAAGATCTGGATTTCCACCATTTTCTTCAACTTTAATAAAAAACGAATGCATACGTTTTATTCTTTTATTAGGAAATTTTAATTCAATGATTTTAAGTGCTTTTTCTTCAACTGTTCTTGTAGATGTTGCTGTAAAATCATTTTTGAAATATTCTCTTGTTTCTTTATCAAATATCGAATCGTCCTGATTATATATATAATCTACAGCCTGTAATATTGTGTCTTTCATTTCTCCTTCCGGAAAAATAAGTGATGCATCAGACAGAGCAGTGATTATTTTATTATGTGCCTTAAAATAATAAAGCATTTTTTCGATGTATTTAGAAGCATCAGAAAATCTGCGCTGTTCATACATAGTTTTATATGCCTGGGCAATTAGTTTAGGTGTTATCAATAGGAGGTATACTGATATTGCTATATATCCAGCTAAATGAAGCCTGAATAAATACGCAGCAATTATTCCTGAAGCAAGCATTAATACATATGTCAATACAAGCTTTTTAACTGAATAAACATATCCATAGTGTTCAATCTCACCAATCAAATTTTTATTGTTAAGATAATTTTTTCTGTTTTTCATCGGGTATCCTTTCTTATATTTTTTTATTATCATCTACATAAAAAGGGTCTTTGATATTACTTTCTTCAAACTTCTTCAAAATCTTATCAGGAAGCTTATTAGACACATCAGTTCCTTTAATCATATAATCAACACAGTTATTCTTCTTATTAACTCTTTCAAAGAAGCCAATTTCGTCAATATACCTTGTTGCTGTTCCATCAGGATTTTTACGTTTCTTGATGACAACTCCCACATCTAAATTTTCGTAAATGTTATTTTCTATCTGTTCAGAATAATTTTTATTTTCAAGCAGATTTATAAGTCTGTCTGGTATGCTCCTGTAATTTCCTGAATGGGTTGTCGTTATCCCCGGAACACCACTTGTCCATAATGCGGCTAATTCTTCTATTTCACTGCTTCTTACCTCTGTGAATAGTATTCGGCTTGGATTTAATCTCATACACAATGTAATAGCTTCCCTATATGAAAATACATCATTGATTTTCAGGGATATGCACGCTGCATCAGGCTTTAACTTCTTATAATACCATTCAAGCGCATCTTCAATAGTTACAACATTTTCATTATCTGGAATATACAGGCTGAGATATTTACCAAATTCAGACTTCCCGGCTTCGGGAATTCCTGCAACAATAATGTTACAGCCTGAAATTACACAATTAATTAATAAATTAAGATTTCTTTCGCTTATATATCCACTCTCAACAAGCTCTTTATATGTAAATCTTGTCTTTTCTGTCGTTCTTCTTATTAACAGGGAGTCACCGTTAGGAGCAATAGAATTATGCACTGCTGTAATTCTCATATGCAGTTCTTCGTTATCTGTCTGTAATGTATTAGATTCCTTATTAAAATTAATTCCTTTTGAGTTTGCCATTATGGCAATAAGATTGTGTATATAATTTGCGGTTACGTCTGGGTCATCTACCCTATAACATCTGTTATATACATCTTTTATCCAGAGTTCGTTTCCGTTCCAGTCAATGTTAGTTATTTCATCATCGGCTAAATACTTATTTAGGGGTGTCAACACTTCATCATTAAGTGTATTAGCTTTAAAATCCATTTTTAATCTCCTATTATCGTTAATAATAAAACGGGCATATAATATATATGCCCATTTTATTCTCTGGTGCTATTAATAGCACCCTGTCCTTTTTTATGGAAGAATGCTTGTTGCTTTATCCACGATTGAACTAAAAGCATTTGCTACGGCTCCTGTGCCATCTGTAGCCATAAAGCCGGTAATAACAGCTACTACTGCTACAATTACAACAAGTTTTGTTGTTGGTTTTCCCATTTCGTCGATTAAAAATTCCATCTTTTTTTCCTCCGTTTTTTTAAATTATATATAGAAACGCTTTTGCGTAACTATCAAAGTGATTCGATAAGCTTAAGCATAGATTCAATCGTTTCCGGTTTTAAATCCTTTACTGCGTTCATAAACCTATGCTTATACTCAATATTTGCATATTCTTCAGTAAGGCATATTGATGACATATCCAGCGCAAGCATTATCTTTATAAGTGACTGAAGGCTGGGTTTTGAATATCCATTCTCAATCTTTGATAATTGTGCCTGATTAATATTTGCCTCCTGTGCGAGCTGGTTAATTGAATATCCTTTATTAATTCTTGCCTCTTTTATTTTTTTGTTTATGTTGTAAATTAATAAGTCTATGTATTCATCATCATATGCTGCATTTTTATACTTTTTCATATCCTTTTTTCCTGAAGAAATTCTAATAGTTTATCTCCTATCAAATTGAAATAATTAAATAATTCATTTCTTATGTCACTGCGTGCTACTAATAGCACCAGTATTACTATAAAAACAAGAATGATACATACTTTAACCCAGAGCAAAATCCATTTAACAAAATCCATTATCCTGCTGAATTTAGGTAGTTTCTTATCTGACTTTATCTTTTCGACTTTATCAATCGCATAGTTCTGGGCTTTTTGCATCTGCTCATAAAACTGCTCATTTTTTGTCTGCCTCATTAATGCCGGTTTGAATTTATTATTCTTCATTTTCGCAACCTCGCTAAAAATCCCAGCTTCTTCTTTTCTGTGTTATTTTCCTTTGCCTCTCCAAGTGGAAGCAACCTCTCATATTCAGGGTTATGTATATAATCGAATGGGTCAGCAACAAGCACGTTGAAATAAGTATCATCTTTTTTGTCCATCATCATATCCTTAATATCTTCCTTATCATTTTCAGGTGTGAAATTAAAGATATATTTTGCTTCTCTGTAAATTGGCGACTGTAGAAGCGGCTGTACGCACTCTATTTCATTTGCTTTTGTTCCTGCAACAAAGATATTCAAATCTTTCTCCAGGAAAGAAACTTTATTGAATGAAGGGTCTACAACCGCTCCATAATCGCAAATAATATAGTTGTAATCATCTGACATAACCTCACCCATATTTGAAGATACATACATTCTGATACCATTGTATTTGAGGTAACTTTTGTTATTATCTCTCTTTACATCTGCATACAGTTTCTCACACTGCTCTATATATTTTAATGTATTAATTTCTACATATGCGGCATTATAGCCTCTTGATTCTATGTATTTGACAAGCTGGAGGCTTGTCGTTGTCGTGCCTATTCTTGGAATAGTACCAGCAATACCAATTGTTTTGACTTTCTGCCTTATAATCTGCTGAGGTTCTTCAGCAGCTTTAATATCTATTCCATTTTCTTCGTAATAACCTTCAAGACATTTAGAATATTCCTCATACTGCTTAGCAAGGCTTGTAGCAAGAATAAAATTTTTAAATCCGGCATTAAGAAGCTTCTCAATCAACAATGACTGGTAAGAATAGCCTATTGCAACTATAATAATAGTTGCATTTTTGGCATTTTTAGCCCGGACAAAATATTCTGTAATTATTTCAGCTTCATCTATGAGATTATCAACATCAAACAGTATTACCTCATAAGAACTGCTGAATATAATATTTTCATAATCAGCTACTCTCGTATATGTACCTGAATATGTGATTTTATCTTTCTTGCTTATTTCGCTTATGAAACTTCCATTTATTTCATTACCTACATATAAAATATCCATAGTATTCCTTTCAGGTGCTATTAGTAGCACCTTATTCATACATCATCTTTATTGCTTTATAGTCATCTATTTTTTTGTTAATTTCGTCTATTTCTTCCTGAAGCTCTTTATTATCATTATTAAGTAAAATGAGCTGTTTATTGACATCTGCTATCTGTGTATTAAGCTTGTTTAATTCATCAGCTGTTGTATATTTTTTCTGCATTTCAAGACTGTTAATCAAGCTTTCAAGATTGTCTATGCTTGAATTGTTATCATCTATATTCTTCTGTGTTTCCTGTTTCTGAACTTCATAATCTGCAATATACCGGTTGAGCTTATTAACGTAATACTCATTAAAATCCTCATAATCTTCTATAACATCAACTTTATTTATTAATGAAGCATCTGCATAATACTTAACAGGTTCGGTGCTGTTTCCGGTATTTATGTTTACTGCTACTCTCATACACACGAAATCTTCAGGAACATCATAAACCCTAATTACACTCATAGTCGGTGATGTCAACATCACCGAATAGCTGTAGTTATGCAGTGCATTATCTGCTACATCAAATATATAGCTGTCATTGCCATCATAGCTTTTATTGACTATGTCAAACTCGATTTCCATCATATTCTCAGAAGGAGCATAGTCCCATTTTGCAAGGGTTATTATTCTGTCTTCTAATTCAAGCTGTGTATTAACCGGAGTATTTTTCAACTTTTCCTGCTCGTTAAAAATAAATTTAGAATTAAAGAAAAATATGTATCCAATAATTATAATAAACAGCCCTATTAACATTCGCCTGTTACTGTTAGCTCTTATCTTATTTATTAGCTTTTTTAGCTTCTTTTCCATTTATTTCTTCCTTCCGCTTATTAATGCAGGCTGATACACAGTCACATTTAAAACAGCCTTTTTGTCCGAATTTTCCAAAACATTTTTTCATTTTTGAACAGCCTCCTTTTAGTATTTTATTAATAGAAAGTTATAAGCCCTATAATAAAGAAAATTAAGATAGGTCTTAACCAGTGTACTTGTGTATCGGCTAAAGCCTTAGAATTTGTTGCAACCTTTCGCGGATTTTTAATGAAGTATAAATCTACTTCTTTTGATTTAAGGTTTAGATATGTAGTTTTGTTCCAACGTATCTTAGCCTTATAGTTTTTTCCCTTCCATTCATATGTATACCAAACCCATACTTCATCTTCTCTTTGAGATAGAATAGTAGTTTCATCAGATCTAAGACCTTGCACATACTTATTTGAAAGCTCTTTTCCTTTTACCTTATGTGCTTTTTTCATATATTCATTTTCTTTTAATGAAGTTCTAAATAATTGTATCAATACAAACGGAAGCCCACAGACGGCAATCATCATAGCTGGAAAAACAGCCATAAGTCCCATATTTGACATTCTCATTTCTACACCTCCTAAATTAATTTAGCTTTGCCAAGCTACCTTTAATGCTTCTTTTATCGTATTGTGTTGATATATATTATGTTCTTCCGAATATTTCCACAAATTATCTGTCGTGCATATCACATAACATAATTTTTCAGCATCGTATATAATTGTAATTTCTTTATGTTTCTTCCTATTACCAAAAATGTAAACATAGGTTGCCGGAACTTCAATTAATCTCCAGCCGGATAAAGACAATTTTTCTTTTTTCAATTGCTTTGCAAAGAAATTACACGCATTGAATTCTTCTTTACAACCACCATATAAAAAATCACTTTTATCATTTGGATAAACAGCAGAATGTCCATTTGCACACCCAAATCCCCAATTAATACAATAAATGCAGTTTCTTCTTGCACTCAAATCATTATATTTTAATTTTCTGCTGAATTTTTTCTTTATTCTTCTATTCATACTTATATTTTCCCTTCATTTAATTTTCTTCATTAATGTATGAATAGTCCATTGCATTAACCCATTCGCCGTTAATGGTAATTCCAAAATGCAAATGAGGACCTGTCGACTGGCCAGTTGAACCAACCAGCATAATGACATCTCCAGCTTTTACCTCATCTCCTTCATTCGCTATTAACTGGCTTGAATGAAAATAATATGTCTTTACTCCATCTCCGTGGTCTATAACAATATGATATCCTGCGCCATTATTATAATTAGCTTCTATTACAGTCCCTGCCTTTGCCGCAACTACCTGTGTTCCGGTTGGTGCGGCTATGTCAGTTCCGTTATGTGATTCATTCACACCTGTAACTGGATTTATTCTGTTAGGAGCAAATTCTGATGATATGTTTGCTCTTGTATAACCTGGAAGCGGCCAGAGCATACCGGATTCAGTATGTCCGGCAAACCTCAGTAATACTGCGGCTTCCTCAAAATTATAAAATGACATTACTGCACCATTTTCTGTCATATGCACAATTCTTGAATTACCAACATATATCCCGGCATTACTGTAGTTTCCATTCTCATCTTTATATATGATTACATCTCCCTCATACATAATCTGAGGTCTTACATAAACAGCTTCATCTAACTTATAACTTACAAGACTGCTTGATATAAGTTCTTCATAATCTGTAGGCATTGAAGCATATTCTGTATTTTCATTATTGTTATAAGCACAATACACAGCTTTGATAAATCCAATCCTGTCACAGCCATTTATGTCACTTCCACCCTCAAGATAAGCAATATTATCTATCAGGGTCTTAGAATACGCTGATACATCAATTCCCTGCTGGACTGTCTGCTCATCGAGTTCCTGCTTATCAATTACAAGCTTATTAAGGTAATCGTTAGGATTTACATATTCGCCAGCTAGTTCAATTGAAAATTCTAAGACGTAACAGTCATTTTCATTATCAAATGTTACTGTTCCAATTTTAGAACCTTTCGTTACTTCCTGTCCTTCTTCAACACTTACATCAGACACATAATTATAGTGAATAACATAATCAAGATATGACACTTCTATTCTGCTATAATCTGCATCATCTTCTATATGTGTAACAAGTCCTGATGAAGCACTTAATACCGGCTGTTTTCTCACTCCTTTGTAAAGTCTGCACTTATAATCATCTGAATAGTCTTTAATTATTGAATATATAGCAAGCGGGTCAGCAAACTCTCTTATTCCGCCTGTCAATATATCTATATACATAGATACATTGATGGCAAAATCTTCATTTCGGTTAGTAATGTCATTATCCGCAGCATATGTATAAGCTGAATCAGAACTATATCCGCCATTTTCGTAGGCATATGCTACATATCCTCTGTTATATTCATACGCCTGGTACATAATCTGCAAATTAGCTGTATCATATAAATCCTGTACATTACACATTTCTATCAGGGTCTTAATTTCTTTTACTCCACACTCAATGGAATATTGAGCATTGGTTATATCATCATCTTCTTTCCCATAAAGAGTGTTATACTCTTTATTTGATGATTGCATTACATCTTCGCCCTCTCCGGAAGATGTAACCTGCATAATTGCAAGAACGACATCTGTATAATATTCAATATTCTCTTGTTTACAGTAGTTTTGTACGATACTTCTATACTGCTCAACTGAAGGAGAGAATGTTGTATATACAACAGATTCCGAAAAATTATTTCCGGAAACAACAATGACAACTGTCATTATTATAAGAAGAATTATTATAAATCCTGTCGAAGCAAATATTTTTGATATTACCTTTACTACTTTTTTTATGATTTTTATTGTTATATATGTGTCTACAGCTTTATCTAATAATTCATTTTCCATCAAGCACCGCCCCTGAACATATCAAGCTCATCATCTGAAGCATAAACCTTAAATTCAATATTTCTGTCGCCTTGAATTGATAAAATAAAATTACCCTGACCTAAAATAGAAATTCTATTATATTCATTTTCATTTAACGAGCTTCCAAATGCACTTTTAAGTGTTGATTTTAGGCTCTCGTCCTGTTTTCCAATAAATTTATAATTAGAAAACGAAAATAAATCTTTTATAAGTTTTACACTTTCTTCGCTTGATCCTTCAGGGATACATTCCCTTATTGATTGTGTTGCAAGACACAACCCACCAAATACTTTTCTCATTTCGCGCTGCATATCAGTTAGCTGCTGCAGTGCAACCGGAAATCGTGTATTCATAATCTTATGTGCCTCATCGAACGTAACAAGAAAATGCACTACTTCATCAAGTCCAATCTTTCCTTCTTCATAAAGCTGTTTCATCATAAGACCATTTCTTGTACAGTTATCCCAACACATAGAAAGCGTTTCATATAATATCGTGTTTGCTATATGTGCCGGCAGCGAAGCTATATTTTTTATATTGAATACAACTCCTTGCATATCCATAATATTATCTATAGAAGTATGTCCATCTAGCATTTTTCCATAATTATCTTTAACATCAATAAATACTCTCTGGATATGCGATAATCTAACAACTTCTTCAACTAAAAGTGTTTCTTCTGCTTTAGAGTCAGGTCTTTTTTTTGTTATCTCTGACATTTCAAATTCTATATGCGATATAAAATCTGAAATTGTTGGATATTCTTCAGGACTATAATTTGTTATGCTGTCATTGTATCCAATTTCTTCAGGAAGAAGCCCCAGACGTAAATACATATTTTTAACACATTTATTAAAAGTAATAATTTCTTGCGGATTATGTTCCTGGGACAATATCTCGTAAATCAAAGCCAGTTTAGAAGTATGCTTTGACCAACAAATTCCTTCATCTTCCGCTACTTTTAATATCTGGAACATATTATATATTCCATCTGTTCCATCTAAATTAATAGTTTTCATACCGCAGACTTCAGCCATATTTTTAAGCTCACCTGTCACGTCAAATAGTCTTACATAATCACCTAATAAGAAACTGTGATACGAAAGCTTCTTTAATAATGTTGATTTTCCAGAACCCATATTCCCTAAAATTAGAATATTATAGTAAGTTCTAACTGTCGATTTGAAAAAAGGATTGAACATAACTGATCCGCCACAACTTGTACTTCCTAAATACATACCATTATCATCATTGAGTGATGAAAAATGAAACGGATCTCCAGCCGCTATTGCCTCATCAATAATTGGTATTCCGAGCCGTGCATTTGGCAACTCCTGCTGTTTTTTATACGAAAGAAACATCGCTTGATATTCATATTTCTGCTCATTAAGCATCACTGCGCCCTTATAGGAATCAAGCTTATTCAGGATTTCAGATTGTCTTTTTTCCAATTCAGCTTTTGTTTTTGCATTAAAATATATTCTTACAACTACAGATTTAAGTGTTTTGTGTCTACGGCTAACAGTTTCATATAGAATTGATAAATCGTCGTAAGCATTAACTGCATCTGAAACGCTAGTATCGTTTTTTTCGCTTCCTGAACGTCCTCTATATTCCCGCATACTTTTAGATATATTCTGCAATGCAGCTTCTTCATTTTCGGTATGTATATCTAATGTTGTTATAGCACCTTCAAAGTAACAGATGTCTGATAACCAGTGCGTATATATGTATGTAGGAAATTGATATATTTGAATACAGGATTCGTAGCCTGTGCCTGATCTGGCATAATCAACGCTGAATTTAATTCCACCCTGAGGCTGAATATATTCTAAAAGCTCCTGCTCATATTTTATTTTTTCTTCTATTCTTTTTGGTTTCTTTTTTAATATTGTTTTCATAATTACCTCATCACAGATGTTTACATCTGTGTAGTTAAGCACGAATATTTTTATTGCACATTTTCATAAGGACTATGTCCTTTTCTTTTTTACTAATTTTTATAAGTAAATTTTGGCTGCTTAAGCTCTGCGATATTAAAAGTGACTGCTTTCGATGTTCTTCTAAATCCCTGCTGAAATACTCTATAAAAAATTCTTTTGTAAGCCTATTTTTTTGAACCCATTCAAGCTCTTTAAGCTTGATTTCCAATTGTTGCTTCCTGAATTCATTTTTACAGTTCTCGATTTTTTTAGTAATAAATGCGATTTGTTTCTCGCAATTTGTAGGAATATTTATGCTTATAATTTTTATGTCGTCTTTATAAGTTGAAAAGAATTTAGTTAATTCTAACATATCTCTTTCTACATCTTCATTAGACTGAGTTTCAAGATCTTTACATCTTATTCCTACAATATCTAAAACTGTACCATCTTCACATATATAACATTCATTTGTTCTATCATATTGGCGTAGTGGAAGTAGTTTAAGTGTATTAGATCGTACTTTTTTCATTTTTTAACTCCTCAAGCTGTCTATTAGTTCTTTTTTGCTGCGATTCGTTTTTTAGTGGAAAAAAAGTGAATGTATCACTTATTGCAATTAGATATAATGCTTTCCATCTTTTCATTTTAGGGTTGCTCTTTACCTCTGTTGTAAAAAAAATTCCTACAAAGGCATTAAATAAAACAAATGGAAATTGTAATTTAGAATATATGTAATTACTTGTAATAAGAGAAAAAAATATCATTATACCAATAACCAAAATGTCATTCAGATAAAACTTACTGCTTTCAGAAAGTTTTACGCCTGCTTTTAAATTATTAACTACGATATATTTATCATTCATCTTCATTTCCACCAATTCTAAATTTTTTGTTTACCATTCTGTCCCTATCTGAAAGACTATTTTTTTGCAAACCTGAATTGAAATTTTGATTTGCTGTTCTTCCAGGTTGTATTTTTTTATTATTTGACACTTCCCTATTGTCTACAGAAGCTGCTGGGCTATGTCCTGCTGTTCCTGCTGAAGATTTACCTTCCTTATTATTAATAGCTGGCTCTTTTGTGCTTCCTGTTCCCTTGCTGTCTACAGAAGCTGCTGGGCTATGTCCTGCTGTTCCTGCTGAAGATTTACCTTCCTTATTATTAATAGCTGGCTCTTTTGTGCTTCCTGTTCCCTTGCTGTCTCCGGAAGCTGCTGGGCTATGTCCTGCTGTTCCTGCTGAAGATTTACCTTCCTTATTATTAATAGCTGGCTCTTTTGTGCTTCCTGTTCCCTTGCTGTCTCCGGAAGCTGCTGGGCTATGTCCTGCTGTTCCTGCTGAAGATTTATCTTCCTTATTATTAATAGCTGGCTCTTTTGTGCTTCCTGTTCCCTTGCTGTCTACAGAAGCTGCTGGGCTATGTCCTGCTGTTCCTGCTGAAGATTTACCTTCCTTATTATTAATAGCTGGCTCTTTTGTGCTTCCTGTTCCCTTGCTGTCTACAGAAGCTGCTGGGCTATGTCCTGCTGTTCCTGCTGAAGATTTACCTTCCTTATTATTAATAGCTGGCTCTTTTGTGTTGCCTGTTCCCTTGCTGTCTCCGGAAGCTGCTGGGCTATGTCCTGCTGTTCCTGCTGAAGATTTATCTTCCTTATTATTAACAACTGGCTCTTTTGTGTTGCCTGTTCCCTTGCTGTCTCCGGAAGCTGCTGGGCTATGTCCTGCTGTTCCTGCTGAAGATTTATCTTCCTTATTATTAACAACTGGCTCTTTTGTGCTTCCTGTTGGTTTATTAATATTAGGCTCACTTACTTTATTAGTATCTTCCATATTATTAATGTTAGGTTCATTCATTGCACCTCCACCAGCATTATTTACAGAAGAATTACTGTTTATATTGTCAGCATTGTTCTTAGTATTATTTGTATTACCATTTTTTCCATTCGATTTTGAACTAAATGCTGCTGTGTTATCAGTCGCAGAACTGCTATTAATGTTAGGTTCACTTACATTGCTAAATTGCTGCCCTTTATTATTCATACTACTTAAATTAATATTAGGTTCATTTGCTGCACTGCCTGATTTCCGACTAGCATTATTAAAATTCCTATTCTTTCTGGCATTTTTAGAATTTTGCATCATATGGTGCTGCATTCTCTGTTGCTGTACTAAACGCATAAATGACATAACTTTTTGTGCGCCTTGACTCATACCTAAATCATATCCATAAATTTTCTGAATAATAGATGGACCATCAACAATTATTAAGGCTGCCAGAAATACAATAATTGCTCTTATCAATCCATTATCAAAATTAGTGTTTGTGTATGCTATTATAAGCAGATAAACTTTTAACATTATAGGTATAAATAAAAGTATTAAATACGCTTGAAAAAAATATTCCAGGATTTTTTTTGTTTTTTCTCCACTAGCCAACTCCATAGAATGTAAGCAGGCTAAAATCCTAGATGTTACTATTTCAAATATCATTCTTACAACTGCATAAGTGCTAAACCCAAATACAAGTATATTTGCAAGCAAATATAAAAAAAGCTGAAAGAAATGTACCGAATATCGGTAATACCAAGGAGGGTCAAAAATATCAAACATTCCTTTTTTATCATATTCTTTCCATTCAAGATGACCTGTTTCATCTATAGTCATATAGTGGCTAAATATTTCTTTTGCTTGTCCATTATATTTTTTGGGATTTAAGTGTTCTGTTACATCTATTGCATTTATCGACATATCCTGATTGCTAGATGTATCTGCTAGTGTCGTACTAAAACTAAAGCCCTGTGTTGCTATATAAGAAAGATCACTAATGTTACTTAATACCATCTGATTTGTCATCGAGTTATCTAGCAAATCATTTTTTGCTGAAATAAGACCAATATTTAAATAGCTGATTATTGTTGGCATTACATATATAATTGCCAATCCTATAGCAATATTTTTTAACACAGGAGGCTTTTTTTCACTGAATGTTAATATCAGCCCTATAGCAAGAAAACTTACTGTCAATATAGGGATAATAAAAACTGAAAATCTTGTTATAAAATTTTTAAATGTATCTGTATCAAGAAAATTAATTAATTCATATGCGGAATTAAACACATTTTCCATTGCGTTAGATAAAACAACTAAAAATTTTATTATTATCCAGAACAGCGAACGAATTATATCCATCCATATTGAACTTTGAAAAAAATATTCACTGTTATTACTTATAATCGATTCGTACATTATAAATCCTCAATAAATTTAAAATTAATAAGCTGCAACTTATCATTAAGTGATAAGTCACTCATAATCACAACATCAATGAATTCACTTAGCATCATTGTCTCTTTAACTTTCAAACCTTTTTCAATTGCATTGTCTGAAAATGATTTGAAATTAGGTATATCCTTAATCAAATTATCGTATTTAAAATACTTTTTTAGTTTGTTATATTCTTTTATGTCTTCAGGCGACATTTCAGCTAAATCTTCTTCATCAGCAGACTCTAATTTTTTCTTTGTCTTAAAGTATGCGGCTTTGTTGAGTGAAATATTATAATTAAAGTTTTCCGGTATAGAGGCTTCATCTATAAGCTCAATCCCTAAATCATAAATACTTTTATCCATAGGATACTTATCATTGATATACTCATAAGCGTATTTAAAGGCTGTACCATTTTTCTCTGAATTAAAAATAGGTTTTGGTTTTACTTTATTGCCTTTTAAATCCGTTCGTTTCATATACCTTTTGATAACATTTTCGCCTGGCAAAAGTTCCATAAGTTCGTTTGGAGAGATAAGCATTTTTTCTTCCTGCATCTCAGTAAATGATTTTTGCAGGTCTAATTTTTTTCCCATTCGATTAAGCGTGGTTATTGTTTCAGGTCCTATCGCATCAGAAAAGGCTTTTGCCGTGTTATAATCTGAACTTTGTATATATACCTGATTACCCATATTGCCTTTTATGGTTGTTGCCTTCTTTTCTCCATAGCTTGTATCAATCTGAGCAAAATCCTGAAAGAACATAAAAAACAACATTCCTATTCCAAGTCCAACAGACACCTTGCTTGTTAAGTCTGGAATTGTATAATTACCTGCCTCATCAATGTTAAAGAATATACGTCTTTTTGTTTTTCTGTCTTTTTGGATTGCCGCTCTTTTTGCATTTGCAAAAAATATCTGGTCTATCAGTGTTGATACAAGAGGGTCTTTTGACCTGTCGTAGTGTGGAACACCGATAAATAATGCGATTGGCTTATCACCAAAACCAATGTCTTCTAAATCAATTGTTGATTGAGATGTTAGTTTTGTGATGTTCTGATACATATATAAGTCAAGTTCTGTTAATGCCTGTGAAAAAATAGAACCTTTGGTTCTTTCTCCGCCTGCAACACCGATTGAAGAATATATATATTTAGCCCTGTCATTATCCGGTCTGCTGTTAAAGAAAATATCAAGCTTCGTAGTTTTGCTGTCTACCCAATCCTGTGCCAAATCTGAAAATGTATGGCATATTGATGGGACTGTTACTTTCTTTATATTTTCTGATGTTCTCTCATACTTAACATCTGAAGGAATATATTTGAATTTCTTCAGATTTTTTACTGTATATTTGTCTGGTCTATTATTTGTCCATTCATTACGAACTTGTTCTTTTAATTCTTCATCTTGAAGTTTTTCATAAGCCTGCTGAGCTTTTAGGAATAATATTTGTGCTTTTGCATTTTCTCTTTTATCTGCTTCGTCACAATCTACAGTATGTGCAATTATTAAAGCAGATAATGCGTGCGATGCATTAGACAGGAAAAATTTATTATTACTGTCATTATTATTATCACTATTTTTTGCATATATCGAATATGCAAAAGAATTACATAGAAGTTCTGCATCATCTTTATCTCCACGGAGATAAAATTTTACGGCTAAATCTACAGGGTTAAATTGAATTCCCATAGACGGGTCTTCAATATTAAATACAAGCGGTAGATAACCTTCGTTTTTTAATTCAGTGTAACAACTGCTTGATAATTCAAACTTTAAATCTGGTATAATCAAGCTTGGTTTTTCTTTTGACCTTGCCGCAATATATATAAGAATTCTCACAAACATTTCACCTTTACCGGAACGTGTCATACCTATAATCAACGCATTGGTACTAGATGTATCAATGTAAAAACAGTTATCAATCATTGCAACCGGAAATCCAGCTAACCCTTCATAATCTCCGCCAATTAAAGGAATACACTCATACTGTTCCTTTATCTCATCTATAGTTGTAAAAGATGATGCACCTTTCTGACCTACATTCATATCAGAAAAGCTCGTCCTCAAATTGTATGCTAATTTTGCTGTTGATAATGCGTCTAACGCTAAAGCAACAACATACAGAAATCTAACTACCCCGCTATCACCAATATACTTAAGATGTATCATAAATAAATTAGTGATAGACAGGATATTGTGATAATTATTGTGCAACGAACTTGCAATTATATTAATGAAATAATTGCAAACAAGAAAAAACACAATAGCAAACACAATAGATATTCTCTTTACTACTTTTTTATCACCTAACTGATGAATATTTTTCATAAGCAGGTTGTGTTCTATTGGTTTCTCTTTTATTTTCATAATTTAAAATTTAAGTGAAGCACCATATTTAGCACCTAAAGTAATAGCACCCATAAATATTATCCAGCCAAGAATAATAAATGGTAAGCGCTTCTTTAATTTTTCTGTTCCGTCTTCTGAAAATGCAAAAGTCGCACCAATAATCAAACAACAAACAGTTATTAAAATATAACCTTGCCCCTGAAATTCGGAACATAATTCGCCTATCTTTTTTCCTATAAGGTCCACTTCTTGTCTCCTTTCCAATTTAATGTTATAATATTTTCGCAAAACTTTTGTTTCACGATTACAACAACCTGCAAGCAATAAAAAAACAGATATACGCTATTTATAGCGAATATCTGTTAATTTTTTATTATCTTAATAATAATGTTATTCTTGTTCTAATTCATTCTCTTTCATCTTAGCTTCCATCTGCATTAACTGATAATCTAATTCATCTTTATATTTTTTCAATTCATTAGATACAAACATATTAGTCAGATTAGTCAGATTCTTAAATGTATTCTGTGTTCGTCTATAATTTAAAGAACTGGAACTTCTAAATTGCTTCTCATTCATTGATATATCATTATTCTTTAATTCTTCATATTTTTGCTTTTCTTCTTCTTTAGCATAATCTCTCATCTGCTTATAAATCGCATTACCAACACGATAATATAAATCTTTCTCCTTATTCTCTTTATAAGACCGCTGCGTCTTGCCAACACCATAAGCAGTCTTATACATATTATCTAATTTATCTAATAACCTCTCAATTTCTTCAAGGTCTTCCTTGTGGTATGTTTCAAGATAATATTTACTAAGCTCATCAATTCTAGGAATAAATTGTTCCATTCCACGAGAACGATAATTCCACAACCTTCTATCTTTAGGTAAATCTTTCATAATATCCATAAACATCTTCTGGTATTTTTCATCAGATGATAAATCATTCTGTCTTTTAGCTTCAACAATATTCTTTCTTATAATATCATTAATAAGCTTAAGTTCTGGACTATTCTCTATTAAGTCATTAACAACTTTAGCCTTAGCTCTATTCAATGATGATAATTTAATTTTACCTCTCATTTCTTCCTTGTTATCCCAATTAGGAACAACCTCTGCAATATGAATATGAATATTATCTGTATTAAAATGAATAGCCGCAGTCCAAACCGCTTTATCACCATAAACGCTATCTTTATCTAAGCTATTCATTGCAAGCCGTGTTAATTGTCTTAATTTTATTTCATTAACTAGGTGGGTTTCGGAATCATAAATACCTTGTTCTTCAAGCCACCTGTTATCAAATGATATAACGTGTTGCCACATTATAGAGCCATTATCTTCAGCTAATTGAAAAAGCTTCTTATAATTATTCTTTTCTTCAGGTGTTAATGTATCCTTATCCTTAGTAAACAAACCTAATGTTTTTTCTGGATTGTCCATATAATCATTATACAAATTAAATTTATTCATCACACTATTTCGTGCCGCTTCTTCTCTATTAATATAGTCTATATAACTTTGAAAAACAGAACCTTTTGAACAAAATCTACTTTTGAGTATTACACCTGCTTTAATATCGTTTCCCATATGCGCCTCATAATTTCTGTCCGGTGCTATTAATAGCACCCTGTTAATTCATTATCTCCTCGGTGCTACTAATAGCACCTTGTTAATTATCATCTCCTTGGTGCTACTAATAGCACCCTGGCAATTATCATCTTCTCGGTGCTACTAATAGCACC
>ERZ773130.416-NODE-416-length-52737-cov-46.800501_pt1 | contig 52737 bp, 39 predicted proteins | sample MGYA00511919_ERZ773130 | MGnify/ENA primary metagenome ERZ773130 (study PRJEB29015, sample SAMEA2737851) | human gut metagenome | biome: human gut; feature: human-associated habitat; material: faeces | place: China | collected 2012 ...
TTTCCTGTGCAGCATTGTTTGCTTCGTTCTTTGCTGCGCCCTGTGACTTCATCGTCGGGAACAATAATACGTCCCTGATTGCCTGGCTATCTGTCAGAAGCATTACAAGACGGTCGATTCCGTATCCGATTCCACCTGTTGGCGGCATACCGATTTCAAGTGCGTTGAGGAAGTCCTCGTCTGTGTGCTCTGCCTCATCATCGCCTGCTGCTGCGTTGGCATCCTGTGCTGCGAAACGCTCACGCTGGTCGATTGGGTCGTTGAGCTCTGAGTATGCGTTACACATCTCCCATGTATTACAGAACAGCTCGAAACGCTCTACCTTTGTAGGGTCGCTTGGTTTCTTCTTGGTGAGAGGTGATATCTCGATTGGGTGATCCATGATAAATGTTGGCTGGATAAGCTCTTTCTCGCAGTACTCCTCGAAGAAGAGGTTTACGATGTCACCCTTCTTGTGGCGCTCCTCGTACTCGATATGATGCTCGTCTGCAAGCTTCTTTGCGGCTGCATCATCAGGTACCTGGTCGAAGTCAACACCTGCGTATTTCTTGATTGCGTCTATCATTGTCATTCTTGCGAATGGCTTTCCAAGGTCGATCTCCACGCCGTTGTATGAGATTTTTGTCGAACCGCATACCTTCTCAGCGAGGTAACGGAACATTGACTCTGTCAGCTCCATCATGCCCTCGTAGTCTGTGTATGCCTGATAAAGCTCCATAAGTGTGAACTCAGGGTTGTGACGTGTGTCTACGCCCTCGTTACGGAAAACTCGTCCGATCTCGTATACTCGCTCAAGTCCTCCGACGATAAGTCTCTTTAAGTAAAGCTCAAGGGAAATACGAAGCTTTACATCCTCATTCAATGCGTTGTAGTGTGTCTCGAATGGTCTTGCTGCGGCACCACCTGCGTTTGAGACAAGCATAGGTGTCTCAACCTCCATGAAATCACGGCCTGCAAGGAAGTTACGGATTTCCTTCAGTATCTGTGAGCGCTTGATAAATACCTCTTTGCTCTCCTGATTCATGATAAGGTCTACATATCTCTGACGGTATCTGGTGTCTGTGTCTGTCAGTCCATGGAACTTCTCCGGGAGTATCTGGAGTGATTTTGAAAGGAGTGTTATCTCCTCTGCATGGATTGAGATTTCGCCTGTCTTTGTTCTGAAGGCGAAGCCCTTTACACCGTAGATATCACCGATGTCTGATTTCTTGAAGTCTGCGTATGAGTCTTCTCCGATATTGTCCCTTGCCACATATACCTGGATATTGCCCTTTAAGTCCTGAATATTGCAGAAAGAAGCCTTACCCATGACACGCTTGAACATCATACGTCCTGCGATGCTTACCTCGATTGGCTTTGCATCCATGATTTCTCTTCTCTCGTTGTAATCGTTGTTGATTACCTCTCGCTTTGCAGCGTCATCCAAGCCCTCAACATCCGGAGCCTTTCTGTCACCGAGAATCTCAGCCTCATGAGCATTGTAAAGCTCCTTTACATCGCTGCTGTGATGAGTGACATTGTACTTTGTAATCTGGAAGGGATCCTTTCCTGCTTCCTGTAAATTCTGTAATTTTTCACGACGGACCTTAAGGAGCTGGTTTACGTCCTGCTGCTGTCCACCCTTGTTATTATTCTGATTTGCCATTTTTTACCTCTTTTAGTTCTCTTCTGCTCTCTGGATCTCGAGTACCTTGTATGTGAGCTCTCCTACCTGAGTCTCAACAGTCACAGTATCTCCGACTTTCTTTCCAAGAAGAGCTTTACCTACAGGTGACTCGTTTGAAATCTTGCCCTTTAAGCTGTTTGCCTCTGTTGAACCAACAATTTTGTACTCAAGCTCCTCATCAAACTCACAATCTAAGATGCGGATCTTACATCCGATAGAAATCTTGTCAAGGTCAACCTCCTCCTCAACAACAACCTCTGCATTTTTAAGGATTTTCTCGATTTCCTCAATACGAGCCTCGATATCGCGCTGCTCATCCTTAGCTGCATCATACTCAGCATTCTCAGATAAATCACCCTGCTCACGAGCCTCTTTGATCTTCTGGGAAACCTCTTTACGCTTAACAACCTTTAACTGCTCAAGCTCATCCTCGAGCTTCTTAAGACCTGCATATGTCAGAATATTTTTCTTGTTATCCATGATTCTTACCCTTCTATCTTCTTTTTTATTTTTGATATTTATTGTACTCATTTAGTATATTAACTTCCCACACCAAGGTCTTCAATACCGGAAAGTATACAGCATGTTCCGAAGAAAAATATGAACTGCCACGGAGTCCCATAACACCCGGCAACGGAAACCCGGTAGCAAAGAAAACCCCTCTATCCGCGATTCGCACCCGTGGCTAACTTCATATTTTTCTGAGGAATATACTGTATGCTATGCCGGTAACTTCGATAAACTGAATGTGGGAAGTTTCACATACTAAATTTAAAGCCTATTTTAACGCGTGTATTATAATTGAAAATCCCCACGCTGTCAAGGATTTGACCGATTTCAATTTCGAAGCTTCTACTTATACAAAAGCTCCTCAAGCTGTTCTAAGCTCTCCACCGTATTCACTGCCGCGCGCAGCCTTGATGAATGCGGATATCCTGCCGTATACCACGCTGTGTGCTTTCTCATCTCGTGTATCCCCGTGTACTCGCCCTTGAACTCTATCATCATGCGTGCATGGCGCAGTATCATCCGGCGTACTTCCTCAAAGGATGGCTTTTCCTGATGCTCGCCGGTCTCAAAGTAATGCAGTATCTGTGAGAAAATCCATGGATTGCCCTGCGCTCCCCTGGCTATCATAAAGCCGTCGCAGCCTGTCTGCTCCTGCATTCTTATGACATCCTCTGCGCAAAGCAGGTCTCCGTTTCCTATGACCGGTATTGAGACAGCCTCTTTTACCTGCCTAATGATGTCCCAGTCGGCTTTACCGGAGTAGTACTGCTCTCTGGTCCTGCCGTGCACTGCGACTGCACTTGCGCCGCTTTCTTCAGCCACATGTGCCAGCTCTACTGCGTTGATATGTTCATCATCGAAGCCCTTTCGTATTTTTACGGTGACCGGCTTATCTATCGCTTTTACTATGCGCTCTATAATCTGACCTGCAAGAATCGGATTTTTCATGAGTGCTGAGCCCTCACCGTTGTTTACGATTTTGGGCACCGGACAGCCCATGTTGATATCCAGTATGTCAAACGGTCTTTCCTCTATCTGCTTTGCTATCTGAGCCATTATCTGCGGGTCCGAGCCAAACATCTGGAGTGAAACAGGCTTTTCTCTTTCATCTATTGAAAGAAGCGACTCTGTATTTTTGTTTTTGTACAAAATTGCCTTGGCGCTGACCATTTCCATACATAAAAGGCCGGCTCCCTGCTCCTTGCACAATAAGCGAAATGGCAGGTCTGTCACGCCTGCCATAGGTCCCAGTATCAGGTTGTTTGGGAGTGTCACACTTCCTATCTGAAGCTTTCGTATCTGATGAATATCCATACTATTACTTCACTCCCTTGCGGTTCTGCTTGCGATACACGAGGTTTATGCCCTTTAATGTCAGATCCGGATCGTATACATCCACGTTTTCTGTCTCATTGGATATTATTCTGCCGAGTCCGCCGGTCACTACAACCTTTGCATCGTACATGCCTGTTTCTTCCTTTACCTTGTTGATGATATACTCTGTCTGTCCTATCTGTCCATACACAAGTCCCGCCTGCATGCTGGTGATAGTGTCCTTTCCGAGGATATTATCAGGCTTTTTAATCTCTATCTCAGGAAGCTTTGCCGCATCCTCCCAGAGTGCCTTGGCTGAGATACGTATGCCTGGTGCTGTGATTCCTCCCATGAAGGTACCGTTTTCATCGACCATATCGTAGGTGGTTGCTGTGCCAAAATCTATGACCAAAACAGGTCCTCCATATAATTCATATGCAGCTACGGCGTCTACTATACGGTCTGCGCCAATTTGCTGCGGATTTGGTGTGGCGATACGGATGCCTGTTTTGATGCCCGCCTCCACGATTATCGGCCTGATATTGAAGTATTTTATTAGGCCATTCTGCAGTGAATGCATGATATTCGGTACGACGGAGCAGATGATTGCATCATGTATGTCGTCCATGCCTACCTGATTTCTTTCAAGCAGAGTGCTCAGAAGCATGCCGTATTCATCCGATGTACGTGGCATTTTAGTTGTAATTCTAAAGCTCGCTTTTATCCTGTCACCATCAAACACGCCGCATGTTATGTTTGTATTTCCTACGTCCAGTGCTAAAATCATCTGTTATTCCTCCTCGAGTCCTTCTCCCAAAAATACTATGCGATAATACGTCTCTATCGACTCGAGCAGCTCTCTTCGCTCGTTGCGGTACTGCTTTATCTTTAGCACGCTTCCTATCTCGTCATAGAAAAAGTCGTTTTCCTTGCAGGATGTTCTGAAATCGAGGTTTCCGTCCTCATCAAACACCAGCTCCAGTATGCCTCCCACATCCTCTGTATACAGGACGCACATGATTTTGAGCTCGTCCCTTATAGTCTGTGGAAGTCCGTTAAAATTCTCGTTCAGATAATATTTTTTCTGATATGCGTTTGACACGCAAAGTACTACCTCTTTAGACATATCCGTATATTCCTCTCACTGATACTTCTCCGCTTGAAACCAGCTTGCGCGATTCCCATGTGTCCACGATCAGCTCGCCCTTAGGCGTGATGCCCATCGCTTTTCCGTCAAACGGCTCCTTCGGATCCAGTACCCTTACTGATTTGTTCCTGTTGACCAACAGCTCATCATACTCCCTGACGAGGGCTGAAAGGTCCTGCGTCTTTAAAAATGTGTCATAATACTGCTCAAAGTATGACATGGTCTCTGCGATTATCTGCGCACGGTGAAATCTTTTGCCACCTGCTTCTATCATGAGTGAGCTCGCCATCTGACTGATTTCCTCCGGAAAGCTCTCATTGTGCACGTTGATGCCGATACCTACAACAATATGGTTGATGTAGTCAAACTGCGCATTCATCTCTGTGAGTATGCCGCACACCTTTTTGCCGTTTACCACAATGTCGTTTGGCCACTTTATCAGGGCTTCCTCGCCTGTAACGCTTGTTATTGCCTTTGCGACAGCAAGCGCTGCCACAAGCGTGAGCATGGATGCATTGTTTGGATTGATATCAGGCTTTATCATAAGTGTCATGAAAATACCTGTGCCGGACGGCGATACCCAGCTGCGGCCGCGGCGCCCCTTGCCTGACTCCTGCTTGTCCGCTACGACTAAGGTGCCGCTCGGATAGCCTTTTTCGGCAAGCTCCTGAGCCTTGATGTTGGTGGAGTCTATTGTATCAAAATACAGTACTTCCTTTGCCACCCAGTCTGTGTGCATGAGGCTTTTTATCTCCGCCTCTGTCATCAGATCCGGCGCTGCCATGAGCTTGTAGCCCTTATTCTGTTGTGCCTCTATCTCATATCCGGCTTCCTTTAGCTGGTTTATGGCCTTCCACACGGCTGTGCGCGATACTCCGAACCGGTTGCATAGCTCCTGCCCTGAAATATAGCCGTCAGCGCTGCGTAGAAGTCTAAGTATTTCTTCCTTCATACTTTATTCCTTAGCTTTCCGTCAATCTTTTGTTGCGGTCATTGCTTGCCGTACTAGTCAGCAAGTGTTGCACGCATGATAGCCTTGATTGAGTGCATACGGTTCTCTGCCTCATCAAATACCACTGAACGCTCTGACTCAAATACCTCGTCTGTCACCTCAAGCTCGCTCAGTCCAAACTTCTCATAGACCTGCTTGCCGATTGTGGTCTTTAAATCATGGAATGCAGGCAGACAGTGCATAAAGATTGCGCTATCCTTTGCATTTTCAAATGCTTTTGCATTTACCTGATATGGCTTTAAGTCGTTAATTCGCTCTGCCCATACCTCTTCCGGCTCGCCCATTGATACCCACACATCTGTGTAAATGACATCTGCGTCCTTTGTGCCCTCTGCCACATCCTCTGTGAGTGTGATTGATGCGCCGGTTGTTTCTGCAACGTCCTTACAGTATTTTACAAGCTCATCATTTGGGAAATATTTCTTGTTTGTGCATGCCACGAAGTCCATACCAAGCTTTGCACATGTGACCATGAGTGAATTACCCATGTTGTATCTTGCATCGCCCATGTATACAAATTTCACGCCCTTGAGTCTGCCGAGGTGCTCACGGATTGTAAGCATATCTGCTATCATCTGTGTCGGGTGGAACTCATTTGTCAGGCCGTTCCATACCGGTACGCCTGCGTATTTAGCCAGCTCCTCCACGATTTCCTGTCCGTATCCACGGTACTCGATTCCGTCAAACATTCTGCCGAGCACGCGCGCTGTATCGGCGATGCTCTCCTTTTTACCTATCTGTGAACCGCTCGGGTCAAGGTATGTGACATGCATTCCAAGGTCATGTGCCGCTACCTCAAAAGAGCAGCGAGTTCTGGTACTGGTCTTTTCAAAAATCAGCGCTATATTCTTGCCTGTGAGTTCATCATGTCTGATGCCTTTTTTCTTCTTTTCCTTCAGCTCCTGTGAGAGGTCAATCAGATAAGTAATCTCTTCCGGAGTGTAATCCATAAGTTTTAAAAAGTTTCGTCCCTTTAACTGCATTGCTCTTGCCTCCTGGGTTTTATTTGCATCGTTTATAGATGCAGGTTGCTATAATTTATATCTGTAGGTTGCTATAATGATGTCATTTTACTCTATTTTGTGGTATGTTGCAAGAGGTTTGAAGCATTGACGCTCTGACTGTAAAACCACGCCGTACAAATAATTAAAGAGGCTGCAAACCAACAAGCTTTGTTGATTTGCAGCCTCTTTGTTATTTCTTTGTATTGGCTGTATATTATCTGAACTTCATATTTCCGATTGATATTCCTGAGCCATGGTCATTGAAGGATGTACATCCTCCTGTGTTGTCCACTCCGGACATTGCCTCCTGTGCTGCACTGTAGCATGAAGAAGAAATGCGTCCGCTAAGCTTTCTTGCGAGCTTTCCTGATGATGCCGGTCCAAACTGGCCTTTCTGGTAAATAACACCTGAGATGCTGTTTGGATATGAGCCGCTCTTTACTCTGTTGATGACTGCCGCTCCTACTGCGAGCTGACATTCATAGCTCTCTCCGCCTGCCTCACACTCGATAATTGCAGCAAGAAGTGTCAGGTCATCTGCTCCTGCACTTACCGCCTCGCCCTGTGTGGTCTCTGTTTTCTTTGATTCCTTTGCTGCTTTTGCAGCTTCTTTTGCTGCCTTTTCTTCTGCGGCCTTTCTCTCAGCCTCTTTCTGTGCAGCTATCTGAGCCTGTTCCTCTTCAATTGTGATACCCACTCTTGTGTTGAGGGAACGTGTCGCATAATCTGCTGCGATATATCCTGTCTGTGAATCACAGACTACTGCGATCCAGCCATCCTGTGCCTGTGCTGCGCGGTCCACCTGATAGGTCTTGCCCTGGTCAGCTACCTCTAAGGCCTTGCTGTTTGTATCTGCTGTCTCTCTCACACGAAGTCCGTCTGTATTTACTGTAGCAATTTCTCCGCATGTGTCGTAAGCATAGCTTAGTGCGTCAGTTCCGGTCACACAGTAAGATACATTGACATATCCGTCTACATTTCCTGACTTGATGTGAGCCCATGTGCCATCGTTTTCTACGATGTCTGCCACACTTCCTTTATATAGTTTTCCAACAATATCTGACTGTTCATCGGCCTGTGCTCTTACGTTGAGTGATTCTTCAACTTTTGGCATAAGCTTTGTCTGCCATTCCTGCTGCTCCTGTGTGAGCTGTGGCTGTACCTCCTGCTGTGCATCCTGTGCTGCTGCCACCATCTCAACATTTTCTTTTTCTACTGTAACAGCATTCTCTGCTGTGAGACCCTTCTCATAATCAAAAAGAGTCGCTGCCACGCCAGCATAACTATTATAACCAGTATGCTCTAAACCAGTGTTTGCTAGCACCTTATCCTCTGCTTTGACCTCAGAGCGTCCGCTGTTAGTAACCGCGGTAACCGTCAGCATGGCGCACAGTCCACAGACCGTAATGCTATCGATTACTTTTTTGTTTAGCTTCATATAATCCTCCATATGGTGTAGTATATGTTGTTTTTGTTACGTTTATTACACCTATGTTGCATTTGTTACAACTTTGTTACAGTCGGTATAATATCACAGTAATAGCATTTTGTCAAATTTCATGGAAAAATCTCCTGCAGCACCGATGAAATCACCCCATTCTGATGTGCCTTATGCTCTATCTCAAGCTTGTCGCTTTCGCTTCTCGACAGCTCGTCTATGTAGTCGCTCACCTGTTTTTCTATTTTATAAATCTCGTTGCTCAAAAGTCTTATCCTGTGTGAGAGTGCGAACAAGGTCACAATGACTGTCAGCATGAAAAGTGCAAGCATTATCGCAAGTATGCCTCCTGCCACGATGTCCATATTGTCCATTGATAATTCCATATTAATGTGTCCTCCCTACTATTCTTTTTCCGATACATCATTCAAAATTTAACTTAACCTATAACGCAGTATGATGTACTATTGATTATTATAACCAATTCACTTGAACTTAACAGTTCCTATCGGTCGCAAGTTTCGACATTTGTCTGGTATTGCAGGGCAAACTTTCACCGGTAACTTGGTATTGACTTTTATTGTGTTGAGTATAATATAAATATAAGACAAACAGGAATGCAAGAAAGGATACATATATATGAAGAAAATAGTTATGACAGGCGGCGGTACTGCAGGTCATGTCACTCCAAATATAGCTCTTATGCCGGCACTTAAGGAGGCCGGATACGATATCGAATACATTGGCTCAGTAAACGGAATGGAGAAGGGACTGATCGAAGCCCAGAAGATTCCTTACCACGGCATTTCATCAGGAAAGCTGCGCCGATACTTTGACTGGAAGAACTTTACAGACCCGTTCCGCGTGTTAAAGGGCTACGGTCAGGCTGTAAGCCTCATGAAAAAACTCAAGCCTGATGTAGTATTTTCTAAGGGTGGTTTCGTTTCCGTACCTGTCGTGCTTGCAGCAAAGCACTGCCATGTGCCGGCTATCATCCACGAGTCAGATATCACTCCGGGACTTGCCAACAAAATCGCCATAAAGGGCGCCAAAAAGGTGTGCTGTAATTTCCCTGAGACAATGAAATATCTGCCTGCAGACAAGGCTGTGCTCACCGGATCACCTATCAGACGCGAGCTTTTTAGCGGCGTTGCCGAAAATGCCATAAAGCTTTGTAATTTTCCTGACCACAATAAGCCTGTCATCCTCATCATCGGAGGAAGCCTCGGCTCTAAAAAGGTTAATGAAGCTGTCCGTGAGATTCTTCCTGAACTACTAAAGGATTTCTATGTGATTCACCTCTGCGGAAAGGGCAATCTGGACAACAAGCTTGCCGGAATCACAGGCTATGCACAGTTTGAGTACGCCAATGCTGAGCTCACCGACATGTTTGCTCTGGCTGACATGGCTATTTCAAGAGCCGGAGCCAACTCCATCTGCGAGCTGCTTGCTCTGCACAAGCCAAACATCCTGATTCCTCTTTCTGCTGCTGCCAGCCGCGGAGACCAGGTATTAAATGCAAAATCCTTCAAAAAGCAGGGCTTTTCATATGTCATCGAGGAGGAGGATCTCACAAAGGATTCTCTGCTTAGCGCAGTAAAAGAGGTGTACGGCAACAGGGATAAATATAAGGACGCCATGGCAAAGAGCGGTCAGATGGATTCCATCGCCACTATAATCGATTTGATTAACTCTCAGGTGAAGAAGTCGTCATAGGGTCAGAGTCTGTTTAAAGCGTCATTGCATATCATAAAAAAGAAAAAGCCCGGATATGAACTACATTTGCATATCCGGGCTTTTGGTTTTTTAATAATGTGTAATTAATAATGTGTAACTATTAGAAGCTATTACATGCTCATCTCATCGCAGATTGTCTTCATCTCGTCATCAGTGAACTCCTTGTGGTTCCACTCTATGACATTTTTGTTGTCATCTGACTCATATCTTGGAATCAGGTGCATATGGAAATGGAATACTGTCTGGCCTGCCACCTCGCCATTGTTCTGTACCAGGTTGTAGCCTTCACAGCCAAGCACATCTTTCTCGTGTGTCATAATCTTCTTTGCAAGCTTTGCTGCCTTGGCAAGTGTCTCATCCTCAATCTCAAAAATATTTGCATAATGCTGCTTTGGAAGGATAAGTGCATGTCCCTTTGTAGCAGGACTTGCATCGAGTATTACCTTGAAATCATCATCCTCGTAGATTGAATTGGTCGGGATATCCCCATTTGCCAGTTTACAGAAAATACAGTTGTCATCTTTCATCTTTGTCACCTCATATATATAATTATTTTGTAACTGTTAAGAATCAAAAAGCCCATTAAAACGGAAATATCTGATCAAGCATGCGCAGTGTCTTGAAATTGCCTTTTGCTGTCATTTCTCCGGTCATAAATGCTCTCTGGAAGGTCATGTGACCATCTATTATAGACTCCATGATACTCTTCGAAAATTTGGCGTATACATCCACTATATCCTCTTCGCCATAGTGTATATCCAGCTTATCCTCATCCACCTTTATATATAATGGATTTTTAATGCCCTCTATATTAAATGAATAGCAGGCTTTGAATTCACGAAGCGGAATAAAATGTGCTTCAAGCTCCTTTATATATGGCATGTCATCTGTAGATGCCTGCTGCCCGAGCATGTCCTTGAACATGGTTGCAAGCTCCTCGATATCCTCCTTCTGCTGCTTTACATATGTATCATCAGACACATACTTCGACAGCTGTTCGCTCTCCTGTGGGGTGAGATTGAGCTGCTGTGTCCTGAGTACACTTTGCTTCACTGCCTGATTGCTTGTAGGCAGGCTCTTAATCTTCTGGGATATCGTGCGATACAGATTCTCCGCGCGTTTTTCTATTATGAGATTATACTCCTTATTGAGCTGAAATGTAGTAATATCCTCTACATATCCGCATAACCCTGAGCACGGCAGACCGCCAAGTATCTCCCATGCATTGCATAGTGTGGTTTCTGCCTCGCGCTCTCCATATGTGGTAGACATAACAATAGGCTGCATATATGTATTGCTTATCTTTTCCTTATCGCCGTAGAGCCAGCATGCATCAAGGAACTGCTGCATGTATCCACCTATACCAAGCCACTCAACCGTCGTTGCGAGAATGATTCCATCTACATCTCTGAAGGTCTGTGGCAATGTAGCTATTTCATTTTTGTGCTCATAGATATTGTATCTCTCCACCTTTACGCGGAGCTCCTTTAGCACATTTTCTATCCTGCTTATCACATACAGTGTCGGGTCGTCCAGTAAACCTCTTCCACCATAATAAATATTTATCTTCATGTAGCTTCTCCTACCATTATTTTTTAGTTGATATTATATTTATTATATCTCTTTTTGCGATATAAAACAATTGAAATAACAAATCCGCCTACGAGCCCGCCTCCATGAGCCCAATTGTCCACTCCTTGCGTTGAAACTCCATAGTATATCATCAGTATAACCATAAATACAGCCTGCTGTCTGCTGATGCCCTCATAAAAGCCTCTGTTTGCTATAACTATCCACACAAGTGCTCCCACCAGACCAAATATCGCCCCGGAGGCGCCTGCCGATACCGCAAAGTCATTATTATAAAGCATAACGATGTACGATAATACACTTCCACACATGCCTGACACAAGAAATGTGATCAGAAGCTTCACATGCCCCATGGCTTTCTCGACTATCTGACCGACAGCACCTAAAACCACCATATTGTTAAGTATATGCATCAATCCAAAATGCATAAACATCGAAGTGAACAGCCTCCAGTACTGGCCATCCTTTATATACTCAGGGTACATGGCTCCGTGGGCAGCCATATACTGTGCATCAAGTGTGCTGCCTGATATACTCATCAGCACAAAAACTATTATATTTACCACTATTATGCCAATTGTCATATATGGTTTATCATAAAATCTTTTTATATTCTGCAAATCTGTGGGGTCTCCTTAATTTTCCTGTTAAATACTTTTTTCTTATTATAAATTTTAAGGAGCTTATTTGCAACAATTATACAAACCGGTACTTAACATCGGCAAATCTGATGATATCATTTGACTTGAGCTGCTTCTTCTGCTTGTACGCAAGCACCTCATTATTCACAAAGGTTCCATTTGTGGAGTTTAAATCCTCCAGATAAAATTCCTGGTTTTCCCTATTTATAACTGCATGAAAATGACTTATTGTATCCTTGCCTATTACTGCATCGGCCTCATCGCCCTGACCAATACGCGTACAATCTTTGTCTATTATTATATTACTGCGGTTTTCCATGCCCTCATACAAAAGCATGCCCTGTGGGTGCTCCCTGTAATCGCTCAGACATACTGTGGGGTGTATCTGACGCGGTACAGGCTCCGGTGCAGCCTCTGGGCTAGGGTGTATAAGCATTGTGTCATCTACCTTTTCACGATTTTCTTTTCGTTTTTCTTTTTTAAACCATTTTCTGTCTGTGTCCGGTTTTTTATGCTTTTCTGTCACGGATTCCGGCTTCTTTCGCTCCGGCAGCCTGATATCCAGCTGCTCCAGCAGATACACACGAAGCTTATCGTACAGTGTAGGCTTTATCTGCTCCTTCGGCTCCTCTACCCTGACCTGTGGCTGTGAAATCGGCGCAACCATCTCCTCCACCGGCTTTTCTGCCACCTTTTTCTGCCTCTCCTCGATTATGGCATTTCGAATATCAGCGATACTGTAATTGCCATTTATGGTTTTCTCGTATATGCCATATGCTATATGTATCGCTTCAGCATCACTGTGGTCAAGTTTCGTTAGCATATACTCCATTAGATGTTGGAATGTAGTACACATAGTCTTCATCTGTGCCGGGTATGCTGTGAAATATATTTCCTCATCCTGATTTACCCCTTTTATGTGTATTAGCTGAGGATCGAGTGCCAGGCAGTCCGTGCCTACAAGATGATTCTCCAAAAGCTCCATCTTGTTACAGATACTCACCACAAGCTTTTCAAGAAACTCAAGCTTTATATCATTATACTGGCAGCGCATTTCCAAAGACTGGACTCCGGATATATCATACCAGTACTGCCCTTCATTATTCACATAACACTTCTCCATAGGCAGAAAGCCCGGAATATTGTTTTTCAACAATATCTTTTCATCTAACGGCTTCACCTCGTCACAACGCAGCTTCATAAAGCTGCCTGTCATCTTTCTTTCATATACTATTTCATTAGAATTCATTTACTACCTCTTTCAAAACCTGATAATTATAGAAATCATCCACCAGCCACATATCAGTAGCATACTCATAAGAGCTGTCCTGCTTCATTTCGTTATACAGCACAAGTCCCATATTCATCGCTATCGCAAGCATAGTAATAAATATAGGTATAATAATTGCTCCCTCTACTGTATAACTGCCTTTTAGTCCATAAGATAAATCTATATTTAATTTATTTTCAGTCACATAAATACCTCCGTCAATCCGTATCCCAGCAGCAGAAATGGTGTAAATGCAATCTGCATCTTTCTTCCTGCTCTGCCTGATGCGATTAAAATAACGGAAATTATTCCTGCTATTGTAAATCCCATCACCATAGTGCTGCACACTATATCAGCAGTCACAAACAATCCCATCAAAGTCACAACAGCAGCATCTCCATATCCTATCTGCTCCCTTGTAAGAAACGCTGCTGCCATAAGCACTATTCCGGGAATCAGGGCAACAGCCACTGATATAATTGACTGCTGTGCATAAAAAGAGCTTGCGATACCCACAATTCCCATTACTATCAATACAACGACCGGTATCTTTTTTGTTGAAAAGTCGATTATACTGATTATTCCAAGTAAAATGATAAGCTGTATCATGTTCCTTCTCCTTTACATTTACTGCACAGATTTTTTCCATTCACCTCCGATTTGTGCGCCTTGTGTACTGTCCGCTTAAGCTTACTGCATCCCAGCTTTCCGTGATAGTTCGTGCCATAGTCTGTTATAAATACTGTCGATGTTTTTGTTTTTTTATCCGCGGCACAGTAACATGCGTGGTATTTCCTACCATCTTTGTTTCTGCTTGCCCCCACCTGTGACCATTTGATGCTCTTTATGCTCAAATCCAGATAGTTGCATTGCTCGGACAGGTGATAAACACTGCCATAGTCAGTGTAAAATACATATGGGTCCGTCTTTTCGCCGGGATTTTTTCCTGTCCATTTTCTGCTGTTGCTATAATCCTCTATCCATATTCCGTCCACAGTAAAAAAGCTCACCGGAAGCTTAACCTTATACTTTGCCTTAAGCGAGACATCATCACCACCCATACTCGAGCCAAGCAGTGACACTCCATACCTTCCACCGCTCACGTATGTATCAATGTGCTTCGAATCAGATATTTGGCTCCTGAATAGTACCTCTGCAGTGGCCACTGATACAACTGACGAATCGTTTGCACTGCTCGCTAATGCACTCATCCTGGATGAATAATACAGAGCAGCCTTCACCTGCGACTCCACCTGAACCACCCTGAAGAAAAAAAGTATAAATACAAAAAAGCCTGCTACAAGCGGAAATATTACCGCGGCCTCAAGTGTATATGACGCTTTCAGGCAGGTGCATGAGGGCATCTTTTGAGAACTATCATCGCCTGGGAGTTTGGCCTTTCTATAAAGTTTTTTTATGTGGAACTTTACTTTATTAACAAAAGACACCTTCATACACCTGCCTTTCTTATTTTCCTTCTTATTTAGTCAGCGTCCATAATAGGAATACTTTGCCTTATTTTTAATGGTATACTCGTTATCCGCCCCATCTAACAGATTCACAAAGCATAAAAATGTGCCATGATATTTGTAGCTTACATCTGCACTAAGCTCACAAATTGCATTGTCCATTCTAAAGCTTTCATGACCACTGGTCATACGTACTGTAGCCTCCTGCACATCCATCGAGCGATACGATATATTTTTCATGCTCTTTGTAAAAAGCAACAGTCCCAAATATGATTTGTAGCCTATTCCTTCATTTGAGCTTTTTGCCTTCACCTGACCGGTGAGCATACTTGTCATGCCATACAGACTGGATGTCCATGACGTATCACTTTTTATCAGTGGAATCTTATCCCCATCCAAAAGTGCCCTTAAATCCAGCACACTCTCACAGAATGCCCAAGCCGCCAGAATTCCCTTTTCCACCCCTTCAATTACCTCGGGTTGCAGAGTAATTCCACCGATAATTGTGGCAAGAGCCAGCGCCTGTGCCTGCTTTGATGCACTTCCTGACAGGTATGCCATATTGGCAGCCGTACGCAGAGCCATTATTTCTGCTATAACAATCTTTAGATTATCCTTATCACTCGCCCTGCCTCCTATGATATACTCCACCTCATAGTTTAGGGCATGGTTTGAATTTGTATCAGTGTAGCAGCTCATATATGTCAGAATATACTGCTGCATAAGCACTTTTGCATACCAGTCGTCACTGCTTTTTGACCAGCCTCCTGTTCCTTTATGCAGGCTGCGCCCTGACACTCTGGCTGATGTGTCAATACTGTTTCCTGACACAGTGCTCTCATCAACCACCTGTGATAATATGCCGGATGCCTTTACCTTTTGCACCTTTACCAGCGGATTTTCAACTGTATTATCGCTACCGGTGCTTTCTGCTTTGCTTTCTGATGTCTGCCTTCCCTTTGAAGCCGATGAAGGAGCACTGTAAGCTCTTGGCGGTGACGACCTCGCTATGCTTTTGCCTCCGCCTTCATGAGCTGCATTATCCTTTAAGGCATTTAACGCACTATCTATTTTACTGTCATCATACTCACCCGCAGACTTGTTTTCATTCAATGAGCTATACTGACTGTATAGATTTTTGACTGTTTCATAACCAATATTTTTCTTCATATATGAGACAACCGCATTTGTATACACATCACCACCATCATCCGTCATGAGCACATATTTCATGGATTCGAGTTCATCCATTGACAGCCTTAGCATACTGGTGCCGTTTACAATAGTACCCCCGGCAAAAGCTCCTGAATCGCTTATCTTAAAATTGTCAGTCGTAAGCTGCTTCATATACGACTTGACATTTTCGATATCCACATTGCCCATTGCGTCACTTCCGGCGTCATACGCTAACAGATGGTATTCATCCCACAATGGTCTGCAATACTGTGCAAAAACTGACTCTGCTACAGCCTCTGAATTCATGCATGCTATATTGGTAAGTGTCAGATTCCTGCCGGCTTCCAGTACAGTAAACAGAAACTGTGACACCAGCATGAGAAGCATTGTGGCAAATATCGTTATACTGCCTCTCACACTTTACCAGCCTCTCTTGAGATTGTCTGAAAGATATTGTTTACAAGCGTCGTAAGCTGCTTCTTAAAAATCAGCACCAGACCGATTAACACGACAATTATCAGAATCATTTCCACTACTCCTGCGCCATCCTCATCTAATAAAAAATTCTTAAATCCTAACATAATTTTTCCTTTCTATATCTTAAAATCAATGATTGCGGGTGCTATTACTATTGCTATGACTATAGCCATCATAATCATCATCGGCATAAGCATTTTGGTGCCGGCCTCTTCACCCAGCTTTAAGGCTAAAAGCCTCCTCTCATCAAATGCATCCTCCGATTCCTTCTCGAGCATTTCACATACACCCTTACTTCCTTTGTGAATACTCTGTAAAATAATGCGTACAAGCTTCTGATAGCATGGCAGCTTTACTCTTTCCGCAAAACCTGCGTATGCTTTTCTGCCTGTCACGCCATCTGAGATTTCTCTCTCCGTCACAAGCATTTCCTCGTAAGCGGGCATAATATTCTTATCATTATTTTTCCGCTCATCAAGATAACGGGCGGTAATCCTATTCCATGCCTGTTCCACCGTCATTCCGGAACCCATCAAAATGGCCATTTTACTGACTATCTCCGGATATTCGAGCTGCAGCTGTATATTTCTCTCCTTCTGTGCTGTCTTCTTTTTTTCCTTTTTCTCAAGCACCAGAAGAACTATAACAACAACCTCAAGCATGGCTATTTTAGCTGCAGTATTGCTTTTTTCCTGCGACCAGCTAAGCTTCACTCCATCTACCTCATCCGGCAGCGTGAGCTTTTTGGTCCCTGACTTTGACATCTCACTGTCAATATGTCTGTTGATATCCTTTATGAGACGCTCTCCTGCATCCAGTTCATCCGGAAATACCATAAATGAAAAATCGTACAGCTGTCTGTGTTCGCCACAGGACAGCTCAACGCTTGCGCTCATAAGCTTTCCCTGTTCATCATCTACTGACTCAAATGCCTCCTGGTTCACATCTCCATCAATATCAACCACATCATAGTCACTCAGTGTCCACTCTGCCTCCACAGCTCCTTGGGCATATGCTTCCTTCATATTAATATGTCCTCTGACCTGCTCTACACTCTGGCCTTCTTCACAAAAGCTGTCATCTATCTCTTTTTTTGCCTGTGTAAACAGCTCATTCGCCTGTTTCTCCGAAGGCTGCTCCTCCCTAACCTTCAGCTGATAGCTGTAATCCTCATCGAGTCCATCCGCATTTAGCACCAGGTCATATACTGCATCTCCGTCACCTGTATCATTGCGTATAAGTGTATTATCAGTTATAGCATTTGACGACATGTCCATGATAAAAGCAAAAACTAAAACTATAACAAATAATGCTGCTATTCTAAGCCTCTTTCCTCCCGTCATATGCCTATTCCTACCTGTAAAAATTTCTTTGCCAGTTTAATTGCCCCTGCATAGGCTAAAAGACAGGTACTCATAAAGATTACCCCTATCAGGTTTCCATATAGTGCAGACATATAGTCTCTTGAAGACAGCTTTAAAAATGCCAAAAGAAATATCGGAATATAGTTCATAGTCTTTTGCTCAAGTCTTTTGGCAGAAACCGCAACCTCTATCTGTCGGTTGGTATCATACTTTGTCCACATCCTGTAAGTGGTAGACTCTATGATATCCACAAATCTGCCGCCGCTTCTCTTTGCAAATGAGAAAATATCAGAAAAATTGACTATATCCTCCAGACCGCTTCTATGAGCAAATTCTGACAGCACCGCCTCAAATGTCTGATTCATCTTTATCTGCCTGTTCATCTCCTGTATCTCAGACAGCATAAGCGAATCATTCCCATACATGAGCTGTATCTCTTTTTCAGCCTCCTGCCATGCATTTTCCACAGAGTATCCGGCCAGCATATTCGAGCTCAATACCTTAAGTACATTCATAAACTCTTCATTTAGTTTTTCCTTTTGCCTTCTGACACCCTCCTGCCTGCACAGCTTTGCACAATATGCAAACACCGCCGGAAAAGCAATAACAACAATAGGACTGTCATAAAACAAATATGCGATAATCACTGTGGCAGCCATACTTTTTATGAAAACAATCCCCCAATCCTTTGTGGACATGGAATATCTGCTGTAATCCATATAATCAAACCCTTCATAACTGTTCAGTAACATATATTCCTATACTGACAGCTACAGCCTCTCTTACTTTAAATGCCACATAACAGCCTATACACTAAGCCCTGCTGCCATAAGCTTGTCGGTGTGACAAAGTGTCCCTGCTTTCTTTAAAAAGCCCTGTATCCTCCCACTATCCAAAACAGCGGTTTCCTCAAAACGATACAGCGTATGCAGCACAATTTCACCATCCATAAATCCATCCACCTCTGATATCTCAAGGACTCTCCTGCTTTTATCCCTCAGCCTGCCAAGCTGGACAATAATATCTATTCCGGATGCTATCTGCTGCCGTATCGCATTGAGTGGGAAATCCTGACCTTGAAGCACCATAGTCTCAATTCTTGAAATGATATCATGTGGTGAATTGGCATGGCCGGTGGACAACGAGCCGTCATGTCCTGTATTCATAGCCTGAAGCATATCAAGTGCCTCTGCACCTCTGCACTCGCCCACTATTATCCTGTCCGGTCTCATACGAAGAGCCGTCCTGATAAGATCTCTTATTGTAATTGGAGTAACCCCATCGGTATTTGCATTTCTGGTCTCAAGCCTTACTATATTTTTAGCTCCCAGAAGCTGCAGCTCCGCTGAGTCTTCAATTGTAATAATTCTCTCATCATCAGGAATATATTGTGACAGAGCATTCAGAAAGGTCGTTTTTCCGGAGCCTGTACCACCTGAAATAAATATATTGTATTTGGCCTGCGTCAGTATCTGTAGAAGCCTTGCCACCTCCGGCGAAAGAGCTTCTATCTCAACAAGCCTCTCCATGCTCATAGGATGCTCCGGAAACTTTCTGATTGATACAGCCGAGCCGCCTATAGATATGGGGTTTAGCACTATATTTACCCTGGAGCCGTCACTAAGCCTGGTATCAACTATCGGTGATGCCTGATTTACAACCCTGTTATGGCGTCCTACAATCTGCTGTATTACATCCTCCAGCTTCTCCTCCGATGAAAAATGCCCTTTGAACCTTTGGATTCTTCCGGCTTTTTCATAGAATATATCGTTTGGACCGTTTACCATAATTTCGGTCACATCCCTGTCATCCACCAGCTCCTGCAGCACATCAAGCTTACGCAGAGAGTTGAATATGGTGCGCTCAAGCTCTGCCCTATCCTTTATGGTCATAGGTCTGTCGCGTGCCTCTCTTGAAACCACACTTCCGATTAAATCGCAGATTTCCTCATCACTCAGCTCTCTGGACAAATCCATTTCAGAAAGTATAATATCTCTTATTCTCTGTCCAAAATCATCCAGCACACGAAATACCCCGAGTCATGTTTCTTATGACATCTCCAAACTCATTCCACTTCCACAGCTCTACAAGCTTATCGCATGTAGATACCGGTGTCGTGATGACCGGAGGCTCAATCAGCTTAATCCTCTCAACTACATTGCTTAAGCCTCTTTCAATCAGCTCCTCTGTAAACTCGTACTCTCTCCACTGGCTGATTCCGCCTTTTTTCTGTACCAGGTAGATATCACTGCATCTGTCAAGAATATCAAAAAAGCCCTTAAATCTTGTTCCCATATTGAGAACTATGCAGTCATAGTGCATTTCCTTGCCAAGCATCTGAAGCAGATTGTTGCATATTACCGTATTTATTTCACACAGACACTCTGTATTTTCAATCGGATATACATAATCCAGCTTATGCTTTCTTCCGATACAGCTGTTTATCCTGTTGGTCGAGTATCGTCCGGATTCGGCCATCACCAATAGCTCGTCCAGATTATGCTCCACACTCTGCTCAAGCATCCGCGATAATCCACTATTCTCCTGAAAATCCATAAGCAGTACCTTTTCATTCTCACTCAAAATAGAGGACAAAGTCATCGCAAAAGGCATCTGATACTGATTATCAGCAAGTGAATACACGCTTATAAGCCTCGTCTGACCTATCAAAGAGCCCTCACTCTTAAGGTCTCTTACCTCACCGCCCACATGCTTTAAAATCTCTTCCACTATGCGGTTTACTTCCTGATATTTTTCCACAAAGTATATACCCTCCTCACTCTCAATAGGTGTTTCCTCAACAATCTGTATCAGTGGGATATACTTGTTATTCCACTGGTCAAGCTCACTTGAAAGCATGATATCTATCTCGCCCTCTAAGTGTTCCAGCTGCTCTTTCATGGTATACATATGTATCTCCAGCTGATCCTTATAATGATTCATGAAATAGCATGTCAGTCTGTCGCCATATTCTGAATCCTCAATATAAATTCCTAGTCTGATTTTTTTCATCTATGGTACTTTAACCCTCCTTCCATCACCTCATGCCGTAAAACCATATATCTGCCATGGCTGTTCCCAAAAGCAAGTATACCGCAAAACTAACAGCTTTCCCCTGTCCGCGGTACCGCATAAATCTGCCACACAGTATACCGTTTAAGTATAAAAATCCATCCCTCATACGCACAAAGAGCTCCTTTTTAAGCACCATACTTATGAGACCATATCCCGCTGCCGCCACAAAAGCGGCTGCCATGCACAAGGCGGTAAATCTTAAATTTGTAAATGCACATACTACTGAAAATAACTTGATATCCCCGGCTCCTAAAATGCCTGAAAGATATAAGAAATATAAAATGACAACCGGAAAAACTATATCTGGAAGAAACCAGATGATGCTCGCTACCTTGCCCCCCACTAAGCGAAATAGAAACGCACAACCAAGTCCCGTCAGAATCAGCCGGTTACTGATTCTATAATTTTTGAAATCCCCAATTGCTGCTACTGTAAGCAGTATATACAGCATGAGGTGTGATATTAATTTCACAATCACTGTATTTTCATCACCTCTCCTTTCGTGAGACGAATTATAACAACGCAATCCCGATTTTGTCTATAGCTTTTTTTAAAATAAATACTTTTTGTTAGTTATCCACAAAATGCAGCTAAACCCAACACATTAATCCACAGTCAAAACCTTGATTTTACTGATTTTTCACATGTCAAAAGCACTTTTTACAAAATCTGTGAATAGAAGAAACTCTTTTGCTTATACTTGTATTAAGACTTATTTTGTTGGAGGAATTCATGAAATTATTTAAAGAAACGCCTGTAAATGACGGTTACAAGACCTTACAGGATGACATCAGGAAAACAACAGATGAACTTCAAATTGTATACACTAACCTGGAAAATGTGGTTGAGCCCGATTTAATTGACTACTACATCTATCAGGCCAAGGCTGTTTCCATGCGGTATAAATTTCTATTAAACTGTGCCAAGCGGCTTAATGAGGTTTAATGAGGCTTAATGAACTAAAAAAGAGGCCTCCTACGCAAGGAAGCCCCTGTTATCATCGTTTATAAAGCTCTCTGTGAGCCTGCCCCTTCCATAGGTCATGCCCGCATAGACCTTCTGCGCATTGTCCATAAGCGGAGCCGATTTGTCATCGGCAGCTGCTGTTTCAAAGCTGTTTCTGAGCTTTTTCATAATGACATCGGCCTCATCCACCACCGACACATCAAGTGAGTAAAGCACTGTGGAAAAAAGCCTCTTGCAGTATGAGTACAGTGGATAAAGCTGTCCTGCGAGAGGATACTTAAAGTCAAGTGCCCCCATCAGCTCATCAAGTGCCGCCTGTACATCCGACACGCCCTTTCTCAAGGCTTCCCTGTCCTCTGACATGAGGGCATTTTTTACATCATCTGAAAAACCAAAATATATATCATACATAACAAGCACGAGTCCGCCATTGTTGCACGCACAAAGTCTTCTGGTGAGCTCCTGCTTCAATTCATTTTTCATTGCTTATTACCTCGACAATAATGAAAGTACCTGCTGTGGCAGGTCATTTGCCTGAGACAGCACTGAGATTCCGGCCTGATCGAGAATATTCTGTGCTGCGTATTCCGTCATCTCGGTTGCCATGTCGGTATCCATGATATTGGAATATGCACCGGTCATGTTCTCAGAAGTCTCAGAAAGACTGCTCTCAGCAGATTCCAGACGGTTTTGGAAGGCTCCTATCCTTGACCGCACACCTGAGACATACTCTATCGCCTCATCAAGTGTGGACATTGCCTTGTCTGCACCACCCTTTACAGTCACATCTACCGTATCCAGATAAAGTGTCTGCGATGATACCTCCGGTATCCTGATTTTCATCTCCTGGCCCTCGTTTGCACCAATCTGCACAGCCATATTTCCGATATCTGAAATATCTATCTGCAGATTGCTGCTTCCCGCTGTCATATCCATATCACTGCTCAGTAGAAAATCCATTGAAAATCCACTGTTTCCTACCACATATACACGGTTACCGTCGGCTCTTATTGTCTTGTCCGACATATTTTCTCCTCCTGTAACCACGGCATCCTTACCGTTACTTTTGAGCTGCATATTTCCACTTCCATCGTCAGCATTCTCATAGCCTGCACCTGCCAGAGCCTTAAGCGATGAAGAAAGAGATATATTTACTGTGCTGTCGCTGCCATACTCATTTGATAAAAAACTGATGCTATCACCATTCACCTGCATAGTAGTACCGGCTGTGGTCGCTGCCTTCTGCAACGCCTGGATATACTCATCCTGAGTCATATCTGCCTTCACAGCCACACTCACACCGTTTATGGAAATCGTTCCCTCTGCGTCAGGCTTTGTGGCAGACGCAAGACTTCCTGTTGCCTGTGTTGCGAGCGAATTTACTGTGAGCTCATATTTATCTGACGCCACATTATCTGAGAAATTGATTCTGGTAATATAGCTGTTCACCTGAGTCATATTGCCATTTGCATCCTTCTGCCTTATATAGACGCGTGTATCACTCGAACCATCGAGCAGTGACTTTGTATTGTACTCCGTATCGCCCGATATACGGTCCACCTCCTTGGTGAGCTCATCTATCTCTGACTGCAAAGCCTTTTTATCATTCTCAGAATATGTATCTGAAGCGCCCTGTACCGCAAGCTCCCTGATTCTCTGGAGCATGCTGCTCACCTCACCAAGTGCTCCGTCTGCTATTTTCATGACATTCTGCGCATCTGACGAATTTGATTTTGCCTGGTCAAGAGCTTCTATCTGTGCCTTCATCTTGTTGGAGATAGCCATTCCTGCCGGATTGTCCTCAGCTGAATTTATCTTGTAGCCGCTTGAAAGCCTTTTCATAGACTTTGATAATCTGTTTTCTGTACCGAGGAGCTGCTTATTTGCCCTGACAGCACTCATATTCCTGTTTATTTTCATGTGTTTTCCTTTCCTGATAATTGCTCAGGCATCCTTGCTGTAGTATTAACATTCCGTTGTCTAATAAGTATATCGAACTACTCAAAAAAAATCTTTATAGTATAATTTGCAATTAAATGCAAATCGTATTATAATAGGCACATTAAAAGACTAATAGGAGGAAACAATAATGGCTAGAGTTACTAAGGACACTATGATTGGTGATCTTCTTCAGATTGACCAGAACGTGGCACCATTACTTTTAAATATCGGCATGCACTGTCTCGGATGCCCATCATCACAGATGGAGACAATCGAAGAGGCTGCTATGGTTCACGGACTTGACCCGGATGATCTTGTCGTTGAAATCAACACATTCATCGATCACGACCTCGGTTAATTTACGAAAAGACGGCTTGCTTATGCAGGCCGTCTTTTATTTGCAATCAATATTCTGTTAAAGTGCTGCCAGCGTCTGGATGGCAGCTTCTTCAATAATCACATTACCATGCTCCTTGAAAAATGCTTCATTGGCAGGCACATAGTTCTTCTGATATGCGTACTCTGAAATAATATTGCACACTTTGTTGAATTCCTTCGGAGTATGCTCACTCTTGTGGGCCACAAGATAGTACTTATTGCTTGAAGCGTCGCGGTATAAGTCATTTCTGCCGCTGTAAAAGCCGTCAAGCACATGCGAAATCCTGCGCACATCATCAAATTTATCGAAAACAAACAGCTTGACTACGTCAGCCTCAGCCTGTTCTTCTGTAATATCACCAGTGCCCTGCTCACTGTCAGCTGTCTTCTCATTTTCCTTCTTGATACGCTCAAACAGCTCCAAAATATCAGCAGCTCCCTTTATCACCGGAGGCTGTCCTGCATTTCCTAAGTCCGTAAAGTCGTCATCTGCCTCTGAAAACTTTGAAAATCTGGTGTCAAGTTCATCCGGATATTCAACCTTTGTGATGATAAGCACTATAGACTCTGATGGCAGTGGAATTGCCTCCACCATGAGTGGAATATCATTTGTTTCAAAGCCAAACTCGTAATTGGCCTGCTCTACCATATCTTTAAAAAGGCTTTTCGCCTTCGCTGATCCATATGCCAGTTCGCTTATTTTTATATGTCTGTCCTCAAGATCCTCTCTGGTAAGAGTACAGCGGATCTGATTATCATTTACCTTCTCAATTTTCATATTTTTCACATCCTTTTCCGAAAATATCCGTGTAAATCGTAAAACTATTATAATAAACACCGGTCATATTGTAAAGCGCGAGGCCTATTAAAAAAAAATAAAAAAATTGTTGCAATTATTTTACAGGTATGTTATAAGTTATCCATGAGATGTGCGCTCGACCCAAAAGGAGCGTATGAAAAATACAAATCATTCTTTGTTTGACAAATATGAGATGATTAAAGATCTCGGAACCGGCAGCTCCGGTAGCGTTACGCTTGTCAGACACATATCTATGGATCAGGAGAGAGCTCTAAAGAAAGTTCCTAAAGCTTCTGCTTTCGCCGAATCCGCATTATCAGAAGCAAGACTACTCAAGTCTCTTGAGCATCCGTCTATACCACGTATATTTGACTTCGAAGATGACGATGCTTTTTATTATATCGTCGAGGAATATATCGACGGCGAGACATTAGATTCATTTTTGCTTCATCAGCAGTTAATTTCCCCAGGTTTATTTTTTAATATTTGTGAACAATTATGCAATGTTTTTATCTATCTGCATACACAGATATCTACTCCCATTATTTACAGGGACCTTAAACCGGAGCATATTATAGTATGCCACAATAAGCTTAAGCTTATCGATTTTGGCGTATCGGCATATGTTATCCAGGATGGAAATAACTTCAATCACTATGGGAATATAGAATTCTCTGCCCCCGAATGCTTTACCGAGGATACAATTACACCGGCGGCAGACATTTACAGCTTAGGTCAGCTTCTGCAGTATATACTGACCTTTACCCCAGACAGCTTTTCCCATAAGTTTCAGCATATTATCCAAAAAGCAACAACATCTGATGCATCACTGCGTTACGTGACTGTCGCAGAGCTATATCAGGAAATACAGGAAATTCAAAAATTAACCGGTCAGCCACATCTCATACACAAAATAGCAGTTTTAGGCAGTCACAGAGGCTGCGGCTCCACCCACGTGGCCGTTTCACTCACCTGCGAACTCAATATCCTTGGATATCATGGTATCTACATAGACTCAGCAAAAAGCGTACTTTGCCATGGTAATCACGACGGACTGCAGATTTTTAAGCAGAAAAACGGATATTATTATTACAAAAGCTTTCAGGGCATACCCGACTACAGTGACGGTATACAGTTTAATATTCCAAAGGATGCTATACAGATATACGACCTTGGCACTGATGTGTGCAACGAGAAAATATATGACATGGATCTCGTATTATATGTATGTAACGGCAGCTTTTGGCATCTGAATGATATCTACAGGAATCATTCTATTCTCAAAAAAATGACAGCTTCCCTGAGTGTTATATGTAATATGTGCAGCAGACAGGATGCCTCCGCGATTGCGACACTACTTAATTGCAGTGTTTATCACTTTCCTTATGACAGCGATATGTTTAAGAGCTCAGTTCAAAAGGAAACGCTGATTCAAAAGCTGTTAGAACTAAAGGGAGGAGCATCACTATCAGACACTTTAAAAGGATATTTAAGAAAGTCCATTCTGCACCACAGTTAGTTGGGGTCTGTGGCAGCGTTCACAATGTAGGCACAACACATATAAGCCTTGCTCTTTGTAATTATATGAGCAATAAATGCATGTATAGAACCGCCTATGTTGAGCTGAATGGTACACACGAAATTCTTTCACTGTCAAAGACAGCAGACGAAAAGGTTTTTACTTATAAGAATGTAGATTTCTTTCCTCACGCAGTCATGTCCACACTAACTGAGATTTTAAACATGAGATACGAGCGTGTGATTATTGATTTCGGCATACTTAATCCAAACACCTTAAAGGAATTTATGAGGTGTGACGTAAAAATCGCTGTGTGTACAATAAGTAAATGGAACCGGGGCGCTTTGAACAGAATTATCGAGCTATTCAATTCAAACAAAATAACTGATTCAGAAAGCGTAAAAATATTGTTTAATCTCGTGGAAAAGAAAAAGACAATTAACCATAAACATTTTAAGTATCCGGTGGTAGGCTTTCCTTACTTAGAGGACCCGTTCCTCATCAATACCAGCCTGTTTGGCACTCTGGATAAGATATCAGAAAGGAATTAATATCACGATGAAAAATGACATCTTTAACCAGCTGTTTATCAATTTTATGTCCGAAGCCTTCGGAGGGCTTGTACTTTTAATGCCACATAGCGCTTCATGACATAATGCCATTTGTTACTTGTCAGTTTTTACTCATAATCATTATATATAGACGGAGGTATTTTTATAGAAGAATAAACTATATTTATATATTGGAATTTTTACAGATATTTTATCAAATTAAACGAAACTAAAAATCAGCAATTAAATTGGGTGTGGAAAGCTCCGGAAATATCAATTTCTATAAACTATCAATAATTAATGATTAATATCATTTTTTCTCAATTATACAAGAAATCGATGTCAGCATATTTTTGGTTCTTTACCCCGTTTAAATGCAAAAAGACAACCAAAAGACATATTTTAAAAAGAAAAGCTATGTGCGCGGGGGAAGCTTTTGCTCATCCCGCGCAAAAATGCATAAAAGAATTTCTTAATTTATTACAAATTTATTTCATATTATTTGAATATGCTATTTCACAATGGTATAATTAGCTTAAGCAATTTCGACACCAAATAATAGGAAAGGATTTTTACACATGAAAAAGAAATTATTGCCTGCACTTATAGTAACCGGACTTATTGTCCTCGTTATAATAATAATGGGTATAACTGCTCTTATCAATAAATACACCCCTACGAAAAAGACAGAGGATCTTAAAGAGTATTTCAATATCTCTTCTGATGATGAGGCTGCTCTCGTTGTAGATAATGAGCTATCCGATTACAAGGCTAAAATAATAGATAAAAAAATATACGTTGATTACAAATTTGTTCACGACTCATTAAATTCCAGATTTTACTGGGATGCAAATGAGAATGTGCTTCTTTACACAACCGCATCTGATATCATCTCAGCGGCGGCTGACAGCAATAGCTACAGTGTCACCAAGCAGACCAATGACTTTGGCTATCCGATTGTGAAGGCTACCTCTGACTCTGCGCTTATCGCTTTAGACTATGTAAAGCAGTACTCCAATATCACCTTTAAGTCATATGATGACCCGGCACGCGTCGTCATTACAAGCAAATGGGATGAAATAGACAGTGCCACTGTAAACAAGTCTACCCAGGTCCGCGTGAAGGGTGGCATAAAGAGCCCTATTCTAAAAGAGGTGAAAAAGGATGATAAGATTACTATTCTTGATTCCGGTGACAAATGGGACAAGGTTGCCACTGAGGATGGTGTTATTGGATATATAAAGCGCAAGGCTCTGTCCGAGAGCAAAAAAACTAAACTTACGAATCCTGACTATGAGGAAGAGACCTTTACACATATCAAGAAGGATAAGGATATATGTCTTGCCTGGAACCAGGTAACAAGCCAGTCAGCAAACAGTAAGGTGGCCCAGGTAATTTCATCCACCAAGGGTATAAATGTAATGTCACCAACATGGTTTTACTTAAATGACAACAACGGCAATCTGGCAGATATAGCAAGCAAGGATTATGTCAGCTACTGCCATTCCCAGGGTATTGAGGTATGGGGACTGTTCAGTAACTTTGAAAATACTGATGTAGATGCAGCATATGTGCTCACACATACATCCACGAGAACTACACTGATCAATCAGATTATGTCGGCTGCATTTAACTATGAGCTTGATGGTGTAAATATTGACTTTGAAAATATCACAGAAGACGCATATGGAGACTCTTACATCGAGTTTATCAGAGAGCTTGCCATAAAGTGTCACAATAACGGTATATCACTTTCAGTTGATGTCACAGTACCTGCCAGCTTCAACAAGTTCTTCAATCGCTCTGATATGGCAAATTTTGCCGATTATATTGTGATTATGGGATACGATGAACACTATAAGGGCTCTGATGCCGGCTCAGTTTCTTCTATTCCGTGGGTAACTGAGGGTGTTGAATCCACTCTGAAGGAGGTTCCCGCTGACCAGATTATTCTCGGCATGCCTTTTTATACCAGAATATGGGAGCTCACTCCAAAGGAGGACGATGATGCCGTAACCGATACCGAGGATCAGTCAAAGTACACTGTTGCCTCACAGGTATATAGTATGGACGCAGCTGCAGCACAGCTTACCACAAACAATGCTACTGCTGCTCTTGATGAGGAATCCGGTCAGAACTACGCTGAGTGGTCTGTATCCAACAAGCTGTACAAGGTATGGCTCGAGGACAATACATCTTTAGAGAAAAGGCTCAAGCTCGTCGACGACAATAAGCTCGCCGGTGCAGCATTCTGGAAGCTTGGCTTTGAGAATTCATCTGTCTGGGATACTGTTATCAAATATCTGGACTGATTGCTTAAGGCTTACTGAAAGAGGCCGTACCTTTACAGCTACAGTCTAACTCAGTACCTTTTATAGGTTATAAATGATATCAGCCAATCATATAATATACAAACACACCCGATGCCTTCTATGTGCATCGGGTTTTTTATAGGTATCTTATATGAAAAAATATATGTACATTATTAAGAAAAACAAATACTGTCTTATTTTAGCTCTCTTTATTCTGTCCTTCTACCTCGGAAGAGGTGTCTGCGCTCTTGCAAAAAACACCGGCAAAAACACTAATTCAACTGTTATTGTAATAGACCCGGGCCATGGTGGAAGTGATCCCGGTAAGATTTCCACCTCCGGCGTCATGGAAAAGGATGTCAACCTCAGTATTGCAATGGCTCTTAAACAGCTGTTTGAAAACAGAGGCTTTACTGTTGTCATGACCAGAACCACCGACTGCGACCTCGCCCCGGATAATTCCAAGCATCCAAAGACAGATGATCTCACAAAGAGAACTGCCCTGATGTCTAAAAGCAATGTGGCAGTCAGCATCAGTATCCATCAAAACAGCTTTGAGGACAGTTCAAGCTGCGGTCCACAGGTATTCTATTATGAAGCCTCTGATGCAGGAAAAGAGCTCGCATCCTCTGTTCTTGGAGCTTTAAACACTTCTCTTTGTGTCGCAAAGCCACGAAGCATTAAGCCCAATAAAGAATACTTTATACTTAAAAAATCCACATCCCCGACCGTAATCGTAGAATGTGGATTCTTGAGTAATCCTGCTGAGACACTTCTTCTTACTGACAAAAACTATCAGGATGACCTGGCACATGCAATATATATCGGTGTTACAGACTATCTTGCGCAATCACCCTCTGGACATTTACAATAAACTGCTCTGCGATGTGATATAGTCTGGTTGTCTGGACACTTTCACCGCCATCAAGCTGCTTTTTTGTCTCATTATCTGACTCAGTATTCGATTTCATATCTGACATCTTAGACTCTTTTGCAGATATATCATGCTCCAGTGCCACATCTATGCGCACACGCTGTTCACCATCACTTATTCCTGCCTCAAACATAGTGATATTGTCTTCAAACAGCTTTTTAGTCTGCTCATCGTCTGTGACTATCATAGCAGATACTGAGTTTTCCTTTGCCTCAAAATATGCAGCTACCCTGCCGCATTTTTTATCCTCAAGGAATATGTCAACCAGGCCCTTTTTATCCTCGCCTCTTACTATGCGAAGCTTCATACCTGTGACCCCGTCAGCAGTCTCTATTGGTACAATATAGTTTTCCTGTCTCGACATATTTGAAGCTATCCTTAGCTGACTGCATAATAGCTTCATCTGTCTGATGTCTATTGAACCTGTGTGCCTATCCTCTATAATCATCGAATCCATAACATGCTCTGCTGTATCAGCCAGCGTTTCCTGCGCCTGCGCAAGCTCCTTTGGATTTTTGACCGACTCAGAAAACCGTCTGAGAGTCTCATCCAAAAGAGCCCTTGCCGTAGCACTGTCTCCACGCTCCCAGAGATTTCTTACTGCCTCTGACGGATTTTTCATTAGCCGTGACGCAGCCATGAGGTTTACCGCGGTTGTTTTTACATCATATTTCTCTAGAAAAGCATATACGTTCTCAGGCACCGAAACTGCCTGATTGAACTGTCTTAGCTGTTCTGTGGCATATTGCTCTGATAGTGTATTATCCTCGTCTGCCTCATATACAGCCTGCCTTAACTGCTCCGGAGTCATCTCAAGCCAGCTGTCATCCTGCACAAACTCCATTTTCTCAGGTGAAAGTGTATCAAGCACATCCCTTAGACAGTTTGCCTGATATGCGCTTTCTATCTGTGAGTCAATTTTAATGCCCCTGCTTACACTGTCCACTCCGGCAAAGGTATCGTCCACCTTATAGTCCATGGCACTCTTTCCTCGTACCCGGACCGCTGTAAGCAGATTTTTCATTGTAATATCTGCTCCCTGATTAACAAGTGAGCCTATCACAGCACCATCTGACTGCTCCACCTGTGAAATAAGCCTGTATATGCCTATATATGAGTCTCTTTCCTCCTCTGAGATTTCATTTTTCTTTTCAAGCTTCCAGAGAAACTCGCTGAATTTCTCATCTCTTTCATCATGATTTTCTGATTTTATCTGTCTGGCTGTGTCACTTATGTCGCTCATGCTCATATCAAGCGGTGATATACCTCTTTTTATCATCTCAAGTGTCACGGCCGGTGTCATGTCGCTGAATGCTCTTTGCACCTGCTCATCTATGGACTTTATCTGCTTTATATTCTCCTCTGTGATATTGGTACTGTTGTACGCAAGAATCCTCACAGCCCTGCGATTGCTTTCAGATGTTTCTATCTGAAGCTCTTTAAGTATATCATCCACATTCTGAAATGCTTTTGATATACTGTCTCCCATATCTGCCCGCGGTGATGTCATAAGAGTCTCATATCCTGAGGCTGCTTCTAATGACTGCTTCATTGCTTTGCCTGCTGTATACAACTCATACACAGTGTCATCAGATGATTCCAGGGTCAGTACATACGCCGGCTGCTGCTTCATCTGATTGAAAATATCACAGACATTATTGTACATACGTACCCTATCATCAGATGCCTCTACACTGCTCTCACCAAACAGCGCTCCGTAGTATTTATTTTCCTGCTGCTTAAGCAGCTCCACTACACGTTCAATAGGCTCTGTGTCTATTGAAACTCCTTTTTTTATGAGTGAAAGGTTGGCTTCTGCTGTCATGGAAAGTCTCGCTTCCTCAAGCTTTCTTTGAGCTGTCACAAGCCTTGCTTCCCGGCTGTCTGTAATCTGATTATCTAAAGCTTTATTCGCTGAGGCTTGCGATGCTGCACCATCCTTGCCCCTTGCAGCTATAAGCTTTGACAGATTCTCTATGGTGACAGGCATGTTATCTGACTCTAATGTGACAATGTCCTCTGCAGTTGCCTCACTAAGTACATCACAGACCTCCCTTGCCATGTCAAATGTCAGACCATCCTGTGACATAGTGGCATCTGCAGCCTTTTTTCCCATTGCCAGTGCTTCTGTGACTGCCCTTGCATAAAAATCACTGCTCACATTTTCTCCTGCTGCGGTGATGCCGTCTATCTGATTCGCAAGCAGCACATTGTCAGGTGTAACGGCTATATCTTCATCTATCAGCCACCTGCACTGATTCAGATTCTCATCACTACTGTCTATATGAGCTTCCTCTAATATCTGCTTTAGCTGTGGCTTAAGCTCTTCATACAGCTGTTTAACATTATCCGTTATTCCAACCTTTTGCTTGTAGTTTTGTACCTGACTGCTGCTGTACGTAGCCTTGTATACATTGGAAACCGTCGGATTCATGTTATTTCTGACCAGATATGCCTTTGTCTCATTGGATATATTTGTAATGCTCTTTGCCCGGTCTATGGCATCTGTACCTGCCTTTATATTGTCATCTGTAGCAGGAATATCATATGCTTTCATCTGATTAACAAGCATGGCCGCTTCAGTCTGGCTTCCCGTGATATCTGTAAGCTGCTCCCTGCTCAGATCATCTCCATATATGGATATATCTACACCGGCCTTTGCCAGCACTGCTTTTATCTTATCGGTCTCGGTGACAATGACATCGTAGCCGTCATCCTTTGCAGCTTTGTAATCATCACTCGTTGTGGTGCTTGCAGTGACAATCATATCATTTCGCCTGTTTTCTGAGGTCTGATTCATGTCATTTAGCAGATTTTCTGCCATATCTGTGCCATCGTTGTTCCCGGCTTCGTTTTTAGCCTGTGGTCTTGCATATATCGTATCCGACATATCAACAGAATTTGACGAACCGACAACAGCCGCCTTTTTTGACATATTGTCACTGCTGTCTGTCTTTATATAGTCTGAAACACGCATACCCGCTGTCATATCATTTATGGTTTTTGTGTCCGTATTTTTCGTATCTGTGCTTTTATTAATCAAATTCTCTATCTGCATATTTCCTGCTCCGTGCCCTGCATATATACCATCTCTGCAGCCTTTATTTATGGATATTCATACCTCGTATTTTTTATCCAACTGTTCAGAACCACCTTGAGAACAAGAAAATCTGCTGCTTACATGCAAGCATGACGCATCAGTTTTTTTGTTCTCAGTGGTCCTGAATAGTTATCTTTTTATTATATATCGACATATAATACGCAAAAATAAAGACCGCACCTTAAATTGGCGCGGTCCTTTACCCTGCTATTTACCGGTATATTAGTATTTAAATACAGCAACTCCGTAAGGCGCAAGTGGATAAGCAAATGAAAACGGTCTGCCATCACACTCTGATTTAACTGCCTTATAATCCAGCTTCTTGTATGACTGTTTTGCTTTACCTCTGCCTTTTGCAGCCTTCTTTACAGGCTCCTGTACCGTTTTCCCGGTAAACTTAGGATCCTCACTATCTAAAACGAGCTGATATGTCTTGTGCTTTGGCACTCCGACTCTGTAATCAGGTCTCTCTACCGGTGTGAAATTGATGACAAAGAGCATATTATTCTTGCCATCCTTGCTCTTTCTGATAAAGCTGAAGATGCTTCTGTCTGCATCGTTTGCATTTATCCATTCAAAGCCTTCCCAGCTTGAATCCAGCTCATACAGACAGCGGTTTCTCTTATAGAGGTGAAGCAGCTCCTTTACCCAGTTCTGGATCTTTTTATGCTCCGGATTCTCAAGCAGATACCAGTCGAGTTCTCTTTCCTCACTCCACTCCTGCTTCTGTGCAAACTCCTGTCCCATGAAAAGAAGCTTCTTTCCACAGTGTCCCATCATAAATGCATATCCTGCCATGAGGTTCTTGAATTTATCCCCTTCTAAGCCCGGCATTTTGTTGAGCATAGAACACTTCAGATGTACCACCTCATCATGTGACAGTACCAGAATATATTTCTCGCTCTCATTATAGCTCATCGCAAATGTCATCTTGTTGTGGTTATTTTTACGGAAATATGGATCCAGCTTCATATAATCAAGGAAGTCATGCATCCATCCCATGTTCCACTTGTAGCTGAAGTTCAGTCCGTCTTCCTCTACCTTGCCTGTTACCTTTGGCCATGCGGTAGACTCTTCGGCTATCATTACAGTTCCGTGATTTCTTCCAAGTATGAGTGTATTGATATGCTTGAAAAACTCTACTGCCTCGAGGTTCTTATTTCCTCCAAACTTGTTTGGCACCCACTGTCCGTCGTTCTTTCCATAGTCAAGATAAAGCATTGACGCAACTGCATCCACACGAAGTCCGTCTACGTGGTAATTTTCTATCCACATCAATGCACTTCCGATAAGGAAGTTCTTTACTTCATTCTTACCGTAGTCAAATATCTTTGTGCCCCAGTCAGGATGCTCTCCCTTTCTTGGGTCTGCATACTCATATGTGGCTGTTCCGTCGAAATTGGCAAGTCCATGCGCATCCTTTGGGAAATGTGCAGGTACCCAGTCGAGTATTACTCCGATATTATTTTTATGGCACTGATCAACAAAGTATGCAAAATCCTCAGGCTCTCCATACCTCGATGTAGGTGCATAGTAGCCTGTCACCTGATATCCCCATGAGCCATCAAACGGATACTCTGAAATACCCATAAGCTCAATATGTGTATATCCCATAGTTTTTACATAGGATATGAGTGATTTTGCAAGCTCCCTGTATGTATAAAAGCCATCATCATCCCTGCCCGGATGTCTCATCCATGAGCCCGGATGGCACTCATATATAGCCATAGGTGAAGAATATACATCAGCATCTGACTTTGCTGCTCTCTTATCCATCCACTCTTTGTCAGTCCATGTGAAGTGCTCGATATCTGTGATGATTGACGCCGTTCCCGGACGAAGCTCTGCGTAGTTTGCATATGGATCTGCCTTGTACAGCTTGTCACCCTGTTCAGTGACTATAATAAACTTATACATCTGACCCTTTTGCGCTCCAGGTACAAAAAGCTCATACACTCCCATGGTTTCCGGCTCTACGCGCTTCATCTCATGACTGGTCTCATTCCAGTCGTTAAACTCACCAAACACGTATACTTCCCTCGCATGTGGCGCCCAGACGTCAAAGCACACTCCTTTTTTTCCTTTACGCTCAGCTAAGTGAGCGCCCATCTTCTTGTAGATATCATAGTGTGTTGCCTGACCAAACAGGTAACAATCCATTGCTGTAAAATTACACATATATATACCCCCATAAGAATTTATTTTTCCCTGAAATGATCCTCTTTAAGTACAATTCGGTCATCATCTGTATATCGCCTGGCTGTCAGAATACTTATAGCCTTCTTAAGTCCGCTGTGAGCCTCCCTGTCTATGGCCTCGTCAATTATATCCTTGACCTCTGTCAGAGTGGTAGCCTGGTCTATCCTCTCAATATTGCTGATTCTGTTATGCAATGCCAGAATAGCCATCTCATCTATCTTGTACCCAAGCTCTGCAGAGTACGATTTGGCAAACAATACGAGTTCATCATTTGTAAAAATAGGAACCGATATCTTTTCCGTGAACTTGGATGCAAAGCCCTCATCCATTGAGAGTGCCTTCTTTATACCCTTTGATGTATCCTCAAGTATATAGAGTGTTCCTGTAATATCATGCTCCATCAAAAATGATAGCTGTGCCGCTATACTGCGGTCGATATCACCGGCTCTTTCTATGATGAGACAGCCTCCTGTTATCTTTCTGACTACCTGCTGCACATCCTTTTTATTGAGTGCGGCAGCATCAATCTTGCCCATCTTTCCTGTGAGCTGTTCACCATCTTTTTGTAATACCTTTATAAAGCTTGTAGCAAGCATTGTCTTTCCACAGCCCTGCTCTCCCTGTATAATGAGGTTGCCTGTGGATGCGTTTTCTTTCCTGTTGAAATGATCAAGCACTGCATTATATGCCTTGCAGATCTGATCCTCCATACCCTTTACCGGTATAAAATATGAAAATATAGCTTTCTGTTCGCTTGTAAGCTCTTTTATATGTTTTGTTTCTTTCAATTTCGAGTCATCTTCTTCGCTGTCTAAATCCTCCGGCAATGAAATATCCGGCATTTTTCTTGTCTTAGCCATATCCAGCTTCTTCTCCAGTCCCGGATTTTTTGCTGTCATCTTGGCTATTTCCTGCTCGATAAATGATGTCACATGATCAAAATCTCTCTTCTCAGAAACGTTTTCTTTCTCCTGTGAAGTCTCATCATCTGATGTATCATCATCGACATTTAACATATCATCTGTTATTTCAGGCATCATGGTAGTCGGCTGCATGAGTATCTCGTCTTTCTCAGACTCCTCTGCCATAATTATATCCTCCGGCTCTCCAACCGGTTCCCTGGCTTCATCTGCAGCCTCTTCAGGTGTTTCCTGCGGCTCCTGTACTTCATCCACAGTCTCATCTGCATAAAGCTCCTGCATATCCGGTTTCTGCTCTTCTTCAGGCTCCTTCACGGCAGCTTTCTGCTCTATAATATCAACCGGGACCTTCAAATACTCCTCCTCAAGAAGTTCCTTCGGAGTGACACCTGCATCCAGCTTTGGAATGACATCATTTAGTCTCTCCATGATGTCTCCTGCCTCCTGAAGTGCTCTTGCCTTAGCTGACTCAAGTTTCTGCTGCTCAGCCTCTTTAAGTGCAATTTCAGCCGCATGTCTGGTCTTTTCCCATTCTTCAAGCACATCCTGTATAGACATCTGTCCTGTAATCTGATGCTCAAGCTGAGTCTTTTCACTCATGACCATAGACATCTGTCCGTCAGCGTCTTCACCCAAAAGCTCTTTGAAATTCAACTTAAGTGAACCATCTATCTCTTCATCTGTAGCGATATGCTCTGTCTCTTCCGGCTGCTGTACATACTCTTCCTGCTCCTTTTCGAGCTTGAGATAAGGAATATCCTCAACTATCTTTTTGATGGTATCCATCGTATCAGCGACTTCATTCTTGCCCTTGGCCTCCATGATCTGCTGCATACCCTTGGCAATCTCCTGCTGTAAATTTACAGTATTGAACTTCTCCTGATTTACAGTAATCTGCGGAATAGTTACGTCATCATGCACTATCTCTCCGCCCTTTACCATCTCCATGGCACCTATCTCAGTGACCTCAGCCTCATCCTTTATCTTAGCCGGCTTTTCCTTCTCTGCCTTGAATCGTCTGTACTTTTCCTCCTGAGCCTTGGTAAGTGGCTGATAAAGCATCTTAAGCTCCAGCGCACGCTCCACATATGGTCCGTCTCCGAACCACAGAATGAGCTCATCGCAGGCATCTATACACTTATCGGCTTTTCCGGCCTTGTGGTATAGATATGCAAGCTCATATGCCCACTCCTCAGTGTATTCTTCATCCTTGTACTCTTCAAGAATAGTGATAAGCTCATCAAATGAAGCTCCCTGCCCTTTTTTGATGGCATATCTTAATACATACTTCATATCATCATGAGGCGCTATCTCAACAAACTCATCATAATACTCTGTAGCAGCATCATAATCACCCATCTTGATGGCGACCTCAGCCAGTCTGTATATAATCATCCTGCCGATTGGTGAACGGTCATAGGCCATTAAAAGTATGTCCCTTGCATCCTGGTATCTTTCGGCCTTCTCGTAGATTTCGCCGATTTTAACGAGTGTATTTACATTTTTAATTTTGTTCCAATTTATGCTATCCGCAATCTCTGCTGCGCTCATATAGCCCTCCTCGGCGCTTAGGGCTTTTATCTGATCCAGCTTGAGATTGTATTCGTATTTATCCACTTATTTCACCTACTCGTATTTAAGCTTATTATTTTTGGTATCTACGCCTGTTGTCTTTGTATAATCCCTTGTGTCCTCAGGAAGCTTCTTTTTCCTGAGAGCATAATTAACAACTCTTTTCACAATATAGTATATCACAGCAAAGGTTGGAACACCAAGTAACATTCCAAGAAAACCAAACATTCCTCCGCCGATTAGTATGGCAAACATAACCCAGAAGGTCGAAAGACCGGTAGATGAGCCAAGTATCTTAGGCCCTATTATATTGCCATCCACCTGCTGCAGCACGACAATAAATATCAGAAGATAAAGCGCATGCCACGGACTCTGAATTACTACTATGAGTAACGATGGAATTGCACCGATAAACGGTCCGAATACCGGAATCACATTTGTGACGCCGATAATCACTGCAACGAGCACCGATGATGGAATCCTTAAAATCAGACATCCGAAATATGCAATCACACCTATAATCAGTGAATCTATAATCTTACCGCTTATGAAGCCTCCAAAAATCTCATTTGTCTTTCTGATCGTCTCAATGATGATATTGCCTGTCTTTGGCTTGCAGACAGCATATATTATCTTTTTGCTCTGTCCTGCAAGAGTCTCCTGAATACTCATCACATAGACCATCACGATTATTCCGATAATAAAATTAAATAAGCCTCTGACTACCGAAATCACACCGGTTGTAATCTGTGCAACATACTTCTGTGCCTCAGGAATCAGCTTTTCTGTGGCATAATCCTCAATGTAGTCGGTTGCATTCTGTAAACCTGTGCTCGCGAGCTCAGCAATTTTGCTGTCCCCGAAATTGCCGTTCTTTATCATGTTGATGAATGCCGCAACATCATTTGGCAGTGTCTTCATAAGTCCTGATATACTTGCTATGACAGAAGGCACAATAGCCGCAATGAGGAGCGAAATAATCGCTACAAGAATAATAACCGAGCCTGTGATTGCAAGAGCTCTTGAAACCTTTCGCAGCTTGCTTTCGCTTTTTATCTTTTTGGAAAGAAGCTTTTTAAAGCATCTTTCCAGCCACAGCATGACAGGATTCATCAGGTATGCAAGCACAAGTCCCATTATAATAGGCATTGCTGCCGCAAGCAGCTTGCTCCATATACCTGCAAAGCCCTCAAATCTGTACAGTGCAAAGAAAAACAGTATACTGACTGCAAACGTGACAAATACCATGACACCTATTCTGATCAGATGTGGCCATTCCTCACGCCCCGGGTGCGAATTCTGCTTCGCACCCTTATCTGCATTTATCTCAATGTTTGATTTTTTACCAGCTTTTCCGGTTTCTTCCATCGGATTAAACTCTCCTTATTTACGGTTATAGTTGATGAGACATCCCTTTAATATTATCTCTCTTTCATCATCTGTGAGCTCACCCATCTTCAGTGTAAATGGCTTTAATTCACCATCCTTGACAACATATGCCTCAAACTCCGTCTTTGCATCCTCGATTTCCTTCTTGATTCCCGGAAGGAAGATATAGTCGAGGTTGTGGAACGGAAGCTCTCCCTCATCGATGATGAATGGAAGCATTCCCCAGTTGATAAGGTTTGAACGGTATCTCTTTGTGGCATACTCGTTTGCGATATTAGCCCAGCCTCCGAGTACCTTCTGGCAGCTGGCAGCCTGCTCTCTTGCTGAGCCGTCACCCGGCTTAACAGCAAAAATTGTGCTTCCGAAGCCCATATTCTCATGGCTTGCCTCAGGGAATTTTTTCTTTACTACTCCCATGATTTCAGCAACCTCAGGAACAGCCTTTCCTGCGCACTCACCACTCTCTATAGCCTTCTGGGCCTTCTGGATTTCCTTTGCTCTGCCTACATATTCAGGATCCTTTCTTGAAAGTGCGAACTCTGCAAGTCCAAGAGGGTTTGAACGATATGACGATGTCTCTCCTGAAGGAATGAGCTCATCTGTTGTAGTAACAGGATCATGAATCTCTGAAACCACCTTAAGGAGCATATTCTCAGGAAGTGCGCTCATTGCCGGCCAGTCCTTGATGTTTGGTCCGAACTGGATTTCAACTGAAGGATCTGCCACTCCATGGCTGTCAAATACACGATTCTCATATATAGTCTTGTCAAAGAAATATTTAGGCTTTGTAAAGTTGACATCAATATCTGCTGCTGATGTAAGGAAGCCCTTGTTTGCTGCTGTTGCAGCGATTGAACGTGCATCCATGAGTGCAACTGAGCTGATCTGTCCGTTCTGTACCTTAGAACCCTCTCTGTTAGGGAAGTTTCTTGTTGAATGACGGATAGAGAATGCGTTGTTGGCAGGTGTATCTCCTGCACCAAAGCAAGGTCCGCAGAAAGCAGTCTTTACGATTGCACCTGTCTCAAGAAGCTTTGCTACAGCTCCGTTTTTCACAAGCTCCATGTATATTGGAGTAGATGCCGGGTAAACACTCAGTGTAAACTCGTCTGCTCCGATTGAATGTCCGTTTAATATGTCAGCCGCATCGCAGATATTCTCAAATCCACCGCCTGCACAGCCTGCGATGATTCCCTGATCTACATACAGCTTTCCGTCTCTTACCTTGCTCTTTAAATCAAGCTTCACCTTGCCATCAAAGCTTACCTCAGCTCTCTTCTCGCAGTCATCGAGAATATCCATGAGGTTTGCATTGAGCTCATCGATAGTGTAGGTATTACTTGGGTGGAATGGCATAGCTATCATTGGGCGTATCTGGCTTAAATCAATCTCAATAAATCTGTCGTAGTAAGCCACCTCACCCGGATTAAGCTCCTTGTGGTCCTCAGCTCTACCATGAATCTCAAAGAACTCCTTAACCTTGTCATCTGTTCTCCAGATAGAAGAAAGACATGTAGTCTCTGTGGTCATAACATCGACACCTATACGGAAGTCAACGCTCAGATTAGAAACACCCGGTCCTACAAACTCCATAACCTTGTTCTTTACGAAGCCGTTTCCGAATACCTCTCCGATAATTGCAAGTGCGACATCCTGTGGTCCAACGCCCTTGATTGGCTCTCCTGTCAGATAAATACCTACTACCTCAGGCATATCAATATCATATGTCTGTTCAAGAAGCTGCTTAACAAGCTCAGGTCCACCCTCGCCGACTGCCATAGTACCAAGTGCACCATAGCGTGTATGTGAATCAGAGCCAAGTATCATTTTTCCACCGCCGGCAAGCATCTCTCGTGCAAACTGATGGATAACTGCCTGATGAGGTGGTACATAGATTCCACCGTACTTCTTTGCACATGTGAGACCAAACATGTGGTCATCCTCATTGATTGTTCCACCAACTGCACAAAGGCTGTTGTGACAGTTTGTAAGTACATACGGGATAGGGAATTTCTCAAGTCCTGAAGCTCGTGCTGTCTGGATGATACCTACAAATGTGATATCATGCGATGTAAGCTTATCAAACTTAATCTGAAGCTTGTCCATATTGCCGGATGTATTGTGCTCCTTTAAAATACCGTAAGCAATTGTCTCCTGCTTAGCTGTCTGTTTATCGATGTCCATGCCGGTCTTGCTTTTGACAGCTGCATGAGCCTCTGGTCCATCAATTATTACTTCCTTACCGTTTAAAAGGTAAGCACCATTTTCATATAATTTCACTTATTCTACCTCCGTATGTGTATTTCAAAATTCTATTATTTACTATTATATAATATTATAGGTAATTGTGGCAATAAATAAATCACCATCTACCTTAATTTCGAATTTTCCTCCCATCAAATGGGTCAGATTCTTTGCAATCGAAAGTCCAAGTCCACTTCCTTCAGTGGTTCTCGATCTCTCTCCCCTCACAAAACGCTCAGTCAGATCTACATTTCCGTCGCTTACTATGTCAAGCTCGTTCTTTGACACATTCTTTATTGTAAAAACTGCCTTTTTATCTGCCTTTTCAAGCTCTACATATACTCTGGTATTTTCCAGTGCATATTTTGCGGCATTAGTATACAGATTTTCAATAGAACGGTAAAGCTGACGCCCATCCGCATAGATAAATATCTGTTCTGATGGAATTTTTGTAACTATTGTCAGATTTCTCGACTCAAAGCGCTCATTGAATTCACCTCCGGTCTGGTATAAAAGCTCAACCAGATCAAGCTTTTGCATATTGAGCTTCACATTTCCCGAGGTAATCTTTGATGTCTCTACCAAATCCTCTGTAAGCTGCTTTAAGCGCTGTGACTTTTCCTCCAGCACATGTATATAGTATTTGGCATTTTCATTTTCCAGATTTTCCCTCTTAAGCAGGTCAACATAGTTGACTATTGAAGTCAGAGGTGTCTTTATATCATGTGATACGTTTGTTATTAGGTCTGCCTTTAATTTTTCATTCTTAAGACTCTCATTTACCGAGCTCATAAGACCCTGGCGTATATGATTGACAGCCTCCGCCACATTTTTCTGCTGTCCATGAAACTCATTGACATTGAGTGTAGTGTCAAGCGCTCCTTCCGAAATAGCTTCAAGAGCCTCCTGTATGCGCATTATCTCTTTATTTTTTTGTGTGTGGATATCCTTTTTTTCAATAACCCTCTTTATAAGCTCATAGCCCTTGTATATCAGGCTATGTGTGCAAAGTATATTGCCTTTTATCTTCCTTACAATGCTCTGGTATAAAATAATAAAAGCCAGATCAAACAAAAAAGTAAATGTGCCGGCCGTCATAATGAGTGATGCATAGTCAAAATGCTGGCTTTTTACGCCTGAAATCACTTTTCCCATAAATACCATGAGCAGTGTAAATATCACCAGCGTCACATCAGAGTATACCTTGTCAATCGGTAAATAGTATATTGTATAATCATCCTCTGATTTTCTGCCGGCCACGTTTGCCATATATGCCAGGCTCACAAAGCTGCCTACCAGGCCCGCAAGCGATATTAGTGTATATATATCAATATTTCCATGCGCATCGTGCCTGAATGCATAGCCTGTGGCAAACACTCCTGTCACCATAAGTATCATGCATAGCTGATGTAAAACTATGACCTCCGCTTTTTTTCCTATTGTATACTGCTTCATTTGTTGTCCTCTATCTTATAGCCTACTCCCCAGACCACCTTCAGATATCGCGGCTCTTTAGGATTTATCTCTATTTTTTCCCTGATATGTCTGATGTGCACAGCAACTGTATTGTCGGCGCCTATCGCCTCCTCGTTCCATATGCTCTCATATATTTCGTTTATTGAGTAGACCTTTCCCTTGTTTTTAAGGAGCAAAAGCAGGATATTGTACTCAATCGGTGTGAGCTTTACCTCCTCGCCATCCACAGTCACCTTTTTTAAATCATCATTTACCAAAAGACCTCCGGCTTCATAAACCTTGTCTCCGGCTGCATCATTGCTTGACAGAGTGGTATATCTGCGAAGCTGTGACTTTACCCTTGCCACAAGCTCAAGCGGATTAAAAGGCTTTGTAACATAATCATCAGCACCCACATTGAGGCCTAAAATCTTGTCTGCATCCTCTGTCTTTGCCGAGAGAATAATTATCGGCACCCTGCTTTCCTTTCGTATCTGCAGAGTAGCTCTTATTCCGTCGAGCTTTGGCATCATGACATCTATTATCATGAGGTCTATTTTTTTATTCTTCATAATTTCAACCGCCTGTATGCCGTCGTAAGCCTTCTCCACGTCGTAGCCCTCCTGCATCAGGTAAATCTCAATTGCCTCAACTATTTCCTTGTCGTCATCACAAACTAATATTGTCATATTATCCTCCTTCTATGAATTTTGAACAGAAACCTTCTCCTGCCGTTAGTCAGCTATATTTTATCAGATTATCCACTTTGTTTTTCTTAAAATCTGCTTAATATTGACCATTTTTCAATATAAGCCAAAAGCAGCCGTTCTACTTTGAACTGCTGCTTTATATTTTTAATCAGATTTGCTAATTATTTCTATTGCCGGTTATGCTCTGCCACATCTTGTGTATTCCGTCTGTGAGTTCCTTGCCCTCCTTAGTGTTGATGACAGGTGGCTTTGCGGCCTTGCGGCTGATTGCCTTATAATCCTCCTCAACAGACGATTTTGAACCGTGAGCCTCGGCTTCATCCTTATCATTGCTATGATTTAATCCGGCATCAGGTGTATCGTCTGCAAGCTTCACTTCACCCACTACACCATCTCCCAGGTCCTCGCCCTCAGCAAGTCCCAGTTTTCTGATATAATCCATATTTACCTTGATTTCAGTCTGTCTGTTTGCATAGATAGACTTCTCTTCATTGTCAATAGTGCGCTCCTCTACAGGCTTACCTGCATTTTTCTGGCGTTCTATCTCCTTATTTCTGTCATCAATAATCTTAAGATACTTCTCCGTATCGGACAAATCCTGAAGCTGTCCCTTAAGCTCATACTGGTTAGTCTTAACTATCTTCTCCTGCTCTGCAATTTTATCCTTCATGTCCTTGCACAGCTTCTCAAGCGACTCATTCGTATCATTAATAATATCACGCACCCTTGAAAGCGCTTCATCAGTATAGATAACCGATGCTGCATACACATCCTCAGCCTTTCTGCTTGCATCCCAGACTATCTGATCCCCCTTCTTTTTGAACTCTCTCTCTGCGTGATTGCGACTCTGCTCAGTAAGCTCATACTCATCCTGCATTGCATATATACACTTATTCAGCTCAGCAAGTAAATCTATCATTTGCTGCTTGTTTATGATCACCCTGCTCGGCTCCGGCTTATACGGCTCCGCCTTTGAGAGCATGATATGAATTTCTCTTAGTACCTTTTCTGTTTTATCGTTCGCATTCATTTTCTGTTTCCTCGGATTTAAATTAACATTATAACTATTCAGGGTGGTTCTGAATACTCACCACTTACCCATATTTTATATGAAAATCCGCTTCTCGTAAATAGCCAAATGAATAATAGTAGTTACTATAATTAAATCAATCCCGCTGCCGCATTTCTCAATTCATCTGCCGCATGCTTTATCTCGGCAGCCTGCTCTTCGCTCACATTTCCGGGCTTTGTCCTTGAAATAAGCTTCTTCACATATGAAAGTGACGATTTCACACTCTTTTTCTGTGCGCTGTCCATAGCCTTTCTTTTTTCCTTGTCAGCCATGACATTTTCCACCTGTCGCACAAGCGTATCAGCCTCACTTCTTGCATCAATATAAGCCTTTCTCTGTCCGTCTGTTGCCTCATACTCCTGTGCCTCGCGGATTGCCTGCTCAATCTCAGAATCAGACAAATTTGAGCTTGCGGTAATCGTAATCTCCTGATGCTTTCCTGTGCCCAGGTCCTTTGCAGAAACCTGCACAATGCCGTTTGCATCTATATCAAACGTCACCTCTATCTGCGGCACACCTGCCGGAGCCGGCTTGATGCCCTTTAGCCTGAAGTTTCCAATCAGCTTATTGTCCCTTGCAAACTGCCTCTCACCCTGCAAAACCTTTATATCCACAGAGGTCTGGAAGCTTCCTGCAGTTGTAAAAATCTGGCTGTATCTGGTAGGAATAGTCGTATTTCTGTCAATAATTTTGGTTGAGACACCACCAACTGTCTCAATTCCGAGTGAAAGCGGTGTGACATCCATCAGTATAATCTCTGCCGCACTGCTGCCTGCGACAATTGCTCCACCGAGCTTGCCACCCTGTACTGCTGCACCGAGTGCCACGCACTCGTCAGGATTCAGGTTATGTGAAGGCTCTTTTCCTGTAATTCTTCTGACCTCCTCAACAACAGCCGGCACACGTGTAGAGCCTCCTACCAACAGCACCATTCCAAGCTCTGCTGCAGAAATCCCCGCATCTGAAAGTGCCTGATTGACAGGAATAGCAGTTCTCTCCACCAGATCCTTTGTTATCTCATTAAACTCAGCCCTTGTGAGGTTCATCTCCATGTGGACCGGCTGTCCCTTTACAGTGGTGATAAACGGCAGGTTGATAGTGGTTGAGGATGAGGATGAAAGCACCTTTTTTGCCTTCTCAGCCTCCTCCCTGACACGCTGCATAGCAGTATTATCCTTTCTCAGATCCACATTCTGCTGTCTGTAAAACTCTGTGACAAGATAATTCGTGATTCTCTCATCAAAATCATCTCCACCCAGATGATTATCACCGGCTGTGGCAAGCACCTCTATCAGATTGTCCCCTATTTCGATAACAGACACATCGAAGGTTCCTCCTCCGAGGTCGTAGACAAGAATTTTCTGCTGCTGTCCGTGATCCAGTCCGTATGCGAGTGCCGCAGAGGTTGGCTCATTTATGATTCGAAGCACATTAAGCCCCGCAATCCTTCCTGCATCCTTAGTTGCCTGCCTCTGCGCATCCGAAAAATATGCAGGAACTGTGATTACGGCGTCTGTCACTGCCTCACCAATATAGTCCTCTGCATCCTTTTTCAGCTTTCTGAGAATCATAGAAGAAATCTCAGGAGCTGAATACAGCTTTCCGTCCACTTTTGCCCTGAAATCGCTTCCCATCTGTCTCTTTATTGAGAAAAATGTCCTATCCACATTGACTGCTGCCTGCCTCTTTGCAGCCTCGCCCACCAGTCGCTCTCCATTCTTTGTAAAAGCCACTACAGACGGAGTGGTTCTCTGACCCTCGCTGTTAGTTATAACTACCGGCTGATTATTCTCCAATACTGCCACACAGCTGTTTGTTGTTCCTAAATCTATACCTATAACCTTACCCATGATTTTCCTCACTGTTTTTTATATTTAAGTCTCATAAATAATTGCTTTTTATGACTTACTATTTCATCCTAATACTACTTTAAGCTTCGAAAATTCACTCGTCAAGGCATGAGGCTGTTATTTCAGAGAATGTTTATACTTTTAATTTTTAATACACAACATAACAACAAAGGCACCGCCGAAGCAGTGCCTTTGTTGATTAGTTTATAGGTTGGATTAAATGATAATTGAGGATTGCTTATTCACTTACTTTCTTTTTGAGTAATCCGAGTAATCCACATGCAATGAAAGATCCGATTACCAATGCTACCAGATACATTAACGGATTTCCGATTGTAGGAACTACAAAGATTCCTCCGTGAGGTGCCATGAGTGTACATCCAAATGCCATTGAAAGTCCACCTGCCACTGCTGAACCGACTACACATGCCGGAAGGACATGAAGCGGATCAGATGCTGCGAATGGGATTGCACCCTCTGTGATAAATGATAATCCCATGATAAAGTTTGTAGGTCCTGCCTTTCTCTCCTCTGCTGTGAACTTGTTCTTGAAGAAGATTGTTGCAAGAGCGATTGCGATTGGTGGAACCATACCGCCAATCATAACTGCTGCCATAATATTGTAGTTTCCGGCAGCGATTGAAGCTGTACCAAATACATAAGCGGCTTTGTTTACAGGGCCACCCATATCTACCGACATCATTCCTCCGAGAAGTATTCCGAGTACTACTGCGCTTGCACCGTTAAGTCCATTAAGACCATTGTTTATAGCTGTATTTAAAGCTCCGATTGGAGGCTCAACTACAAACTGCATTATAACGCCTACCAGGAATATACCAAGCAGTGGATAAAGCAGAACCGGCTTCATACCATCAAGACTCTCCGGAAGTTTAGAAAATACCTTCTTTAGGAGGAGCACAATATATCCTGCTACGAAACCTGCTACAAGTGCTCCAAGGAAGCCTGATGTACCGTTTGCTGCGATTGAACCGCCTACAAAACCAACTGCAAGACCCGGACGGTCAGCAATACTCATAGCTATAAAGCCTGCAAGGATTGGAAGCATAAATCCAAATGCTGTTCCACCGATTCCCTTAAACAGTGCTGCGGCCTGTGTAATAGTACCGAAATTTGCTCTCTGGTCAGCCGGCAGTGAATTAAGGTCAACACTGAATCCATCTATAAGGAATGCGATTGCGATAAGGATACCACCACCAACTACGAATGGAAGCATATGTGAAACACCATTCATCAGATGCTTATAAATCTGATGTCCAACGCTCTCCTTTCCACCAACTGATGAATGTGAAGCCTCCTTTTTACCTGATGCCTTAAATACAGGAGCATCACCGGCAGCAATTCTCTTTATGAGCTCTTCTGCCTTATTGATTCCGTCAGAAACCTGACACTCAATAACCTTCTTTCCGTCAAAGCGGTCTGTAGGTACATTTGTATCACAGGCAACTATAACTCCTGCAGCCTTTGCAATCTCATCATCTGTGAGCACATTTTTGGCTCCGCCTGAGCCTCTTGTCTCAACCTTTACCTGATATCCAAGCTCCTTGGCTTTTTTCTCGATAGCCTCAGCAGCCATATAAGTATGGGCAATTCCTGTAGGACAGGCTGTAACTGCAACGATAAATACATCGTCCTTCTTCACCTCAACAGGCTCTTTCGCCTTTGCCTCTTTGGCAGCCTCTTTCTCATCCTTTGCTTTTTCAGCGCTATCGATGATATTTAAAAACTCATCAACTGAACCGGCATTGATAAGAGAATTTGTAAACTGCTCGTCCATAAGCATAACAGAGAGCTTGCTGAGCACCTGAAGATGCACATTATCCTCTGTGTTTGGTGCAGCGATAAGGAAAATAATCTTTGCAGGTGTACCATCGAGTGATTCAAATTCAACCCCATCCTTTACAACCATTGCCGCAAGACCTGCTTTAGTAACAGCATCAGACTTGCAATGAGGAATTGCTATACCCATTCCAATTCCTGTTGTGCCTTCCTCTTCTCTTGCAAAAACACCCTTGCGATACTTCTCCACATCGGCTATTTTGCCACTTTTTGCCATCAAATCAATACACTGATTCAATGCTTCGGTTTTTCCGGCAGGCGTACCATTCAAATTGATACTCTCAGCTGCCAATAAATCCCTGATTGTCATACATCATTCCTCCTAATAGAATATATTAATTATTTATATCAACCTTTTTGATACCGTTTGTTTAATTGGAAGCACTGTCCCATTTATCAATAAGTGCTTCAACCTCAGGCTTTGTAGCAAGCTCCTCAGAAAATGCACTTGCACTTCCTGTACATACTCCATAAATAAATGCCTGCTTATAATCATTTGATTTGAGGTATCCGTAAACAAATCCGGCTACCATCGAATCACCTGCACCTACAGAGTTTTTGAGTTTTCCCTTAGGAGCCTTAGCCTTAAACTCCTGTCCGTTCTCAGTAACAAGCACTGCTCCGTCACCTGCCATTGAGACAAGCACGTTTCTTGCACCCTGCTCCTGAAGCTTCTTTGCATACTTTATCACATCGTCCTTGTCTGTAATCTCAACCCCGAATATCTCACCGAGCTCATGATTGTTTGGCTTGATGAGGAATGGCTTATATGCAAGCACATTTGTGAGCAGATTTCTCGTCGCATCAACCACAATATTTATTCCACGGTCCTCAAGATGCTTCATGATATCCATATACATTGATGAAGGCATTACATCAGGAATACTTCCTGCGAGCACAAGCACATCAGACTCCTTTAAGCAGTCTAGCTTCTCATAAAGCTTTTTAATATTGTCCTCAGTGATTACCGGTCCCTGACCATTAATCTCAGATTCCTCATTTGAGCGAAGCTTCACGTTGATACGTGAAATACCATCCTCCACCTCTATAAAATCAGTATTAACACCTTTTTTTGCTAGAAGTCTTTTAATTTCATTTCCTGTAAAACCCGCTGTAAAACCAAGTGAAGTATTGCTCATTCCAAGATTCTTAAGAACCATGGAAACATTGATACCCTTACCACCTGCAAAAATCTTCTCTCCAGTCGTTCTATTGACCACTCCTGTCTTAAAATCTGTTACATCAACTATATAATCTAATGATGGATTAAAAGTAACTGTGTAAATCATGTCAGACCTCCTTAATATTTTTGTATTTCTTATAGTTATCATTACTTAGTGCATTTGTAATAATTTCAGCATCTTCAAAATCAGCAAACTTGATACTTGATACCTGTGAAAACTTACTGTCATCCGCAAGAATGTATTTCTCCTTGCTATTCTCCATGGATTTCTTTTTAACCATGGCCTCCTTTATCTCCGGAGTCGTAAATCCATTCTTCACCGTAATTCCGTTTGCACCCCAGAAGCCCTTCGTAAAATTGTATTTATCGAGCGTCACAACGGCCTCATCTCCGACAATAGCCTCAGTAGTAGACTTGAACTCGCCACCCAGAATATATACTGTATATCCCCTATCGGAAATTCTCTTGGCATTAGTCAGAGAGTTTGTAACAAAAACCACATTCTTTGCAGTAATATAATCAATCATGACTGCCGTTGTAGTACCGGCATCTATATAAACAAAATCATTATCCACAATAAGTGATGCCGCATATCTGGCAATCTGTTCCTTTTCGCTGCGATTCTGCTTAAGCCTGTTGATAACCTTCTCATCCTGAGTGTGGATATTGGTGTTATTTGCAATCGCACCACCGTGTACCTTGGTGAGATACCCCTTCTTATCCATTGCAACAAGATCACGCCTGATTGTCGACTCAGAAATTTCAAGCTCATCCATAAGCTGCTGTACAGTCACACTTCCCATCGAATCTAATATATCAAGTATTTTTTTGCATCTATCTTCCGCCAGCATCTAATCACCCCAGTTTATCAAATTATTCAAAGACTTATTTTATAAGCCATTTATTTAATGCTTATTTTCAAATTACTGTATTAAACATTTCAACATTCATTTAACTTGTAGTATAATTATATTTTCATAATCCGTCATTGTCAATCATAATCCGTCATTTATATTCACAAATAATCACACTAAAAATTGTTGAAAATATATAAAGCAAGTTTTAAAATTGTGCACTATATGCAAATACAACATTCATTTTTGTGCAGAATATAACATATATATCATTAATACTTGCCTAATTACTAATTTTAGTATCTTTTCTATTACTAATTTATAATCTAAAATATAGTTCAAATTAACTAATTTTAATTTAGTCACTATCAAATTTGACTGTTTTTGACTGTTTTGAATCTAAATGCATTGTAATTCATAATTCATCATGCTAGAATATGTTCATTATGGTACATATTTTATGATTAAAGGGTCAAAAGGTATCATCAATGAGTTTATATTTTGTTATTTCACACCATTTTAAATAATTTATGTACCATCACAGCTACAATACTTTAAGTTAAAAAGGAGGATTTCACATGAAACAGCTTAATTGGGCAACACTCGGCTGCGGTGTAATAGCTAATGAGCTCGCGCATGCTCTCTCCAAGGAAGGACGCACTCTTTATTCAGTTGCCAACAGAACTCACGAAAAGGCCGTAGCTTTTGCACAAAAATATGGCATTTCAAAGGTATATGACAACATTGATGACGTCTTTTATGATCCTGATGTGGATATCATTTACATCTCCACTCCACACAATACTCACATCAATTATCTAAGAAAAGCCCTTTCTAATGGAAAGCATGTACTCTGTGAGAAATCTATTACTTTAAATATCGCAGAGCTCGATGAAGCCGTCTCACTGGCCAAAGAAAATAACGTTATTCTTGCTGAAGCCATGACTATATATCATATGCCTGTTTATAAAAAGCTAAACGAAATAATTGCAAGTGGACAACTCGGCAGGCTAAATTTAATTCAGGTCAATTTTGGAAGCTACAAGGATTACAATATGACAAACCGATTTTTCAGTCGTAAGCTTGCTGGAGGAGCATTGCTTGATATTGGAGTTTACTCACTTTCTCTTATCCGCTGGTTCTTCAAGGAAACACCAACACAAGTATCGTCACAGGTTAAATATGCACCAACCGGTGTTGATGAACAGGCAGGTATTCTGCTTATGAATGATGCAGTGGAAATGGCAACTATCACATTATCTCTACATTCCAAGCAGCCAAAACGCGCTACGCTCTCTTTTGACAAGGCATATGTGGAAATCTTTGAGTATCCAAGAGGAATGCAGGCAACTATTACATATACAGAGGATGGTCATAAAGAAGTAATTGATGCCGGTGATACATCAGATGCACTGTATTACGAAGTACGTGATATGGAAAAAGCTGTAAGCTCAGCATCATCAGATGAAATAGAAACCCTCATGCACTGTCAATATACATATGATGTAATGAAAATTATGTCAGATATAAGAGCTGAATGGGGTATGAAATATCCTGAAGAGGAATAATAATACTACTACAACTATTCAAAAAAGGATAAGAGTTGTTAAAAAAGAGAAATATAATTCTGTTTATCAGGCTTATATTTCTCTTTATTAATTTAGTGTAACATCCTGAAAAATAATTTAGAAAATTAAAAAATAATGAAATGTGTACAACATATATTACGAATATTACATAAATTCACAATATATTTTATTTGCAAATTATATAAAAGAAAGACCACATCATAAACTGATGTAGTCCTTTTAAGAGAGGTGACAGCCGGATTTGAACCGGCGATGACGGTGTTGCAGACCGGGGCCTTACCACTTGGCTATGTCACCATATATTATACTAAAAAACTCCCCGAGTAGGGCTCGAACCTACAACAACTCGGTTAACAGCCGAGTGCTCTACCATTGAGCTATCGAGGATTATTAAGGTTTGTACCTTCAAAACTTCATACAAATCCGATTTGTTTTCTCCGTTATTAACCAGAT
>ERZ773130.424-NODE-424-length-52126-cov-10.287319_pt1 | contig 52126 bp, 66 predicted proteins | sample MGYA00511919_ERZ773130 | MGnify/ENA primary metagenome ERZ773130 (study PRJEB29015, sample SAMEA2737851) | human gut metagenome | biome: human gut; feature: human-associated habitat; material: faeces | place: China | collected 2012 ...
TGGACGAGGATGATGTTTTACACACGTGTTTGTCTGCTGCGGAAATGCGAAAATATGCAAACGGCGCAAATGGATTGTACGGCTGGCACATATCCAACCTCAAGATTTACGATACGCCGAAGGAACTGATAGAATTTCACACTTGGAAAAAATGCAAATCATGCAACAAAAGTGGGTACGAAAGCACAGCCTGTATCTATGATGAAAATTGCATAATTCCAGCGGCGATTACTAAAGCACCACAAAGCTGGTGCTATGTGGAGGAAGAGACATGGAACGACTGACTAAATGGAACGAATCATCGTATAAACACGCCTATTATCCGCGCTGCTTTAAAGAACCGTGCTACGGCGGAGGGTGCAAAATCAAGGATTGCCCGTTTGAAATAGCGGTGTGTGAGCGACTCGCGGCCTACGAGGATACGGGGCTGACGCCAAAAGAGGTAACTGCGCTAGGAGAGCTGTTCGATTACGCGCTGAAAGAATCAAAAACGCTGACTGAGCAGCTTACATTGCTCAAGCACATCCGCAAGCTTGCCGAGGCCGACAAGGACGGGCGCGTGGTCGTGCTGCCGTGCAAGGTGGGCGACGGGCTTTGGACATTCTGTAGTCACCCGGTCGAGCAAGTTTACAGTTTTACTGTGACAGATATAAGCACGCTTAATGGGAGAACTCTGCTGAACACATCACGCTGCGGCGTTATGGATGCACGTGATGTCGGCAAGACGGTTTTCCTCACCCGCGAGGAGGCCAAAAAGGCGCTGCAGGAAATGGAGGGCAAGAAGGATGGCTGAACTGAAACCGTGCCCGTTCTGCGGCGGTGACGTAGAAGAAACAGGCGGTTCGTGTAATTTCGGGAAAAAGATTATGACGCTCAATGTAAAGTGCAGGAAATGCGGGACATCCGTTGCCCTGAAAACAGCATGGAACACGAACGCATACATTGAAGCGGTTGAGGCATGGAACAGGAGTGTAAACCATGCATGAGGAGGAAAGTTGATGCAGGATTGCTGTTTTACATGCAAAAATCTGGAATACAGAAAGAACTACGTTTATCCGTACAGGTGCTTGAAGCACAAAGCAGAACGGTTCTCGGAGAAGGAATTTGAACGGATGTACTTTTCCGGAGAGGAATGCAAAGACTTTGAACAAAGGAGGTGGCCTGATGGGCACAATTCTGGCGATTGATCCGGGGAATATGAAATCCGGCTATGTTATCGTAGAGCACGACGGCGAAGAAATTCGCCGCGTGCTGGAGGCCGGGAAGATCGAGAATCCGGCAGTGACTGATATGCTGGATCGGAAGCTTTATGCGAACTGCATAGACGTCGCGATTGAGATGATCGCGGGCATGGGCATGACGGTCGGGCAAGAGGTGTTCGACACCTGCGTCTGGATCGGGCGATTCTGGGAAATCGCGTTGAGGTCTGGCGGATATGAGCCGAAGAGGATCTACCGCCGGGAAGAAAAGCTGGATCTGTGCGGTTCGCTATCTGCCAAAGATGCAAACATCCGGCAGGCCCTCGTCGACCGCTACGCGCCCGGTCAGCCGAGTTTCGGCAAGGGCACGAAGAAAGCCCCCGGCTTCTTCTACGGCTTCTCTGCGGATATGTGGGCGGCGATGGCTGTCGCCGTGACGTATTTTGATAAGTACGTCAAGGGGGTAAAGCTATGAGCAAGGCGCAGCGAAAGCCTCCAAGACCGCCGATGCAGCTGACGTGCGATGCCTGCGGGAAAACGTTTATGCGCGCACCGTCGAAGTACAAGGCAAAATATAATTTTTGCAGCGAGGCGTGCGCCTGGGCGGCACATAGGGATGCTGTGATGGGCCGGGCGGAGCGCGTGCGGATCCTGATTACACGGTCAATCCCGGTATACCCGGAAATGCGGCCCGTTCGCGGGCGGATATATCCTGCCGAGAAATACAAATACAGGACAAACCGGACGGGCTACGTCGTCGAGGTGGGCGGCAAACGCGTATGTGTGAGGGTGGACGAATGCAGGGAAATCTAGGGCTTACACCGGTGCAGGCTCCGTGCAAAGGCTGTGCGGACAGGCACACCGGCTGTCACACGGACTGCACCCGATACATAGCATTCCGCCGGGAGGCGGACAGATACAAGCAGGAGCAATCAAAGGACGCGGCGAGATATGCAACGACAAGGGGCTGTATGCGGACGCTGCACGATGCGAACCGCGCAAAGCGGGAGGGGAGGCAACATTACTGATGAGCACGCCGCGATACGGCTGGTGGGCCTATGCAAAATGGATGATCCGCAGCTATAAGGGCGGCGGGCTGATGACGAAGGCCGAGCGCGCTGCCGTTGCGGATGCAATCGCAGAGACGGAACAGCTCGTTGACGGCGCGGAGCGACTCCGGCTCATAGATTTGGTTCTTTGGAAGCGGACGCATACCCTGCAGGGCGCTGCGATGGCGGTTTATGTGTCCGAACGCACCGCGCAGGAGTGGCACAGGCAATTTATTCGCCTTGTGGGGCAAAAAAGAGGGCTTTTGTGAAAAAGTCTGCGTCCCAGAGCCAAATTTAACATTTATCATAAGAGGCGTAGAGGCAATCTACGTCTCTTCTTCACCCTCCTCCTTGTTTCTGTATTCTTGGGTAAATATAAATATATTTATATTTACCCGAGATACAGAAACGCAAATCAAGGGGCGGCGTGACCAGTTTTGGGCAGATCGAGTGAACAAGATGCACCCTTGGGGCGGGGGACTGGTGACAAATGGAGGAGCTTATGCAAGTGACGTACACGGAACAAGACATGGACAGATGGATCAAAATCTGTATGCGCTTAATCGAGAAATTCAGAGGGCAACTGCAAGCAGAATATGGCTCTGACATTTACAGCGCAATCAAAATGTTCGATAAGCTGTATGAGGAACAAAATGCAGAAATGCCACTGCTGTGGTATGAATATTGTGCGGCGGGGTTTGAAGAACATTTGTAAAAAACGTGTGACAGTTTACAGGAGGTGAGCGTGTGCCAGGAGGAGCGCCGAGAAAATGGAAAAGTGTAAGCGCGATGCAAAAGGCAATTGACGCTTACTTTGAAAAATGCGAAGGCGAACCGTTGATTATCGACGGCGAACAGCAGAGGGACAAATACGGCGTCCCTATCTTCATCAATGTGAAGCCGCCGACAATTACAGGGCTTGCGCTTGCGCTTGGGTTTACAGGCAGGCAGGCGCTACTTGACTATCAGGCGCGGCCAGAGTTCGCGGACACGGTTACGCGCGCGAAGGCCAGATGCGAGGAATACGCAGAAATGAGGCTGTATGACAAAGACGGTGCAAACGGCGCGAAATTCAGCCTTGGGTGCAATTTTGGTTGGCGTGAAGTCAACGAAACAAAATTGACTACAGACGCAGTTAAGGTAGTCATTGATGTCTGAAATCCGTCTGTCAGATAAAATCGGCCCTGCGTTCTACAGCGTAGCTCGTGATGTGTTTCAGCACGGTCACACGCATTATGATTTAACCGGCGGGCGCGGCTCGTTGAAGTCTTCCACGGTGTCGGTGCTGGTGCCGCTGATTCTGATTCAGAACCCAAACACACACGCGCTCGTCTTGCGCAAAGTGGCAAACACGATCCGCGATAGTGTTTATGCACAGTATATCTGGGCAATCGGCGAGCTGGGTATGGCGGCGTATTGGGAAGCAAAGGTTTCCCCGATGGAGCTGATTTATAAACCTACAGGTCAGAAGATCATGTTCCGGGGTGCGGATGACCCGATGAAGATCAAATCCATCAAAGTGCCGTTCGGGTACATTGCCGTAACGCATTTTGAGGAAAAAGACCAGTTCGCGGGGCGTGCAGAAATACGAACGATCTTACAGTCTACAATGCGCGGCGGCTCTAAGTTCTGGAACTTTGAAAGCTATAACCCGCCGATCAGCCGCGATAACTGGGCAAACAAGGACAGCTTGGAGGAACGGGCCGACCGGCTGTGTCACAAGTCCACGTATCTGCAAGCACCGCCTGAATGGCTGGGAGAACAGTTTCTTGCAGAAGCGGAACACCTGAAAGAGACAGATGAACGCGCGTATCAGCATGAGTATCTCGGTATCCCGGTAGGAACCGGCGGAAATGTGTTTGACAGGATCGAGCTGCGGGAGATCACAGACGAAGAAGTCAAAGGCTTTGACCGAATCTATCAGGGAGTGGACTTTGGCTGGTTCCCAGACCCGTTTGCTTTTATACGGCTGCATTATGATCGGGCGAGAGAGACGATATATCTGTTAGACGAGATTTATCAAAATAAACTATCCAACGAGCAGAGTGCGACGATAATCAAACAGCGCGGATATGGCAATGTGCGTGTCATCTGTGACAGCGCGGAGCCAAAGAGCGTGGCTGACCTCCGGGCAATGGGATTGCCTGCGTATGAGGCTGTCAAGGGGCCCGGCTCGGTCGAATACGGTATGAAGTTCTTGCAGAGAAGAACGATTGTCATTGATAGAAAACGGACGCCGCATGCCTACGATGAGTTCGTGGGCTATGAATATGAAAGAAACAAAGACGGCGATATAATCAGCGGATACCCAGACGCAAACAATCATTTGATTGATGCGACGCGGTACGCCTTAGAGCCTGTGAGCCGTAGAATGGGAGTTATTGCATGACGGTTATCGATAAATTAAAGGAACTCGGGTATACGACAATCCCAGAGGAATTCTATACATATGTGTCCCTTTGGAAGTCGTGGTACGTCGGCAAAGTCAAGGGGTTTCATCAATACCGGCGATATAACGGACATAAGTGGACAAAGTGCAACCGTGCAAGCCTCGGCATGGCGAAAAAGGTTTGTGAGGACTGGGCGAACCTCTTGATGAACGAGAAAGTCCAGATCACACTTGAGGGGCCGAAAGAACAGGCGTTCGTTGATAGCGTCCTGACGGGGAACAACTTCACGGTCAAGGCGAACGAAATGCAGGAAATGAAATCTGCACTCGGAACTGTAGCGTATATCCCTCGTGTGGTCGGCCAAGCGGTCAACGAGAGCGGAGAGACCGTTCCGGGCGATGTTTCCGGTATCGCTCTTGACTATGTGACCATTGAGCACATTTTTCCGCTGGCTTGGCAGAATGGCTTTATTTCAGAGTGTGCTTTTGACAGCGTGGTCACACGGGATGGAAAAAACTATCTGTATTTGCAGATTCACCGGAAAGACGAAAACGGACTTTACGTCATCGAGAACAGCATTTACCGATACGAAAACGAAACGCTTGCCGACGCACTGCTCACCGATGTTCCGGGCTTTGAGCGAATTCCCCCTGTGGTACATACGGGAAGCGACAAGAGGCAGTTCGTCATCGACAGACCGAACATCGCAAACAATCTTGACTACCTGCTTCCGGTTGGTATCCCTGTGTATGCAAATGCAATCGACGTTCTGCGCGGCGTTGACTGTGCCTATGACTGCTACGTCAACGAGTTTGAAAACGGCCCGATGATGATGATGGTCAAAATGCCCGCCACAAGGTGGGAAGATGATGAACCGACGCTTGATGACAATGACCGGCGTTTCTATCTGCTTCCGGAGGATACGCAGCAAGGGAACGTTGTAGAGACAATTTCTCCGACGCTGAGAACCGAGCAGCTGAATGTAGGACTTCAAGACCAACTGAATGTACTGTCCAGTAAGTGCGGCTTCGGCGAGACCTATTACCGTTTCGACGGCGGCAGCGTCGCGACAGCAACGCAAGTTATCAGCGAAAACTCCACCATGTTCCGCACCATTAAGAAACATGAAATTGTGCTGGAACAAGCGCTAGTGGAGCTGTGCCGCATTCTGCTTCGGTTGGGGAACACGGCTATGAACGCCGGGCTGAATGAAGACGTGGAAATCTCTATAGATTTTGATGACAGCATCATAGAGGATAAAGCTACTGATTTCTCCCGCGATATGCAGCTTCTCAGCGCAGGCATCATGAACGACTGGGAGTTCCGCATGAAGTGGATGAATGAAGACGAGGCGACCGCAAAGGCGGCGCTGCCGAAGATGCAGGACATGACAACCGAAGGGCAACAGGAGGTAGAGTAATGGGAGACGAAAAAGTTCCTGCGGGAACGACATTCTGGGTAAACACCGGTGACGCCGCTGCGCCAGAATGGAGAGTATTCGGAACAGTAGCTGACGATAAAGAATCGGACGGAACATGAGCCATTACCCATTTACGCCTGCTTTGCTCGACGCACTCCCCGAAGAACTTGCCGAACTCTTTCGTGGTCTGGAAGATACGCTGCTGGATGAAGTCTGCTCCCGACTTAAAATTGCAGACCAGCTGAATGAGGTCACGGTGCAGGATATCCGGGCGCTTCGCTCGCATGGTATCGACACGAAGGAGATTGAAAAAGCAATCCGCAAGACTTCTGGAATCAGCGAGAAGAATCTCAATGAGCTTTTCGACGATGTTATTGCCAGAAACCAGAAGTATTACACATCGGTTATCGACATGGCGGGACTGACACAGCCTGAAACGCTGGTGAGCGTAGAAGACACGTGGGCGGTTTACGAACAAACTCGGCAAACGTTGCGAAATATCACGCAGTCTATGGGCTTTCTGGTAAACAATGGGCGGACGAGGCTCCCGCCTGCGCGTGCATATCAGTGGGCGTTGGATTCAGCTGTCATGCAGATTCAAAGCGGTGCTATTAACTACAATCAAGCGATCAAGTCTGCGGTGCAGCAGCTTGCAGGTGGGTTGAAAGTCGTGAACTACGAAAGCGGACACGTTGACAACATCGACGTTGCTGTTCGGAGAGCTGTCATGACTGGCGTGAACCAGATCTGCGACCAGTACACAAACCAAAGCGCCGAGTACCTTGAGACGAGATACTTTGAAGTGTCTGCGCACTCTGGGGCGCGTGACAAGCCGGGCGTTTCGCCGTGGTCAAGTCACAAAGACTGGCAAGGGAAAGTCTATTACCAGAGTGAAAGCGGCGAACCTGACCCGCTGGGGCTTTACGATGACCTTGTATCGACTACCGGCTATGGATATGTTGATGGCCTGACTGGCGCAAACTGTAGGCATCACAAATACCCATTTATTCCGGGAGTTTCGGAGCGGACTTACACAGACGAACAGCTTGAGCATATCGACGATGGTCTTGGCTGCACGTTTGACGGAAAGACTTACACGGCATATGAAGCGACGCAAATGCAGCGCCGCATAGAGCGGCAAATCCGCGCGCAGAAGAAGCTTAGAAACGCATACAAAGAAGCTGGGCTTTCCGAGGACGCGACCGCCGCGAACATAAAGCTTCGGCGGCTGGACGCAGAATATAGCAGGTTCAGCAAGGCAGCGGGGCTTCCGGAACAGCGGGAGAGAATGGAGGTGCTGTATTGATCGACGAGAAACTGAAAGCTGCAATCGAGCGGGCGCTTGCCGCCGGATTCCGCGTCCAACTGAAGCGCATGAAGGATGGAACAGTTAAGGCGCAGATCATCAAGGCGGAAGAGCTGAAAAAATAATACAGATACCGCAGCACAATCGAGCGCGCGGAATGGCACGATGAGCCAACTTGTAAGGTTTTCTTACAGGGTGGCTCTTTTTATTTATCAACACTGACCGACAGGTCGTTAAACAAGGAGATTTTTATGGCAGAAGAACCCAACGTGCAGGGCACGGGAATCACTGCTCCTGAGCAGGAAAAGACGTTCACGCAGGCCGATGTTGACAAGATGATTCAGACGCGGCTTGACCGAGAACGGAGAAAGTACCCCAGCGAGGAAGAAATCACCGCATACCGGACATGGAAAGACAGCCAGCAGACCGAACAGGAACGGCAGGCAAAACAGGCGAAAGACCTTGCAGACAGCAAGGCGGCACTGACTGCATTGCAGGCTGAAGCCGAACAGCTCAAGCGGGACAAATACGTCCTGAGCAAAGGCCTGACCGGCGAGGACGCTGAGTTTATCGCGTTCAAGGCCTCGAAGATGGTCAACGACAAGACCACGTTTGAACAGGCTGTCGATGAGCTTACAGCGAATCGCAAGAAGGCGACGTTCGACTGGACAGCACCGGCAGGCGGTGGAACCAAAGAAACAAACATGAACAGCACGATGAACGCCCTGATTCGGGGCGCTCTGAAATAACGAAGGGAGAATCATATGCCGAATATTATTGACAGAAATGCACTTTCCGGTCTTATTCCGGAACCTGTAACCCGCGAGATCATGCAGGGCGCTATCGCGGAATCCGCAGTCCTGCGCATGGGCAAGCGACTGGCGAATATGTCCAGCAAGACGCAGACCATCAACGTCCTGGACGCGCTGCCCTCTGCGTACTTCGTCAACGGCGAAGCAACTGATACCGGAGCCGGTGAAGCTTTCAAGCAGACCACGAAGATGGCGTGGGACAAGAAGAAAATCTATGCCGAGGAAATCGCGGTTATCGTCCCCATCCCCGAAGCAGCACTGGATGACGCAGATTATGACATCTGGGGCGAGGTAAGACCTAGACTGACCGAGGCTTTCGGCAAGGTAATTGACGCTGCCATCCTGTTTGGCACGAACAAGCCCACCACGTGGCGAGATGGCGTTGTGCCCTCTGCCATCGCTGCCGGTAACGGCGTACCCGTCGGCACAAGCGTCTTTGACGACATCATGGGCGAGAACGGCCTGATCGCGAAGGTCGAGCTTGACGGCTTCAATCCGAACGGCGTTATGTCCGCGATCCAGATGCGTGGAAAGCTTCGCGGCTTGAAAGACACGACCGGCCAGCCCATCTTCAAGTCCGATATGCAGGGCGCGACCCGCTATGGCCTTGACGGCATGGATATGTACTTCCCGATGAACGGCGCATTTGACCCGTCTCAGGCGCAGATGATCGTCGGCGACTGGTCGCAGTTGGTCTATGCAATCCGGCAGGACATGACGTTCAAGATCTTCACCGAGGGCGTCATTCAGGATCCGACCACGAAGGCCATCACGTATAACCTCATGCAGAACGACATGGTTGCGCTGCGTGCGGTCATGCGGCTTGGCTGGGAAATCGCGAACCCGGTAAACGCTTATAACGTTGACATTGTCAACCCGTTCCCGTTCTCGGTCTACGGCAAGGCTGGAACGGTCTCCACTGTGACTGTCTCCCCGGCAACCGCGACCGTGACGAAGGGCGCAAGCAAAGCATTTTCCGCCTCCGTTGCGGGTGAAGGCATTGTAAGTGGCGACGTCGAGTGGAGCCAGAGCGGCGCAAAGTCGTCTATCACGGAAGGCGGCGTGCTGACGGTCGCGTCCAATGAGACGTCCACGAGCATTACCGTTACTGCAAAGTCGAAGCAGGACAGCACCAAGACCGGCACGGCTACCGTCACGGTCGGTTCGTAAAAAATGAAAGGAGCTGGTACGAATGATTTATGCCGACTATGAATTTTACTCCGGCTGCTACTACGGCAGCATCAATGAGGAGGATTTCCAGCGTCTGGCCGTCCGCGCCAGCTCCTTCCTCGATTATTACACGCAGAACCGAGTAAAAGACTACGCGGATCTCGAAGCCGTTAAAATGTGCTGCTGCGCTCTGGTCGATCAGTATATGCTGATCGACACGGCGCAGGAGCTTGCCAGAAAGAATGTGTCCGCCGGGCTTGCATCTGACGAAGGAGAATTGCAGAGCGAGACTGTAGGCGGCTATTCCCGGACGCTTCGCAGCGGCGGAGATTCTTCCGTATCCGCATTGAAAGCAGCTTCCGAGGCGAAGAACGCACTTGCAAGCGTAGTGCGTGAATATCTAGCCCATACCGGGCTGCTTTACAGAGGCAGGTGTTTTGCATGTACGCCCCCCACACTGTAACCATTTACAACGTCACGCAGGAGCAAGACCAGGATTTCAAGGACACGCAGAAGCGCTACATCACAGTGATTCGCGGCGTAATGCTCCAAGCGTCGAAAGCCGCTAACGTCCGCGCGAGCGGGCTTGAAGGCGCAGATGCGGTGAATCTGTACATTCCGTTCTCTGCGGTTGCTGTAGACGGCGTGACGGGCGCTGAGAAGCGCTACGTCGGGCCGCAGGAGTTCTGGCGTGCTGACGACAAAAGCGGATTGTGGACGCTCTCCACGGACGGCAACGGCGGCACGACCTTCTTTGTAAAGGGTGAAGTAGTCGAGCCGGACAAGACGGAAGAACAGATCGAGATGCTTTACGATGATGTGTACAAAGTGACAAAGGTGGACATGAAGGACTTCGGCAGTCCTTCTATGCAGCACTGGCAGGTCGGAGGCTCGTAATGCTGCAATTCAGCGTAAAGGCAGACGGATTTGACGCGCTGCAGGAAAAGCTCGAGCAGGCCTGCACCAAAGCAGAGCATATTGTTGCAACGCAGGTGCGGAAGGACACAAGCCCATATGTGCCGTTCCTGGCTGGCTCCCTCGACCGCAGAACACAGGTCGAGGGAAACGCGATTATCTACCCCGGCCCATACGCGCGGTTCCTGTACTACGTAAAAGTCATGGTAGACCCGGAGACCGGCAGCACTTACGCGCCGAAAGGCGGAACGAAGGTTCTGACGGACAAAAACCTTGTGTTTACGACATCCGGACACGCGCAGGCGCAATCACACTGGTTCGAGGCTTCAAAGGCTGAGAATATTGACAAATGGATTCGAGTTGCAGATAAGGCGGTGAAAAATGGCTTCTGAAAAGCAGAAAAAGCTAGTATCCGTGGAGGAAGAGCAGGACATTGCCCGCAAAATGATGATCTGGGCAAACGCCTTTTCCGATGACGATATGCCAGCCGCAACGATCAACTATGAATTTCTTGCTGCGGATTCCGCAAGCATGGCGCTGTCCACTATTCAGGGCGCGTACATCACGCAGAAATACATCCTCGGCGGGCATGAGGCGGAATATCAATTTAAGATCATCGCTCGCATTATCCCCGGCAACAGCAACGACAAGCGCCTGAAATGCGACGCCATGCTTAACCGCTTCGGGGATTGGGCCATGCAGAACCTGCCGTCTCTGGGAGACGGTATGCGTGTCCGGCGCATGGAAGCGGTCAGCCGCGCGGCCCTGTTCGCCCGGTACGAGGACGGCACGGAGGACCATCAAATTCTAATGAAACTAACATATGAGGTGATTTAACTATGGCAGACATGACCTTTAATACCACTGCTGGCCAGACTATTGACCGCGAATTGCTGATCGCATACCTGAATACCGGCGAGGCGTCTACGCCCGTCTGGTCTCCGTTCGGCAAGCGCGTCACGGATTCCAGCATGGAGTACGACTGGCAGGAGGGTTCCAGTAAGGATATCCTCGGCACTACAAGAACCACCATGAAGAAGCCCATCATCACGCAGAGCTTTGACCCGTGCGAGCTGGACGCAGGCGACGCGGCGCTTGTCAAGCTGTGGAACCTGGCTGTCAAAGACCAGGACGCAGCAGCACTGGCGAATCAGGACGTGCTCATCGTTCATTTTTACGCAGGCACGGCCAAGACGGCAGTCTTTGCGGAGCGTTACGACGGCACAATGGTAAAGCCCGCAAGCCTCGGCGGTGAGGGTGGCGGCTTTGTCGGCATGCCGTTCGATGTGACGCTTGGCGGTACGAGAACCACCGGCACGGCAGCAGTCGGCGCAAACGGCACGGTAACATTCACGCCGGACGAAGCAGCGTAAGGAGGAAGGCTAGATGGAAGATATCAGATTTGACACCGGCATTGTTGAATTCAACCTGAACGATGCAATCAAGGTGTATTTCAACCCTACCGACAGCGCGTTTGTCGAGCGTATTTTTGATACGTTTGACGAACTGGACAAGAAGCAGGAAGCATACAAGGCTGAGATCGACAAGTGCTCAGACAAGAAAGAAATCTTCGAGATTGCGCGGCGCAGAGATGCGGAAATGCGAGAAATGGTCGATGGCCTTTTCGATAAGCCGGTATGCAGTGCGCTTTTCGGCGGCATGAATGTCTATGCGCTTGCAGACGGCCTGCCGGTCTGGTGCAATCTGATGCTTGCCGTCATTGACCAGATCGACACCACGTTTGCGCGGGAACGCAAACTGACGAACCCAAGAATTACTAAATATACGGAGAGGTGGAGAAAGTGATCTATTCCTTGCCGACTTCGGTTAAGGTCAACGGAACAGAATACGAAATCCAGTCAGATTATAGGGCGGTGCTGGATATCCTCACCGCCCTTTCTGATAACGAGCTGGACGAGCGAGACAAATCAGAAGTTGCGCTTGATATCTTCTATCTCGCGTTCCCGGAAATGCCGTACAGCGACTATCAAGAGGCGCTGAATCAGTGCTTCCGGTTTATCGACCGGGGGCAAGAGAAGAAGCCGAAGCAGAAAGAGCCGGTGCTAATGTCGTGGGAACAGGATTTCGACATGATCATTGCCCCGGTAAACAGAATCGCGGGCTGTGAAATCCGGGCGCTGCCGTATCTGCACTGGTATTCGTTCTTATCATATTATCAGGAGATCGGCGATTGCCTATTTGCACAAGTCGTGCGCATCCGCGATAAGCGGGCGCGAGGGAAAACGCTTGACAAGCAGGATCGGGAGTTTTACCGCAGGAACCGCGACATTATCGACCTGAAAACGAATTACACGGAAGCGGAGAAAAACGTGCTTGCCGCGTGGGGCATCGGGAAAAAAGATTGACCGCCCCAAAGCGGGACGGCCAATCACGAAAACGTTATTTTTTATACTGGAAAATGATTTCTCTGCCCCAGAAAGACGGCGAGTATCGGATTTCAAGCTCCGACCAGTCAGGGGATACCTCATAGCCGACAACGCCTTTCATTTTCTTTCCGGCTGCAACAGTTCCGTCAAGCTGCGGTTCGTTTACGCTAAGGATTGCACCGAGGCTTAACGTTGTTGCGTAGCTGTCAAAATAAGCGTCAAAGGAAAGCACTGTGCTGACGGCGATATCAGATGAAGAATTGTTCTCGATCTCGAATTCACAAATAACGAATTCTTTCCCGTCCGCTGGCGTTGAATAGTTTCCGCCGGAATTCTCCGTAACGTTTAAAAGCGTAGCGGAAACGTTGTTCAGCTCGACCGTTTCCCCAACAGAGAAAACGGTTTGCTGCTCCTGCACCGGCTGCGAAGCTGCTGACGGCTGCACGGTATCGACTTTCTTTGGCGTGTCGCTGCTCTTTCCAAAGATAGAGCTTAGGAGCAGGACAGCGCAGACAACGGCAGCGGTGACAACCAACGCAGTCAGGCAGCCGCTCGGTTTCTTACCGTGCTGCTTGGATTTCAGGCCGTTTACAACATCAATATGGTTAGAACGGTCTATGCGTACAGTAAAAAATGCGTGGGCTTGGTTCTCTGCAATGACGAAAGAAACGGTTTTATCCAATCTTCCGTATCGGTAAAATGCAAGCTCATGTTTGCCCGGATACGCGGATACACGGATTTCTTCCCCGTTTTTCAGCGTTCCGACTTCTCCACCGTCAAGGCAAACACCGACGGTGATGGAGCGGCCTAGATTTGCGTTGTCTCGGCTGATTTCGATGATACATTCATTCATTTTTCATTCCTCCCTTATTTGGAAGATATCACAAAAAATAAGAAATTTCAACCCGTTATATTGGTGGTGATTATATGGCAGATGGGAAAATTGTAGTAAAAGCGGAAGTTGACGCAAAAAACGCGCAAAAAGAGCTTGATAGCCTCACAAAAAAAATCGACAAGATGGAGGAAGAGCTGAACAAAAGCACCGGCGAGCAGAGCGGAATCAAGGCGCAGCTCGACGCTGCAAAGGAAGCCGCAAAGCAGACGGAGGCGGCGATTAAGTCGCTGAAAGACGAGGCAAGCAGGATCAAGGACGTGACTTCCGGTAATGTTTCTGCATCGCCTGACGATTACATTGCAGCGTATTCCCGACAGGCCGAAGTTGCAGCGCAGCTTAAAGAGCAGGAAACGGCGCTCAGGCAGCAAGACAAGATTGTCGAAAGCCTTGACGGGAAATACGCGAGAATCACGGACAAGGTAAACGAGCAGACCGCAGCGCTTGACGCGGCGAAAACGCGGGCTGGCGAGCTTACGGAGAAGATCACGAGTGCACACGGCGCGACGGAGCGCATGGCGTTAGCCTCCGAAAAGGCGTCTAAGAGCATGGACACGTTCGGGAAGCGCGTCAGCGGCCTGTTTAAGCGCATTCTTGTGTTCTCACTTATTTCAAAGGCACTGCAAAGCCTGCGGACATGGCTCGGAAAAACCATCATGCGGAACGAAGAAGCGCGGGCGGCGGTAGCGAGGCTGAAGGCATCGCTGCTGACATTGGCACAGCCAATTTTGGAAGTGGTTATTCCCGTTTTTGTAAAGCTCGTGAATATCCTTGCACAAGTTGTCACGGCGATTGCAAAGTTCTTCGGTATGCTTTCCGGGAAAAGCTGGTCTGCGCAGAAGACCGCAGCGGCTGGCTTGAACGAAGAGCAGAAAGCCCTAGAGGGAGTCGGAGCAGCAGCAGAAGACGCTGGAAAGAGCATGGCCGGATTTGACGAAATCAACCAGCTTACCAGCAATAATGCGGGAGCTGGCGGCGGTGGCGGCAGTGGCACGTCTGCTTCCGATGCGATTTCACCTGACTTCTCAAGCCTTGATATGGCCGAGGACAAGCTAAACGATATCTTGGGCATCGTCGGCGCGATTGCTGCCGGACTTCTTGCGTGGAAGATTGCAAGCTTATTTACGGATAGCCTTAGTACAATCGGAGGGCTTGCACTCGCGGCAGCCGGGGGCTTCGCACTCGTTTATTTCTGGCTTGACGCATGGAACAACGGTATCGATTTAGAGAACTTCCTAGGAATGCTCGGCGGCCTCGCAGCACTTGCAGGAGGGCTAGCTATTGCGTTTGGCCCCATTGCAGCGGGCATTGCCCTTGTGGCAGGTGGCCTTGCGATGCTGGTTGTCGGCATTAAAGATGTGATTGAAAACGGCTTTAATCTGGAAAACACGCTTACGATCATTGCTGGACTGTTCGCAGCCGGGCTTGGAATCAGCCTTCTTACTGGCAGTTGGATTCCGCTTCTGATTGCTGCTATTGTCGGTATCCTTGTGGCGTTGGTTTCCTTTACCGGCCACGGCGAAGAACTTATTAACGGCCTGAAAGATGTTGTCGAAGGCTTCGGGAAGTTCTTCAAGGGCGTGTTCACGGGCGATCTGAAACTTGCTGCGGAAGGTGCGAAGCAAATCTGGGCAGGACTCAAGCAAGCGTGGAACGCGATTGTAAACTCCATCAAGGACGCGTGGAATGCGTTTGTTGAATGGCTGCGCAGCAAAAACCCGGCGCTTGCAAACATCTTTGAAACGATTGGAAAACTGTTCGGAGATCAGTACGAGTCGTGGAAGAAGATCCTTAGCGGGCTTATCACGTTCATTTCCGGCGTATTTACCGGCGATTGGAAAAAGGCGTGGAATGGCGTTCTTGATGTCTTGAAAGGTATCTGGAACCTGATTGTCGGAACAATTGAGGGGGCGATCAACCTTATTATTGATGGCATCAACCTCTTAATTTCTGCACTGAATAAGATTCAGGTAAATATTCCGGACTGGGTTCCGCTCCTTGGCGGGAGAACATTTGGCGTAAACATTCCGCCCGTTACGCGGGTATCGTTGCCTCGCCTAGCCTCCGGCGCGGTTATCCCGCCGAACAGTGAATTTCTCGCGGTTCTGGGTGATCAGAAGAGCGGTACGAACATCGAAACGCCGCTTGCTACGATGGTGCAGGCATTCAAGCAGGCCATGGCTGAAACGGGCGGAATGGGAGGCCGGAACATTACAGTCGTGATGCAGGTCGATAAGCGCGAGTTTGCCCGCGCGGTATATACGGCGAACAACGATGAGACGCAGCGTGTCGGCGTTCGTCTGGCGGGGGTGAGAACATGACAAGCGTACTGTCCCTAGATGGGAAAGCATACCCGAACCTGCATGTCGTGTCCTTAAAGCGTTCGTTCTCCGTCCTTGACGGAGACAACGCCGGGCGCGTCATGACCGGCGCGATGAAGCGCGATATCATCGGCACATATTACAACTATAGCATGGAAATCGATCCTGTTTCCTCCGACCTTGCGGAATATGACGAGTTTTACGAGGCGATTTCCGCACCAGTTGACAGCCACGTTCTGACCGTCCCGTATGCACAAACAACCGTGACATTTGATGCGTATGTGGCAAATGGAGAGGACGAGCTTGTCTCCAAGAACGATGATCGGAGCAACTGGCAGAATCTTTCTGTTAATTTTGTGGCGATGAAGCCGAAGAGGACACCTGCATGAGCGTAAAGGTCGTATATGAAGACGTTGCGGTAGGCGCTGCCGATGCTGCACAGGCCGCGAGCGGCGGCGCACAGAGCTTTTCCGACATTCCCGCGCTCATGCACAGTTCTTCTCCCATGCTGATTTCTACGAACGAGTTAAATCAGTGGATCCTTGACGGGACGAGGAAGATCAGGACGAACGAAACGGTTGCATTCTGGTCAACGGCACAGAGCAAGGCAGACTGCACATTTGACACGAACCCAACGCTTACGGTAACGCTTGACGGCACATATTCTTCTCCCGGTATCTTCTTCTTTTTCGGCGAGGACGCGGGCGAGTATTGCAGCGGCCTGACGCTGACATTTTACCGGGACGATACGCAAATTGCGACGGAGGCATTTACCCCAGACACGCAGAAATACTTCTGTGCAAAGGCCGTGACAGCGTACAACAAACTGGTTATCGAGATCACGAAGACCAGCTTGCCGTACCGGTTCGCAAAAATCCGGCAGATTTTCTTCGGTATTGTCCGGGAGTTCGAGCGGGAAGACCTCCGCAGCGTCAGAGTAACAGAGGGGATCAGCGTGATTTCTGACGATGTGGAGATCAACACGCTTGACTTCACGCTCGACAACACGGAAAACATTGATTTTATCTTTCAGGAGAAGCAGCCGGTCAGCGCGTATGATTCGGATAGCCTGATTGGCGTGTTCTATATCAAAAGCTCGTCCCGTTCCAGCGCAAGCCTGTATGACGTGTCCTGCCATGACGCGCTCGGTGTTCTGGACGATGAACCTTTCTCTGCGGCTGTTTATAGCGCGAAATCGGCGAAAACGCTGATTACAGAGATTCTGGGCGGGCATTTTTCGCTTGACTACGATCCCGCGTTGGAAAGCGAGACTGTTACCGGATATATCCCGGACTGCACAAAGCGCGAGGCATTGCAGCAGATCGTGTTCGCGCTGCGGGCGACGATCGACACAAGCGCCGTGCGTGGTATTCGCGTTAGACGGCTCACGCAGTCCACACCGGCAGTTATTCCAGAAGACCGGATATATACCGGAAGCAGCGTAGAGACAGCGGCAATCGTGACGGAGATCCGCGTAACGGCGCACACCTATAGCACATCCGGCAGCGGGGAAAGCGTGGAGGTCGGCGGTAAAACGTACTACCACACAACGAGCGTTACAACGAAGACGAACCCGGAAGTTACCACGCAGACGAAGCCAAACATTGTTGAGGTCAAGGAAGCAACGCTTGTAAACAGTGAAAATATTGAGGCCGTGGCACAGCATGTGTACGACTATTACATGCGCAGGCAGACGCAGAGCGTGAAGATCGTCATGGACAGCGAAGCTCCGGGAGATTACGTCAAAACGCCTACTATGTGGAGTACAAATATAACAGGAACGATCAAAAGCATGAACATCCGGCTTAGCGGCATTGCTGCAGCCGAATGTGAGATCGTAGGAACATAGAAACGGAGGTGCAGACATGGTACAAGGCGATGCTTATGCTATCGACATTGGAATCACGAACAACGGGCAGCCGCTGAATATCGCGGATATTTCCGCTGTGGAAGTATCGCTGCTGTATTTGCAGAAGAATTATCCCGGCGAAGTGACATATTCGGACGGCAAATTCCATTTTCCGCTGACGCAGCAGGAGACATTCAAGCTGCCGAAGCTGTGCAAGATGCAAGTCCGTGTAAAATTCAAGAGCGGGGACGTGATCGGCTCCATGATCCAGCAGATTGACGTAGAACACGCGCTGTCAAAGGTGGTGCTGTGATGGGCGGCATTGAATTTGAACTCAAGAACCGCGATCCGATCGACGTTTCCTTTAACGTTTCCGTGCGTGCTGGCGGCGGCTCCGGCGGAGGATACAACATCGGCCCCGGCCTGAAGCTGGACGCGGAAACGAATACGCTCTCCGTTGATACGGCGGAGATCGTGGAGAAGGACAACACCAAGCCCGTAACCTCCGCCGCCGTGTTTGCGGAGGTAGGCAACATCAACGCGCTGCTCGCGACGATTTAAGGAGAGGATTTTATGAGCACACAGACTGAAATTACAAGATTACAGACCGCGCGGAACAAGCTGCGCACATGGCTCGTCGGCCTCGGCCTCGCCGCGAGCACGGACAAACTCGACGCGCTGACCGACAAGGCCGCCGCCATCAAGAATAACGGCGCGGTCGACGCGCAGGTCAAGGAGGGCGAGTCCTACACCGTACCGAAGGGCTACCACGACGGCACCGGCACGGTCAAGGGCGTCGGAGGCGGCGGCAACTACCAGCTGCAAGCCAAGTCGGTAACGCCGACGAAGGAGCAGCAGGCCGTCACGCCCGATCAGGGCTATTACGGCCTGTCCGGTGTGACCGTCGGCGCGATCCCGGAAAACTATCAGGACGTCTCAGCCACGACCGCCGCGCCCGGCGACGTGCTGGCGAATAAAGTCTTTATCGATGCCGACGGCGTAACGCAGGCAGGCACCATGCCGGACAACGGCGCGGTCGAAAAGGTGCTGGACGCCACGACCGGGAACCAGGAATACACCGTACCGGCGGGCAAGCACTCCGGAACGGGCAAGGTAGCCATCGCGCTGGAAACCAAGTCCGCCACGCCTGCCGAGGCCGCGCAGGACATCACGCCCACGAAGGGCAAGGTTCTCGGCAAGGTAACCGTCGGCGCGATCCCGGCCAAATACAAGGACGTTTCCGGCGTCACGGCCGCAGCCGCTGACGTGCTGGACGGAAAGTTCATCGTGCTGGCCAATGGCAGCAAGGTAGAGGGCACCATGGCCAACAACGGCGCGATTGCAAAGACCATCGACGGCCTCACGCAGACCAGCGTAGCCATTCCCGCAGGCTATACCTCCGGCGGCACAGTCGGCCTGACAGACGACATCGAAAACGCCCTCGCCGCGATTTAAAGGAGGAACAGGCATGAGCGTACAGACAGAAATCGACCGCATTATAACGGCAGTCGGCGCGGCGTATGACGCAGTGGAGGCCAAAGGAGGCACAGCCCCTGCGGCACAGACCATCGAAGGGCTTGCCGCAGCAGTCGGTACGATTTCCACCGGAGGATCCTCCGCCCTCGGCGCACCCGGAGACATTACATTCTACGACTACGACGGCACGATCGTCACGTCTTGGACACTGGAAGAACTGGCAACCAAGACAGCGCTACCTGATTATCCATCGCATAACGGACTTACATGTCAGGGCTGGAACTGGTCGCTGGCTGGCCTCAAGACCACAAACCGCAAAATGAACGTCGGCGCGATGTACATCACGGATGACGGCAAGACCCGTATCTATATCCGTCTGGAAGAGGGCCGCACATCTCCAATGCTTGGCGTTTGCCCGAATGGCACTGTCACCGTGGACTGGGGCGATGGAACCACACCGGATACGCTAACAGGAACAGACGTAACGACTGTAAAATGGACACCGAATCATGCTTATGCCGTACCGGGCGAGTATGTGATTAAACTGACAGTTGATGGGACGATGGGCTTTTATGGCGAATTTTCATTGACTAGTGCTAGCGCAATCCTTCGGTATTCGTCTAGCGATGACAATCGAAATTATGTTTATCGAAGCAGTGTTCAGAAAATTGAGATTGGAAATGGTATAACAAGTATTGATGGGTCATCATTCTATAGTTGTTATTCTCTGGCATCAATTACAATGCCTAATAGTATAACAAGTATTAAAGAGTCAACATTCTATAGTTGTTATTCTCTAACGTCAATTACAATACCTGACAGTGTAACAAATATTGGAAATTCTATATTCAATAGTTGTTATTCTCTAGCATCAATTACAATACCTAATGGTATAACAAGTGTTGGAGATTCTGCATTTCATAATTGTCGTTCTCTAGCATCAATTACAATACCTAATGGTATAACAAGTGTTGGATATTCTATATTCAATAATTGTTATTCTCTAGCATCAATTACAATACCTAATGGTATAACAAGTGTTGGAGATTCTGCATTTAAGAATTGCCGAGGTGTAGTTTTTTATGATTTCACAGCTTGTACAACGGTTCCGACACTAGCATCCACCACCGCTTTTACCGGCATTCCCGCTGACTGCAAAATCCGCATTCCGGCAGCACTTGTGAATGCGTGGAAGGCGGCTACAAACTGGGCAACCTATGCAGATCATATCGTGGGGGTGTAAAGATGATTCAAAGAGAATTTTATACACAGCGTAAGGATGGTGTAAAGCTATACCGTACCTATTCTGATGCAGGAATGATGATTCGGCAGAATGAGACTGGCGCGGAATACGCCGAGGCTATCGATGTTGAGGGCGCGTCATATACCTACACGGAGACGGAGACCAGGATCCCGGCGGAAGAAGCTGCGGAGGACACCGACGCCCTGCGCGCCCGGCTGGACGACGCCGAGACCGCCGCAAAAATTCTGCTCGGGGAGGCGGACTGACATGAGCACGTATACCGAGCGGGCGCGGGCGCTGCGCCCCTATATCGTCAAAAGCGCCGCCAGTCTCACTGACGCCGACGCGAGTCTCGCGCCGGAGCTTTTCACCCGCCTGACCGGCTCCGGCAGCCTCGTCAAAGCCGGCACGCGCATCAACTGGGGCGGCACCATCAAGCGCGCCGCCTCCGACCTCTGGGACACGGCCCAGAACACCCCGGACGCCGCCCCGGCCCTCTGGGAAGACATCGCCTACAAGCAGGGCTTCCGCATCATCCCCGAGACCATCACTGCCGGTCTCGCCTTTGCCAAGGGCGAAAAAGGCTGGTGGCAGACTGAATTGTACGAATCCCTGCTGGACGCCAACGTCTGGACCCCGTCCGTAAACCCGGACGGGTGGAAGAAGATCACGGAAGAAGGTACATAGCCATGGACACCAAGACCATCATCGTCACCCTCGTCACCGACCGGACGCAGGCGGATGTGGAGCGGGTGCGGGAGCTGGCGGCGAAGGGGTTCGCGGCCATGACCGCAGCCGAGCAGGCGGAATGGCTGACCGGGATGAAGGGCGCGTACAACGCTTCCGATCTGAACCGCGTGGGAACCGCCCTGAACTATCTGGCGGGACGCCTCGCCTCAATCTGCGGGAAGAGCATTGCGTGGACGGCAAAAACAGATTGGGCCGTCACGGACATTATAACGGCCTCACAGGCGGCGGAATACCGACGGCAGATACAGGACATTCGCGACGCGCTTGCGTATCCTGCCGGGACGCCGGACGCGCCGCAGCTGGGCCGCCTGACCTACACCGATGCAAACAACATCGAGCGCATCCTGAAACTCTGCGAAGACTTAATCGTCAACGTTGCAAAATCTTTTTGCCACACCGGCGCGGCGGAGTGTGCCGCAGGAGGATTACTCACATGAAAGATAGGCAGCCAACACAGGTTTTAGCCAACGGCGCGATCCGCTACGGCGTCTATAACGCCGACGGCACGCTCAACCACTACGAATACCTCAAGCGCGAGGATGCGCCTACCGTCGAGGGCACGCCTCTCAACAAGGCGAATCTGCTATCCGATACCACTGCCGCCAAGCTCTGGCCGAACGCAACCACAAGGCCGGAGGACCCGACAGTCAACGACGCGCTCGGCAAGATTGCGGAGGGCACAGCCAAAGTCGGCGATATCGCTATCACCGCCCGCACAGACCTGTCCGACGCATGGCTCCCGTGCGACGGGCGCACTGTATCGCAGGAGCAGTATCCAAAACTGTTTTCTGTGCTCAGAAGCTCTGCTGCACCGCTTCCGTGGGCGTTGAAGACATCGAATATTCAACCTGTAGCTGTGTGGTATCTGAATGGGGAATGGGTCGGCCTGTACGGCAGAAAGTTCTGGACGTCGCCCGATTTGGGGACGTGGACGCAGCAGGCGGATATGCCGACCGGACTCTCGCTGGTATCGGATGTGCAGTATGCAAACGGCACTTATTACGCTGTTTTTTCCGGAGACTCCACAGAGGTAAACGGAGTGTACACAACGCATAGCCTCGATACGCCGTTTGCGCTATATGCAAGCGGCGGCCTGCCTGGAAGCGCTGGACTGAAGATGTTTATTACGCCAAACGTTCTGTATATCTACGTAGTAAGAGGCGAATACGGAGCCTATAACAATTACACGGGAAGAAAAGTAAGTGCCAGCTACGTAAACCAAACAACAAAGGAAATAGTAAGCATCCCAGATTTTATCAGCGGAATTGTATTTTACGCCGAAGAAAAGGACTGCTTTTACAAGCTGAACTGTAGCACCAGCGGCATACTGGAGACTTCAAAGGCAAAAAACCTGATCAACCCGACGTGGGAGGCAGTCAGCAGCGTAAACATCAAAGAATTAACTCCGTCCTTCAACCAGCCGTCGACGTACACCTATCACGCCCTAATGTCAGCTTACCATTGTGGGGCAAATATAATTGCTTTTTTTGCACTGGTGAACGCTGCTTTCTCTGGTGCGGGAACCACGATGTATAGCGGATATATGGTATACAGGTATTCTGCGGACTACGGTGCAACGTGGGAAAACGGGAAGGTAGTTTCCTACAAAACCGATAGTTACTCGCTCGACAACTATACGAACGGCAAATACGAAAACGGGCTTTTGGTGCTTTCGGAAACCGCAAGCGAATCTGAAAGTGCTGATCGAGCGGAAAAGATCATTGCAATCAGCGCTCCAGCATCCGGCCCGGTATATGGAGACGTACTGGGGAGCAGCGTTGACAGTATTGCACTATCGCCGGACGGGGAGGCGGCATACATATCATCGAATGGGCTGGCGTACTGCGATTATAGCGCGGCGGGAAAAGAAATCCCTACCATCGGGACGGACACAAGAAGCAATGCCTACATCAAGGCATTGGAGGAATAACTATGCAGGACAGACAGGGCACAAACGATCTTGCGAACGGCGCTGTCCGGTACGGGGTATATGACGCGAGCGGTAACCGCCTGCGCTATGAATGGATTCGCCCAGAGGACGAGCCGCTGGAGGCCGGAACGCCGCTCACAGCCGGGAACCTGCTGACGGAACAGAGCGCCGCAAAGATCTGGCGAGCGGGCGACGCACCGGCGAACCCGATGGTAAATGAGGCATTCGGGAAGCTGTCGGAGCCGAATTATCACGTCGGTGACATCCTCACGACCGTCCGCGTCCTCTCCGCCCCGTGGCACGCGTGCGATGGCTCAACCTTCGATCAGACGGCCTACCCGGCCCTCTACGCAGCACTCGGCGGCACGACGCTGCCGACGATCAGCTATTCCAGCGATACCACCACCTACATCAAAATGGCGGACGATTAGCCCGGCAAATAAAAGAGAAAGGTACAGAAAAATGGACACAAAAACCATCATCGTCACCCTCGCCTGCGCCGCGCTTGGCTCATCCGCGCTGACGGCGGTAGTCAATGCCATCGTCAGCGCGGTTCAGAAAAAGCGCGGCAAGGCCACAACGCAGGAGGCGCATCTTGCAGAGATCGACAAAAAGCTCGACAAGATGCAGACGCATCAGAACGAGCAGTATCTCGCAATTCTCCGCCTGACCATCATGTCAGAGGAAATGCCAATGGCCGAGCGGCTGATCGCCGGAGAGAAGTATAAAAAAATGGGCGGGAACGGCGATGTGAAAAAGTTCCTGCGCCAGCTGGAGGCGCAATGCGGACATAGCAGTGCGCAATAAATTGGGAGGCAGATATGCGGGTAAAAGGCAAGTGGAGCAAGGGCGAAATGGCGCGAACCATTGTTGTGTATCTGCTCCAGCTCATCACAACGGTAATTGTCTGGGCCTGCGCTCTGAAAACCGTCGCCGTCCTAATTGCAGTCATCCGCAGCCCGGAGCTCGGCGCATCGGTCGACCTGTCCGACGTGCTCGGCTTTACCGGCTGGGCAACCATCACAGAGCTTGGCCTGCTGGCATTCAAACGAGTATTCGCAAGGAAAAATGAACCAGTAGAATGAAAGGAGTACAAAATGAGCATTAACACCGATAGCAAATTTTTGAGCAAAGCAATCGATATGGTCGCGGACTACACGGATGAGCACCTCGACAAAACCAACAACCAGACGGATTATACGGTTTTTGTGGTGTGGTACTGCAAAACGCTGCAAAACTTCAAAGCGCTGCTGTCCACGACATTGCCGGATGGCATGTATTATGAGGTTACATACAACGGAGACAAAGACGAAATCTATCTCGATGCGTACAAAAAATTTGAGAATCGCGCAATCAAGGTGGAGGGCTGATCATGGAAAACATCAAAAAGCGGCTCGGAAATCTTCTGAGCGTCAAGTCCATCGTCACACTCGGCCTGACGATCATCTTTGCCGTCCTCGCCCTGCGCGGCGACATCACCGGCAAGGACTTCCTCACGATCTTCCTGACGGTCATCACGTTCTATTTCGGCACGCAGTCGCAGAAAGCGCAGGACGCGATTGATAACGGCACGAAGGAGGACGCACAGAAATGAGCATCAAAATCGGACAGGCCAGCCTCGGTGAAACCGGAGGCCGCAACCAGCAGCCCGGCAATCAGACCGGGCGGGAGCTGAATATCTCCAACTGGTACAATGGCCGCTGGCTCGGCATCCTGCGCTACAAGAGCCGCAAAAAGGCCGAGCTGGCCGCGCAGACGTGCGAGGCGGCCATTAAAAACCGGAATATCGGTTATGACATGAGCGACCGGAACACGGCGTATGAGGCCGCCAGAGCCGTCGGGTGGGACGTCAGCAAGATCGCAAAACCCGTCGAAACGGACTGCTCCGGCCTTATGATGCTCTGCGCCGTGGCCGCAGGCTGCGAGGCCGTCGCCGCGCTCTACAAAAAGCAGGGCAACAGCTGCACGACATACTGCATGCTGCACGATTGGCCTGCAACGGGAGACTTCGAGCTGCTGACTGGCAGCAAGTATCTGACGACGGACGCCAATCTCCTGCGCGGCGACGTACTGGTAAGCTCGGGCCATACCGTGATGGCCCTCGAAGATGGAAAAAATGCAGAGGAGGAAACCGAAATGGTAGAAAAGAGCAAAATCATCGTGGACGGCAAGGAAATCACCGTCGAACGCATCCTGAAAAACGGCACGAACTACGTCAAGGTGCGCGATATCGCCGCCGCGCTGGATCTCGAAGTGAGTAACAAGGGCAATATCGCTGTGCTGAATCACAAGGAAAAGTAAGGAGGCGGGGCCTATGTCGCCGCAGGCGCGGGCCAAGCTGCCGCCAGAGCTGGGCCGCCTGACCCGCAAGGACATGGAGGCCGTGATCTATCAGGCCAATCTTGGCCGGGAGAACGAGAAGATCGCGCAGCTCTACTTCGTGGACAAGCTCCCGCAAGTGGACGTTGCAACAGAATTGTATCTTGGCCGCGCCACGGTACAGCGACGCCTGCCGGAGATCATGGCGCGGATGAAGGCTGCGTCCGGCAGTCTTCCAAACTGAGCGGAAATGATGCACAAGTGATACGCAGCTGAGGCACATCAAAACGCAAAAAAGCCCATACTGGACACATCAAAGGAGTGTTCGGTATGGGCTTTTCTTATTTCAATCCAAATCCCGCCGGGCTGAAAGTCGGGGACTGCACCGTCCGGGCCATCGCAAAGGCGACCGGGAAGAGCTGGGACGAGGTGTATATCGGCCTGTGCCTGCAGGGGCTCATCATGGGCGATCTGCCGAGCGCAAACAGCGTGTGGAGCGCATACCTCCGGCAGCAGGGCTTTACCCGGAACGTGATCCCAAACACATGCCCGGACTGCTACACCGTCGCGGATTTCTGCGCAGACCATCCGCGCGGCGTGTACGTTCTTGCTCTGTCCAGTCATGTGGTCTGTGCGGAGAACGGAAGCTATTTCGACACATGGGACAGCGGCAATGAGATCCCGCTGTTCTACTGGGCAAAGGAGGATAAATGATGTTCGGACAACAGCCGTATGTGTATCAGCAGCCGATTTATAATCAGCCAATCGGCCAGCCGATCAGTCAGCCGATGCAGGAGCCAATGATGCGTCCGCAGTACCAGCCCGCGCCGCAGATGTCGGCCTACCAGCCGCAGCCCCAGCAGCCGCAGAATCAGTCGATCATCTGGATCCCGAACGAGCAGGCGGCAAACGACTTTATTGTTGCACCCAACAATGCCGTAACGCTATGGGACATGAACGCGCCTGTTGTGTACGTCAAAAAAGCTGATGCAAGCGGCAAGCCGAGCATGATCGTCTACGACCTCGTAGAACGCGCACAGGCCGCGCCAGCGCCCGCAGCGCCGCGAAAAGACATGAGCGAAGAATATGTGACCCGCAGGGAGTTTGAAGAGCTTGTGGCGAAGCTATCCGCCCCAAGCGTCAGACCGCGAAAGATGAAGGAGGCGGACAATGAACCCACTGTTTAACGCCCTCGGCGGCGGACAGCTGCCCGGCCCGATGGGGCAGTTCCAGAACATGATACAGCAGTTCCGGCAATTCCAGAACAGCTTTCAGGGGGATCCAAAAGCAGAGATCGAAAAGCTGGTGCGAAGCGGGAAAATCTCGCAGCAGCAGTTGAATCAGCTGCAGCAGGTGGCGGGGCAATTCCGGCAACTGCTGCAATAGTTCGGGAATTCCAAACAGTTGAACGATCAAAATCGTGGCCACGATTGAGATAAATCTTTTGAATCTACGAAAGGAATGAAAAATATGAGTTTGAATGACGGCTCCCCGACCATGACAATGCCCGTCGCGCCTACCGGCATGACAGGTGGCGGCTGGGGCGGCTTCGGCGGTGATAATGGCTGGTGGATCATCATCCTGTTCCTTGCCATTTTCTGCGGCTGGGGCGGCAATGGAAACGGATTCGGCAACAACGGCAGAAATTCCGGCGGCGTTGTAGACGGCTATGTGCTGGCCTCTGACTTCTCCAACATCGAGCGCAAGATCGACAGTGTAAATCAGGGACTTTGCGACGGATTTTACCAGCAGGCGCAGCTTGTCAACGGCACCAACATGGCGATGGCAAACGGCTTTGCTCAGGCCGAGCTTTCCCGCTGCAACCAGCAGGCCGCGCTTATGCAGCAGCTGAACAACATGGCGATGCAGGCACAGGAGTGCTGCTGCGAAAACCGCGCTGCAATCGCCCAGGTGCGCTATGACATGGCGACGCAGGCATGCGACACCCGCAACACCGTGCAGAACACCACGCGCGACATCATCGACGCGATGAACTGCGGCTTCCGCAGCATCGACCAGCGTCTGACGGCGCAGGAGCTTGCGGCGAAGGACGCGAAGATCGCCGAGCAGAACCAGCAGCTTTTCGGCTACCAGCTGGCGGCATCGCAGGCGGCACAAAACAATTACCTTGTTTCCACGCTTCGCCCGAGTCCCAGCCCGGCCTATGTTGTAGCGAATCCGTACTGCTGCAACAGCGGCTACAACTACGGCTGCGGCAACTGCGCGTAACAACTCCACATCGTAGAGCTTTTTCGTGGCCTCACGAAAATGGTCGGCCCCATTGCCGATACTCGAAAGCAACGCGGCGGGGCAATCGTCCCGCCGCTATATTTTTATGAAAGGAATGATTTTATGGCAACATATAAGGAACTCAAGAAGAAATTCATCGATCACCTGATGGGCGTGGATCTGTACAAGATGAACATCACGGATCTCTATACATACGCCTGTATCCTGAAAACGGTGGACGAAATGGAGCAGCCGAGCTGCGCAGAGGCGATGAAGACGGCGATGGAGCCGATTTTGAACTACTGCAAAGCAGGCAATTCGGGAAGCGGGGTGTTTGGGATTGGCTGAGTTTACAAATTCCAACGTCGTCGGCGTCGCCGCTGGGCAGAACGTCCCTCTGATCTCCACGGCAGCTTGCGGAAAGCCGTGCATCGTACATCGCGAAGGAAGCGGGCTTGTTACGCTGCGCGGGCTGACGAATCAGTGTAGAGCAGTTTTCAAAGTCTCCTACGGCGGCAACATCGCAATTCCAACCGGCGGCACGGTCGAGGCGATCACGGCCGCACTTGCCATCAACGGTGAAGCCCTTGCAAGCGCGACGGCGATCGTGACACCGGCAGCGGTAGAAAACTACTTTAACGTTTATGTATCCGCACATGTGAGCGTGCCAAGAGGCTGCTGCCTGACGGTAGGTATGCGAAACACCAGCGCGCAAACGGTTAATTTTGCAAACAGCAATCTTACCGTCGAGCGCGTAGCATGAAAGGAGGAAGCAATATGTATGATCTGAGGAATCTCCGCGAAATGCTCTGCAAAGAGCTGGACGAAATTGCCGAGAAGCGGGAAATGTCCGCAGGCGACCTCGACGCGATCCAGAAATTGACCAGCTCCATCAAGAATACCTACAAGATCGAGATGGCTGAAGACGGCGGCTATTCCCGCGATGGCGAGTGGGAGGCGGATATGCGCGGTACTTACGGCCGGGGCAGCTCTTACCGTGGCCGCCGCCGTGACGCAATGGGCCGCTATACCCGCGCTGATGCCCGCGAGCACATGCGCGCGCAGCTGGACGATATGATGCGCGACGCGGACGACGATAAGACCCGCGAAGCGATCCGCCGCTGCATGGAGCAGATCGAGCGGGCATAAGGGGGATATGATATGCTGGATAAAGCCGAGATCCGCAAGGAGATAGCGCGGCTGGAATATGAGGAATCCAGCTATCCCAATTATGCCAAACTGGCAGATCTTTATGTGATACGCGACAAGATGCAGGAAGAGAAACGGGGCGACGGCGGTAAGTATGTCGGTTACTACTCCGGCGCTCCCGCCCCTGTGACCGCAGAACCGGCTACCGTGGGCGAGTACGGGGACAGTGAGTTTTTGCTTGCGGTAGCTGGGAAAGACCCGGCAAAGGCTTGGGCGGTCGTTGATGAACTTATGGACACATTATCGCTTGTGAACCGAAAAGTCTATGATTCTATGCTTCGGAAAATAAAGTCCATGTAGCAAAAAAATAGGGGAGTCCCCTCGCATTGCGCTGAATCTGTAGCATACAATGTAGCATACGGGAAATGATTTTATGTTACAGAGCGTGTCATAACGTGATTTTTTGCTTTTTGAAAATACGCAGAAAATAGGGTGAAAAGCATAAAAAAGTACCGATTTTAGATGTTTTAAATCTAAAATCGGTACTTTGGCGCGGAAGGAGAGATTTGAACTCTCGCGCGCTTTTTAGACGCCTACTCCCTTAGCAGGGGAGCCCCTTCGGCCACTTGGGTACTTCCGCAGGTCGGTTGAGCCGATATGAAGGAAAGAAAATGGCGGAGAGAGTGGGATTCGAACCCACGGCACATTGCTGTGTCACTGGTTTTCAAGACCAGCTCCTTAAACCGCTCGGACATCTCTCCGAATGCCGGCCTCCAAAGCCGTGAATTATCTTATCATATCCAGGCAGGTTTGTCAATTCCTTTTGCAGAAACCGATGAATATTTTAGGAAGAAACCTTGATGTTCCCATGGGAAAGTGCTATACTAATTCAATAAAATAATGCAACTGGAAGGTGTTCCTGTATGACAAAAATTGATATTTATTCTGGCTTTCTCGGCGCTGGCAAGACGACGCTCATCAAAAAAATGATCAAGGAAGCCTATCACGGCCAGAAGCTCGTCCTCATTGAGAACGAATTCGGCGAAATTGGCATTGACGGCGGCTTTCTGCAGGAGGCGGGCATCCAGATCACGGAGATGAACTCCGGCTGCATCTGCTGCTCGCTGGTGGGCGATTTCGGCCGCGCGCTCAAGAAGGTCATTGCGGAGTATGCGCCCGACCGCATTCTCATCGAGCCGTCCGGCGTGGGCAAGCTGTCCGACGTCATCGGCGCCGTGCGCAAGGTCACGTCCGACGACGTGCAGCTCGGCAATTTCGTGACCGTGGCGGACGCGACGAAGTGCAAGATGTATATGAAGAACTTCGGCGAGTTCTACAATAACCAGATCGAGACGGCCAACACCATCATCCTCAGCCGAACCGACGGCATGACGGAGGAAAAGCTCGACCAGTGCGTCAACATGATCCGCGAACACAACAAGGACGCCGTGATCGTTACGACCCCGTGGCCGGAGCTGACCGGCGAGCAGCTGATGGAGGCCATGGAGCAGCGCAGCACCATCGCCATCGAGCTTGCAAAGCTCGAAGAAGAGGCGCACCACCATCATCATGACCATGACGAGGACGACGAGTGCGACGATCCGGACTGCGCCTGCCACCATCATCACCACGACGAGGATGACGACGAGCACGAGCACCATCACCATCATCACCATGATGACGACGATGACGATGAATGCGATGACCCGGACTGCGCCTGCCACCACCATCACGATGACGACGATGACGACGAGCATGAGCACCACCATCATCACCATCACCACCACGGTCATGACGCCGACGAGGTCTTCATCAGCTGGGGCGAGGAAACGCACAAGAAATTCACAAAGGCCGAGATCGAGCGCATCCTGAAGGCGCTTGAGGACGCGGATGCCTACGGCATTGTCCTGCGCGCGAAGGGCTATGTAGCAAACGCGGAGGGCGAGAAGTGGATCCACTTCGACTATGTCCCCGGTGAGCCGGATATCCGCGACGGCGGCGCGATGGTCACGGGCCGCATCTGCGTGATCGGCTCGAAGCTGAACGAAGAGGCTGTTGCGAAGCTCTTCGGCGTGGAAAAGCAGTAAGGAGTTTTCTCTATGGCTATGCCTGATATCCCCATGTACGTCTTTACCGGCTTTCTGGAGTCCGGCAAGACGAAGTTCATTCAGGAAACGCTCGAAGACGAGCGCTTCAACACCGGCGAGCGGACGCTTCTGCTGGTTTTCGAGGAGGGCGAGGAGGAATACGACGTCTCGGCCTACCCGCACAAGGAGGTCTACGAGCAGGTTCTGGACTATGAAGACCTCAGCCCGGAAATGCTGACCGATCTGCAGAAGAAATACCGGGCCGAGCGTGTGGTCGTGGAGCTCAACGGGATGCATCTTGCTGCGGATTTCTACCTCAAGACCCCCGACCACTGGAAGATCGCGCAGGAGGTCATGTTTGCCGACGCGACGACCTTCCTCAGCTACAACGCCAATATGCGCCAGCTTGTCGTGGACAAGCTGGCAGGCGCGGAGATGTTGGTTCTCAACCGCATGGCCCCCGGTACGGACGTCATGCCGTACCACAAGATCGCCCGCGCCGTGAACCGGAAGATCGACATTCTCTATGAATACACCGACGGCTCGACGCACTATGACGATATCGAAGACCCGCTGCCGTTCGACCTGAACGCGCCCGTGGTCGAGATCAGGGACGAGGATTATGCCCTGTTCTACCGCGATATCACCGAGGAGCCAAAGAAGTACGCGGGCAAGACCGTGAAATTCAAGGGGCAGGTCGCGCGCCTGCGCCGGGAAAAAGAGGGGATGTTTGCTCCCGGCCGGTTCGTCATGACCTGCTGCGAGGCGGATATCACGTTCATGGGCCTGCCGTGCAAATTCGCGGCGGCCTCCGGCCTTGCGGCCAGAAGCTGGGTCTGGGTAACGGCGACGGTCGAGGTCAAGTTCCACACGCTCTACAAGGGCGTCGGCCCCATCCTGACAGCTGTGAACGTGCAGCCCGCCGAGCCTGCCGAGCAGAACGTCGCAACGTTCTGATACGATTCATATTCGATCCTTTGTGTACCAAAGCAGCCGGCAGAGACTTGTCTGCCGGCTGCTTTCTGTTTTGGCAGAATGGCTCTTGCCGGAAGGCTGGAAATCAGGTATAATACAGAAAAAGACGCCCCGCCGGGAGGCGGGGGAACGGAGGCGTTTGCATATGCAGACAAGCTATCGCTTTTCCGCGCCGGGCCGCACGGAGATCAGCGGCAACCATACCGACCATCAGCACGGCTGCGTGCTGGCTGCGGCTGTCGATCTGGAAACGACGGCGGAGGTCACGCTGCGGCCCGATTCCATCATCTGCGTTGCGTCCGAGGGCTATGCCCCGGTCGAGATTGATCTGAATGATCTGTCCGTCCACGCGGAAGAAAAAAATACGACCGCCGCGCTCGTGCGCGGCGTTGCTGCGGCGTTTGCGCAGCGCGGCTGTAAGCTGCACGGCTTTGACGCGGCTGTCCGCTCGACCGTCCTGCCCGGCTCCGGTCTGTCGTCCTCCGCCGCATTCGAGGTTCTGATCGGCACGATCTGCAACGAGCTGTTTTTCGATAAAAAATGCTCCGCCATCGAGATCGCGCAGATCGGCCAGTATGCCGAGAACGTCTATTTCGGCAAGCCCTGCGGCCTCATGGATCAGATGGCCTCCAGCGTCGGCGGGCTGGTCTTCATCGATTTTGCCGACCCGGCGCACCCCGCCGTCCGGCAGGCGGCGTTCGATTTTGCGCACTGCGGCTACACGCTCTGCACGCTCGATTCCGGCGCGGATCATGCAGATCTGACGGATGAATACGCGGCCATCCCCGAGGAGATGCGCCGCGTGGCCCGTGTGTTCGGCAAGGACGTGCTGCGCGAGGTGGACGAGGCGGAATTCTACGCAAATCTCAAGTCGGCCCGCGAGGCGGCGGGCGACCGCGCCGTTTTGCGCGCGATGCATTTCTTTGACGAAAACCGCCGGGTGCAGCAGCAGGTGCAGGCGCTGGAACGGGACGATTTTGAGGGCTTCCTTGCGGGCGTGCGCGATTCCGGGCGCTCGTCGTGGATGCTGCTGCAGAACGTGGTTCCTGCCGGGAGCCGGGAGCACCAGCAGATGGCCCTTGCGCTGGCTGCCTGTGAAAAGCAGCTTGCCGGGCGCGGCGCCTGCCGCATTCACGGCGGCGGCTTTGCCGGGACGCTGCTGGCGTTCGTGCCGAATGAAGCGCTTGCGTCCTTCCGCGCCAATATGGAGGCCGTGCTCGGCGAGGGCCGCTGCCACGTGCTCTCGATCCGGCAGGCGGGCGGCGTCCGGCTGGCATGAGACGGGCTGACCGCGCGGTCACGGACCGCGAACGGATTTTGCAGGTGATCGAGTCCTGCGCCTGCTGCCGTGTCGGCTTTTCCTGCCCGGAGGGGGCGTACATCGTGCCGCTGAATTTCGCCTTTGTCCCCGGCTCACCTGACCGGTTTTATTTCCACGGCGCGCACGAGGGCCGCAAGGCAGAGCTCATCCGCACTGCGCCGCGCGTCGGCTTTGAGCTGGACTGCGCGCACGCGCTCGCAGCTGGACAGACCGGCTGCTCGTATTCCTATCGCTATCAGAGCGTGATCGGAACGGGCGTGATCTGCGAGGTGCAGGAGCCGGAGGAAAAGAAGCGGGCGCTGTCGGCAATTATGGCGCACTATGAAAAGAGCCGTCTGTTTACCTTTACAGACGAGCAGGCGCAGCGCGCGGCCGTGTTCCGGCTGGACGTCGCGCAGCTGACCTGCAAGGAGCATTTGTAAGAAAGAAGGAAGACACATGAACGAATTTGAACTGCAGCATCTGCCGGAGGCGTACCGCCCCTTGTCGCCGTGGAGCTATTTTGGCCTCGGCATTCTCTACGCCCTGCCGCTCCTGGGCTGGATCTTCCTGATCGTCCACGCCATCGGCAGCGCGAACATCAACCGCCGCAATTATGCCCGCAGCTATTTCTGCGTCTACGTGCTGGCGATCATTCTGGGCGTCCTGCTGACGATCACCGGCGTACTGTCCGGCCTGACCCAATCCCTGAACGGTACGTTCGCATAAGTCCATAAATCAAAAAACGTGGCTGTCTCAATGATGTTTCGATCATTTGAGACAGCCCTGTTTCTTGTGGCGGGGGAGATTATGACAGGCTCTTACCGCATACGGTGCAGAATACGGCGTCGGACAGCTTGACGGGCGCGCCGCAGTGCGGGCAGTATCTGTTAGTCCGCTGCGGCTGGGCTGGCAGCTCAGGCTCCAGAGAGAACACAACGGGCTTTCCCTGCGGAGCGGGCTGCGTCACAGGTTCGGCAGGCTCGGGCTGCGCGGGTACATCGTACTGGATGGGCTGCGTAGGCGCGTCGGGCCATTCAGGCTGTGCAGGCTGTTCGGACTGCGCGGGCACGTCGTATTGGATAGGCTGGGTAGGTGCTGCGTCGGGCCACTCGGACGGAACGGGCCATTCGGGCTGCGCAGGACGCGTGGGCGGCACAGGCGAAGACGGCTGCGGAGCGCTTGCCGTACTTTTGCACATCACTTATTATAGCAGTGGGGTCATATACAACGGAAGAAATACGATGCTGTCTTCCTCTTTGAAATCGCCGGTATGCAAAACATAAGGGATATGAAGCTGATCGGCATATTTCGTCTTGAATTTTTTCAGAGAGGACAGCGTAAATCTAGTTTTTTGATTTTCATATTTCTACGCAAATCGAGAGAATTGGGCATTTTCTGAAAAAGCTATTCAGGAAAAAAGGATGGTGCGGTACAGACTGGTAAGAATCATAGTCGTTTTGGCATATATCTCTCGACGAATGTTGACGAATCTGGTATAATTCATGCAGAGAAACCAAACAGCATGCAACAGATACGGGAGGCGCGATAAAATGAGCAGAGACTCAGAAAAGGTTTTGAAAGAATTGCAGAAATTCCTGGACGCTCACGCAGAGGACACGGAGAACGAAGCCGACGTGGATGCCCTGGCGGAGCGGTTCTTTGCGGAATACAATCTAAAATGCAAAGAGCAGAAAGAATCTGCGCCTGAAACAGCGGACGATTATCTGGATCTCGCCGAACAGGTCACGTCGAAGAAAAAAAGCGTGGAATATCTGCACAAGGCGCTGGAGCTGGAGCCGGACAATCTGGATGCAAGACTCCAATTGATCCTGCGTACAGCGGAGCAGCCGGACGAGCGGCGGCTTGCCCTGCAGGAGCTGCTCGACGCAGCGGACAAGCAGATGGAAAAGTCCGGCGCGTTCAAGGAGTACGCCGGTGAGTTTTGGACAGCGTTTGAAACCAGACCATATATGCGCGTGCGCTATACATACTTTGACGTTTTAATTTCCTGCGGCATGATGCGCCGGGCGATCGACGAAGGGCAGCGCCTGTTGGAATTGTGCGAGAACGATAATCTCGGCGTCCGCTATCAGCTGATGCATTTGTATGCCTATATGGAAGACGAGATGCACGCGCTGGCGCTCCATAAGCAGTTCGATTCCTATGAGGAAACGCAGATGCTCCTGCCGCTGGCAGTTTTGTATTACAAGCTGAATCAGTTCGATAAGGCAGAGGACTGCATCAAGCGCCTTGCGAAAGCGAACAAGGATACGAAGAAGTTCCTGCGGGCGGCGGCGCGTGACCAGCTGGACGATTATATTGGCGAGATGAGCCCCTATGGATACCGGCCGTTTACGATGGAAGAGCTGCTGGACGAACTGATGCACACCAGTTATCTGTTCAACTCTGTGCCATACTTCTTCGCATGGGCAAGTAAAGTCCTTGCTGCGAAAACAGGTGCAAAAACAAGCGCAGGAAAGCCGAAACTCCTGCACTGAACCGGCAATATGAATGATGCAGAAAAGGCACGACATTGCGTCGTGCCTTTTGCGTTATCTGCAATTATACGAGGTATTCAGAAGCGCCGTTGTCCTTGCATTGACACCCATCAGCTCCCGCTGGGTCTGCCGGTTCGACTGGCACATGGGCATCAGAAAATTCACAGCCTTTCGGATCTGCTGAAGGTCAGAGAAAGTAAGGGCATTCTGGTGCAGATGCTCCAAAACACGGCTACCTTTGAGGAAACCTTTGAGCGGGTCTTATCCAACAGGAAAGCCAACGGTTTAAGTGACAAAACCTTACAAACCGGCAACAACCGCTGAATCAAGGCAAAGCGAACGGGCTTGCCGCCTGTGATTCACAGACAGCAAGCCCGTTCGGCTGCTTGAACACTAGCTTTTTGGGATCACTTCAAAATTGTCCTGCCGGGGAAATTTTGTTCAGCCGGCGTCCTCTGAGACGCTGGGGGTTTCGTAGGTTTCGATGCGGCGGATATGCGCGCCGAGCGCGGTGAGCTTGCCGACGATGTCCTCGTAGCCGCGCTCGATGAAGTGCGCATCCTCGATGAGCGTCATGCCCTCGGCGCACATAGCGGCGATGACCATCGCAGCGCCCGCGCGCAGGTCGCAGGCGCGGACCTCGCAGCCGCGCAGCGTCTGCACGCCGTCGATGATAGCGGTCTTGCCCTCGACCTGGATATTTGCGCCCATGCGGCCAAGCTCGGCCGTGTAGCGGAAGCGGTTGTCATAGACGCCCTCGGTCACAAGGCTGGTGCCGACGGCGGTGGCCAGACAGACGGTGATCTGCGGCTGCATATCGGTCGGGAAGCCGGGGTACGGCATGGTCTTGACGTTCGCGCGGTGCAGGCGGTAGGCGGATTCGACGCGGATGGCGTCGTCATACTCCGTGATGTCCGCGCCGATCTCACGCAGCTTGGCGGTGATGCAGTCGAGGTGCTTCGGGATGACGTTTTCGATCAGCACGTCGCCGCCGACTGCGGCGGCAGCGGCCATATACGTGCCCGCCTCGATCTGGTCGGGGATGATGGAATAGCAGCCGCCGTGCAGCGCCTTGACGCCGCGCACCTTGATGACGTCGGTGCCCGCGCCGGAGATCTGCGCGCCCATGGCGTTCAGGAAGTTCGCGAGGTCGACGATGTGCGGCTCCTTGGCGCAGTTTTCGATGATCGTCATGCCGCTGCACAAAACTGCCGCAAGCAGGATGTTCATCGTCGCGCCGACGGAGACGATATCAAGATAGACATGGCCGCCGCGCAGCCCGCCCTTCGGGGCGTCGGCGCAGACATAGCCGCCGGCCTGCTCGACCATGGCGCCCATGGCCTCGAAGCCCTTGATGTGCTGGTCGATGGGGCGGACGCCGAAGTTGCAGCCGCCCGGCATGGCGACATGGGCATGGCCGAAGCGGCCAAGCTCTGCGCCGATGAGATAATACGACGCGCGGATACGGCGGACAAGCTCGATGGGCGCGGTCGCGTTGCGGGCGCGGGTGCAGTCGATCTCGAGCGTGTTGCGGCCGTAGCGCCGGATCTCCGCGCCCATATCGCGCAGGATCTCCAGCAGCAGACGAACGTCTGAAATATCCGGTACGTTTTCGATCCGGCAGGGGCCGCTGACGAGCAGCGTGGCCGGCAGGATCGCGACCGCCGCGTTCTTGGCCCCGGAAATGGTCACGGAGCCGGAAAGCTTTGTGCCGCCTTGAACGATGTATTTGATCAAAATGTAATCCCTCTTTGGTAGCGTCAGTTGACACTAAGAGTGTTTGCGGAAATGCGTTATGTTAACAAAGCCAAATTCGGCCGCTATTAGAATAGCACACCACGGCAGGAATGTAAAGGAAAATGACAATGCAGCAGCAGAAAATCTTCAGATTTTCTTCATAATTCGACAGGCGCAGACGGCGGACGCTATGTTTCCGCCGTGATTTCGCGCGTAATGCCGTTGATAAAAAAGCTTCCCGCGTCCGTTTCGACCAGCCAGACCGGCACGAAGCGGATGCCCGTACCGGCCTGATCGGACGGCAGATACGCCTGCGTAAGACCCGTCACCGCGCTTCCGACCCAGCCGAGCGCGTCACGCCGGGCCAGCAGCTGCGCCAGCGCGTCAGCGGCGGAGATGGCCTCCTGCTCCGACACACGCGTAATGGAGCTTCCGCCGGTATAAAACGTGCCCTCGACCGCCGTGAGGCAATCGTCCGTGTAGCTTAGCGCCAGCTGGCTGCCGAGCACCGGCACGCCGAGCAGCGTCTGCGAGGTGCGGATCTGCACGGCGCCCGTCTCCGTCTGCTCCCGCGTGAGGGTCTGATATTGAAAATCCATGGCGCGCAGCAGCTTTTCTGCGGCCTTTTCAGAACTCCGCACCCGGCTGCCGCCGGTCATCACGGCGGAGAAGCCGCCCGTGCGCGTGATATGGAGCGTCCCAAGCTCGGATTCGTAGGTGCTCTCAAAGCCGGATTCGCCTGCGGGCGCGGCCTTCGCGCCGAGCAGCGCCTGCGCGGCGGTCTGCGCGCCGTCCTCAGAAAGCTCGACACTGTAGAGCACGGGACTGCGCGGAAGCTCGTCGAGCAAAACGGAAAGGCCGTAGCTCTCGTAGAGTGTCTTCAGCTCCTGCAGCATCTGCCGCTGCTCATGCGTCTGCGCAAGCCGGTTCGGAACGACGATGCACAGAAGCCCCAGCGCACAGAGCGTCAGAATGAGAAGGATCAGATTTTTCATGCGCGAAGCGCTCATGGCGGCTCCTCCTGGTGGAAAATTTGGGTCAGTGGTGCGATGGATACGGCGGAAAGCAGCTGTTCTAAAGAGGTCTTCGGCGAATCTGTATGGATTTACCCACTTGTTTGTAGGGGCCGATGCCCACATCGGCCCGCTGGGAAATTGCGAATTCGCCTAGGGTGTATCTGAAAACTCCCAACGCACCCGGACAGCGGGCCTTTTTGCGGTGCGCCGCGTCATTTTTCCTTGAAATACGTCAGTATTCCTGCGAAAAAATGTCTTGCGCAACGCAAAAATCCCTCGCTGCCGGTCACATCATGAGTTTTCAGATACACCCTAAGATTCCCGCAGAAACGGTGCGTTCTGCCGGGTCGATGTGGGCATCGACCCCTACGATTAACAGCGAAAAGCCTGCGGATTCGCATCGGACTATCGCTTTTCGCAATTACCTGCTGCGACCTCTCAGGCGCTCCCGCATATCGCGGGCGGGTACATAGCACGCTTACTCCGTCTCCCACCCGGCGGTGAGTTCACCGCCGGTGCCTTCGGCGTACAGAAGGCGGAGCGTGCCACCCTTCGGCAGGCAGGCGGCTGCCTGCGCGGCGGGCAGGAGCGCTGCGGGCGTTGACGAGGCCGTGTAGCTGCGGTACAGGACGGAGGCGTTCGTGATCTGCGTGCCGTCGAAGCGGAGCTCGATCGCGCCGCGCGGTGCGATCTCGATGCCGGACAGATAATAGCCGAAGGTGCACACGGCGCTCTGGCCGTCGGCCCGATAGCTTTGCAGATAGACCCGCGCCTCGCCGTAGCTGTCACCGGTCAGGCGGCTGAGGAGGCTGCGCGCAGCCTCGATGCGGTCAAGCGTGCCTGCCGACGCGCTCTGGAAGCGGTCGTCCGGCTGGAGGATCTGCAGTTCAATTCTGCCCTGCGCGCTCACGCGCAGGCGCAGGCCGGTTTCGGTAAAGGACGTCGTGCCGTCGTTTCCGACGAAGCGTGCGTCGCCGTAAGGGTTGATGCCGATCTGGGTTGCGAGGGCGGAAATAAATCGCGCGTCGCACGGGTTCGTGCCGAGGCCGGTGCAGACGGCGGCGCTTGACGCGCTGATGAGCGAGAGCGGATCGAGCGCGCTGTAGGGCGTGTCGTCCGATTCAAACGCGAAGAAGCTGCCGTCCGGGACGGCGGCGGAAAGCTCGGCCGCAAGCGTCTCGGCGGAAAGCGCCGTCTGTGCGCGATAGCAGCCGTCGCCCAGCAGATACAGCTGAACCGTCTCTCCGTCCAGCGCCAGCACGTACCACTGCGCGTCCGCACCCTCCGGCGCGCGCACGTTCAGCCACGCGCCAAGCACGGCGGGGGAAATTTGTCCCGGGAAGCAGAAGGCCGCGCCGGGCTTCCGCAAAGCGGCATAAAACGCCGATTCGGCGCACGCCTGCGGCGTCTCGGCGCTTTCGAGCGCCTGCGCAAGCAGCCCTCCGTACTGCCCGTAGAGCGTATCGAGGGCGGCAAAGTCATACTGTGCGCTCTGTCTGCCCGCCTCGGTGCTCAGCGTGACGGCGACGGGCTGCGCCGCGCCGATGAACGCGCTGCCGGTGGCGGGCGCGGTATAGGTCAGCTCCGCTTCATTGAGGCCGAACAGCCCCGCAAACGGGCGCAGCGCGCTTGCCAGCCATTTGGTCTGCGTGAGCGTCTTTGTTGGCAGGCACATGATCGCAAGCGTCACGTTGACCAGCACGAGAAACACGATCAGAATGTCCTTTCCGATCTCCAGCAGCCTCCGGCCATGGTCATGTCTTCGTTTCTGCTTCATGCCTGCGCCTCCGCGGCGGGCATGGTGATGAGGACCGAGGTACCCTTGCCGTATTCGGACGAAATTTCAATGCTGCCCTTGTGCTGGTTCAAAATCTCCTGCGCGATGGAAAGGCCGAGGCCCGTGCCGCCGGATTCGCGCGAACGCGCCTTGTCCACACGGTAGAACCGGTCAAACAGGCGCGGCAGATCCTTTTCGGGGATGCCGATGCCGTTGTCGGTCACGCGGACAAAGACGTTTTTGCCGCTCGTGCCGACGGTCATGTCGATTTTGCCGCCGTCGGGCGTATACTTGACAGCGTTGGAGACGATGTTGGTAATGACCTGCTCGATGCGCTCCCGGTCGCCGTTGACGTCGGGAATGTCCCCTTCGCAGGTGAGCGTCATGGTGTGGTGGTGGTTCTGCTCGGCGTTGAGCTTTGCCGCGTCATACACATTCTGCACGGCTTTTAAGAACGGGAACCGGGAGATGTTCATCTCCATCTTGCCGTAGTCGATCTTGCTGAGCGTGAGCAGATCCTGCACGATGCGGGTCATGCGGTCGGCCTCGCTGATGATGACGTTCATGAAATTCGAGCGCAGCTCCGGCGGCAGCTCGTCGCCGGTGTCGACGATCGTTTCGGCGTAGGATTTGATATTGGTCAGCGGCGTTCGCAGCTCGTGCGAGACGTTGGCGACGAATTCGCGCTTGAGCTGCTCGCTCCTGCGCTGCTCGGTGACGTCGTGGATGACGACGAGCACACCGCCCTGCGCGTGGTCGGACGAGAACGGGGCCATGAACAGCTCCAGTTCACGCTCGCCGACGGTCTTCTGCGCCTCGATATACTGCGGCCTGCGCAGGGTCAGGAGCGTGTCAAGCTCGGCTTCCTTCGAGAAAATTTCGTCGAAGGTCGTCTGGCTTGACAGGTTCTGCGCGAGCATCTGCGTGGCGGCGGGGTTATAGTGGATGACGCTGCCCGCCGTATTGAACGCGACGACGCCGTCGGTCATGTGCAGAAACAGCGTGGAAAGCTTGTTGCGCTCGTTCTCCGCCTCGGAGATCGTGTCCTGCAGGACCTTTGCCATGTGGTTGAAGTTCCGGGTCAGATCGCCGATCTCGTCGCGGCTGTCGACCGTGACGCGGTTCGCGAAATCTCCCGCCGCGACGCGCTTTGTGCCGACGGTCAGCGCGCGGATGGGTGTGATCAGAATCTGCGACAGCAGGAACGACAAGATCACGCAGATCACCAGACCCAGCGCCAGCGCGCGCAGGATGATGATCAGCAGTTCGCTCGTCAGCGCGTCGACCGTGGCGCGGTTGTCGCGGATGTAGGCGATATACTGCGCGCCGTCCGACTCGACGGGGACGGCCAGATCCATATAATCGTTTGTGACCGAGCTGCTCTGCCCGACCTCGCCGTTCATGGCGGACAGAATGTTCTGCGTCATCACGACCGTGGCGCGCTGGTTCGAGCTGTCGAGCACGGAGCCGGTCTGGTCAAGAATGTAGACGTTGCGGCCCGTGATATCGATGCCGAGCCCGGCCTGCGCCATGAGAAGTTCCTTCATCTGCGCGGGGGCGTTGTCCTCCGCCGAGAGCCTTTGCAGCTGGGCGATGAATTCCGGGGTAAACGTGCCCTCCATCTGCTCATAGAACTGGGACACATAGAAATTGCCGACGCCGCTCATCAAAAACGCGCCAGTCGTCAGCATCAGGGCCAGGATCAGGATCACCATGATCATGACCATCTTCATGCGCAGGGACCGCATGGCCGCCCCTCCTTTCTCGCGCGGGAAGCTGCGTTATCCCGCGAAATAATAGCCGACGCCGCGCCGGGTCAGGATATACTGGGGCTTGCCGGGATCGTCTTCGATCTTTTCACGAAGCCGCCGCACGGTCACATCGACCGTGCGCATATCCCCGTAATAGTCATAGTTCCATACCCGCTGCATCAGATCCTCGCGGGAGAAGACCTTTCCGCGTTCGCGGATAAGATAGGAGAGAAGGTCGTATTCCTTCTGTGTCAGCTCGACCGGCGTGCCGTTTTTCGTGACCTGATATGTCTCCGGGTTCAGGCACAGGCCGTCCGCTTCGATCTGGCCCGCAGTGCTCTGCGCCGGGGAGTATTCCATGCTGCGGCGGCGGATGTTCGCCTTGACGCGGGCCATGAGCTCCTTCATGGAAAAGGGCTTGGTCATGTAGTCGTCCGCGCCGGTCTCAAGGCCGAAGACCTTGTCCATTTCTTCTTCGCGGGCCGTGAGCATGATGATGGGCGTGGCGCGGTTTTCCGCGCGGAGCGTCTTGCAGATATCAAAGCCGTTCATTTTCGGCAGCATGACATCCAGTAAGATCAGATCCGGGTCCTCCGTCTGCGCAAGCTGCAGGCCTGTCTGGCCGTCAAGCGCCTCAAGCGTTTCATAGCCCTCGCGCTTGAGATTGAATTTCAGGATCTCCACGATCGCGCGTTCATCCTCTACGATCAGGACTGTCTTTGCCATAGTGTATCCTCCTGTTTCTTAAACCGGGCGGCGAAGCGCCTTCGGATAGTGATTTTTGAGCTGGCTTCCGTCGCCCTTTGCCCAGCCGAGCGAAAGCCCGTCCGCCTGCACGAGCGTCCAGCCGCGCTTGTCGGACGGCAGCACGTCGCCGGACAGATACCGGGCAAGCAGCGGGTCGGATTCTTCAAGCGAGACGCTGCTTTCCAGCGTCTGCAGCCACAGCGCCCACGCGTGCGCGGGCGCAAAGCGGTTTTTCAGGACTGCGCCAAGCTCCAGCCCCGCGCGCAGCACCCGCAGCCCCTTTACCTCCGGCAGCGCCTGCGGGACGAGATAGCACACGTCCCCGAACCGCAGCAGCTTCCCCTCCGGCAGTGCAGCGCCGGTCTGGCCGCGGAATGCCGCAAGTTCCGGCGGGCATTTGGCCGCAGGCTCCGGCGGAAGCACTGCGGGCGCTTCGTCCCCCGCCCGGCGGAGGACGGCGGCATAGTGCCCCTCGCCCAAAAGCTTATGCGGCCAGAGGCGGAACGTTTTTTCCAATCCCGGCGCGGGATTCGCCACCCAATCGGGTCTGCCGGGAGAAAAGAACGGCACGTCCGGCTTTTCTACAGAAAAATCGGGATTTTTCCACAAAAAGTCCGAGATCACGCCCTCGTTTTCCACAGGAGAGAACGTGCACGTGGAGTAAACCAGCCGCCCGCCGGGGCGGAGCATGGCTGCGGCGGAGGTCAGAATCTCCAGCTGGCGGTTGGCGCAGATGGCGTTCGTGTCCTCCGTCCAGTCAGTGACGGCGGCCTCTTCCTTGCGGAACATCCCCTCGCCGGAGCAGGGGGCGTCGACGAGAATTTTATCAAAATACCCCGCGAAGCGCTCTTCCAGCCGCTTCGGGTGCTCGTTCAGGACCAGCGCGTTGGAAATGCCCAGCCGCTCGATATTCCCGGAAAGAATTTTCGCGCGCTTGGCGTTGATCTCGTTGCAGACCAGAAGCCCCTTTCCCCGGAGTTTGCCCGCCAGCTGCGTCGATTTCCCGCCGGGGGCCGCGCACAGGTCGAGCACGTGCTCGCCCGGCTGCGGGTCCAAAAGCTCCGCTGGGGCCATGGCGCTCGGCTCCTGCAGATAATAAAGCCCCGCCGCATGATACGGCGACAAGCCGGGCCGGGAGACCGCGTCATAATAAAACCCCGTCGGGCACCACGGCACGGGAGAGAGCGAAAACCGCGACAGATCGCCCGTAAAGCCGGTTTTGAGCGGATTTCTCCGCAGACCGGTGCAGAGCGGCCGGTCAAAGGACGCGAGAAAGTCCTCATATTCGCTTCCCAAAAGCGCACGCATCCGCGCCTCAAAACCCTCCGGCAGCACCGCAGCCGCCTCCTTCCCGATTTACATAGTTATAAACATTATAGTGCATTTCCCCGAAAAAGGCAATGGCATATCCGCACAGTCTCCTCATGTGTCTGCCTGTCCCTCTTGGCGGTTTTTCGTTTTTGTGCTATAATTCTCCCAGATCATAACGAACGGAGAACGGCAATGAACGCACAGGGAACGGAACGGACGGAAAAACGGCTTTGCGTGGGGCTGCTTGCCCATGTGGACGCGGGCAAGACGACGCTGTCGGAGGCCATGCTTTACCGGGCAGGCGTCATCCGCACGCTTGGCCGCGTCGACCACGGCGATACGTTTCTCGACACCGACGCGCAGGAGCGCAGCCGGGGCATCACGATCTTTTCCAAGCAGGCCGTTCTTCCGCTGCCCAGCTGCACGCTGACGCTGCTCGACACGCCGGGCCATGTGGATTTTTCTGCCGAGATGGAGCGGACGCTGCAGGTGCTCGACTGCGCCGTGCTTATTATCAGCGGCCCGTCGGGCATCCAGAGTCACACCGTCACGCTCTGGCGGCTGCTGCGGCGCTATCAGGTGCCGGTCATTCTGTTCTTCAACAAAATGGACATGGAGACGGCGGATCGGGACGCGCTGCTTGCCGCTGTCCGCGCGGAGCTGGACGAGGGCTGCATTGATTTTTCGCAGCCGCAGGCGCAGCTCTACGAGGAGCTTTCCCTGTCCGACGAGGCGCTGATGGAGGACTATCTCGCCTCCGGCACGCTTTCCGACGCGCAGATCGCGCCGCTCGTCTCGCACAGGCGGGTGTTCCCGTGCCTGTTCGGCTCCGCGCTGCGGCAGACGGGCGTGGACGCGCTTCTGGACGCGCTGGGCCGGTTCGTGGACGAGCCTGCGCGGGGCGCGGAGTTCGGCGCGCACGTATTCAAGATCGCACGCGATGAAAAGGGTGCGCGGCTGACGTTTCTGAAGGTCACGGGCGGAACGCTCACGGTCAAGCAGACGCTCTCGGGCGAGGACTGGGAGGAAAAGGCCGACCAGCTCCGGCTCTATTCCGGCAGTAAATTTACGCTTTTGCAGCAGGCCACCGCCGGGACGGTCTGCGCCGTGACGGGTCTGAGCAAAACGATGCCGGGCGATGTGCTGGGCCGGGAGACGGCGGCGCAGGCCCCGGTTTTGCAGCCGGTTCTGGAATACCGCCTGCTCTTAGAGGACGGCACGGACGCGGCGCTGGCGTATGGACAGCTGCGCGTGCTCGAAGAAGAGGATCCCGCGCTGCATCTGGTCTGGAACGCGCTGCTGCGCGAGATCCGCGTGCAGCTGATGGGGCCGGTGCAGATGGAGATTTTGCAGAAGCTGATCGAAGACCGCTTCGGGCTGAAGGTTTCATTTGACGCGGGGAACATCGTTTATCTTGAGACGATCGCCGCGCCGGTCGAGGGCGTGGGGCATTATGAGCCGCTGCGGCACTATGCCGAGGTGCATCTGCTGATGGAGCCGGCAGAGCCCGGCTCCGGCCTGCAGTTCGATACCATGTGCCCGACGGACACGCTGGCGCTGCACTGGCAGCGGCTGATCCTGGCGCATCTGGCGGAAAAGGCCCACCGGGGCGTGCTGACCGGCGCGCCGATCACCGATATCCGCTTTACGCTCGTCTCCGGCAAGGCGCATCTGAAGCACACGGAGGGCGGCGACTTCCGGCAGGCGACCTACCGCGCCGTGCGGCAGGGCCTCATGAAGGCGCAGTCTGTGCTGCTCGAACCGTGGTACGCGTTCCGCATGGAGCTGCCCGCGCCGAGCGTGGGCCGGGCGATCACGGATATCCAGCGGATGCAGGGCGAATATGAGCCGCCGGAGCAGGAAGGGGAACAGACCATTCTGCGCGGAAGCGCGCCTGTGCGGCTGCTGCGGGAGTATCAGACGGAGCTTACGGCCTATACAAGGGGCCGCGGACGCATCCAGCTGCGCGTCAGCGGCTACCGGCCCTGCCGGGAGCAGGAGCAGATCGTAAAAGAGCTGGGCTACGACCCAGCGCGCGATCTGGAAAATCCGGCAAGCTCCGTGTTCTGCGCGCACGGCGCGGGCTACGAGGTCAAGTGGCAGGACGTGGATGCGGCGGCGCATCTGCCGCTGCTGCGATTCGGAGGCCCTGCGCAGCAGGAGCCGCAGCGGATCGTAAAATCCGTTGCGCCCGGCGGCGCGCCGGAACTGGAAAAGGAGCTGCTGGCGATCTTTGAGCGCACCTACGGCGCGATCCGCCGCCGCGATGTGCTGCCGCAGATGATGCTGCGCAGCGAGGACAAGCGCGAATTTCTGCAAAGCCTCGGCCCGGCGGATGATTTCCTGCTGGTCGACGGCTATAACATCCTGTTTGCGTGGGACGAGCTGAAGGAGCTGGCCCGCACGAGCCTCGACGCGGCGCGGCACGTGCTCATGAACCTGCTGTGCAATTATCAGGGCTACCGCGGCTGCACACTCATTCTGGTCTTTGACGCGTACAAGGTGCCGCAGGGGCTGGGGTCTGTGGAAAAATACCACAACATCCACATCGTCTATACCCGGCAGGCGGAGACGGCGGATCAGTATATCGAGCGCCTGAGCTTTGAGCTTCGCGGCCGCCGCCGCGTCCGCGTGGCGACGAGCGACAATCTTGAGCAGCTCATCATCCTCGGCCACGGGGCCGAGCGTATCTCCGCCCAGCACTTCCACGACGAGGTCTACACCGCGCAGGTCGAGATCGAGCGCATTCTGGCGCAGAACAATCAGAAGAACGCGAAATAAACTCCGGCCCGCAGGCTGTGACCTGCGGGCCGGTTCGTCATTCGCCCAGCGGCATGACGCCAAGCTGGACCTCGGCGATGGAGGCGAAGCCGTACAGATCGCCTGCGCGGACGGTGTACCAGCCATTGAAGTCTCCGAGCACCGTAACGGCTGTTCCGTTCGGGATCTGTGCCAGAACCTCCGCGTCCGTCTGCGGAAAGGAGCGCAGCGCCATATACCCGTTTTCGCCTGCGGCCTCGGCATCAAATTCGCTGCCCGGCGTCAGGAACGGAACGCCGAAATACTCCGTCACGCCGAGGGCCAGCGCCCGCGCAATCGCGTCCAGATTGCCCGTCAGCCAGTTCGCGTCCTCTGTGTTGTCGTGGTATCCCAGCTCGGTCAGAACCGCCGGAGCCCGTGTGCGGCGCAGCTCGCCGATGATCGTGGACGAGCGCGCCTGCACCCGGTCGGGAAGCGGATAGATGGGCTTGATGTTATCAACCAGAATGTTCGCCATGCGAAGCCCGGCCTCGCTCGTCGGATAATAGTAAATGTCCACGCCGCGCAGACGGCCTGACAGCGCCTGCGGCGCGGCGTTCGAGTGCAGCGCCAGATGGAAATCCTGCCGGGACGCGTTGGAATCGCGGATGGACTGCGCGGCGCTGCCGTCCGGGTTGTTGCGCGTGACGGTGATGCCGCTTGCGTGCAGATACGGCGTCATCTCATCGGCCAGCGCGTTCATCCAATAGCGCTCGTCGCCGGTCGTGATGTAGGGATTGAAATACTGCGTGGACGGACTCAAGAATAAAAATGGCATATTTTTGCCCCTGCCTTCCTGCGTAACCGACGATCCAATCGTCTGCGGTTCTCAGCGGATCTTTTGTCCCGGCTGTGCAGTTTGAAAAACTTGAAATACACAAAGTATTCCTGCGTTTTCAACCTTTCCTTCGGGCCAAAATCTCTCGCTGAGAACGCTTGCCGATTGAATCATCGGTTACTTGCTAGACTGGCATATTCTATGCAGACGCGGTTTTATTGTTTACAGTCTGCCGAGTTTGTGATACCATAGCTGTTAGACATGAAGGAGTTTGACGCTATGCAGTATATTATTCTGGATATGGAGTGGAACCAGCCGTGGCCGGGGTCATACAGCGCGAAAAAGGCGCTGCCGTCGCCGATGCGCGGCGAGATCGTGCAGATCGGCGCTGTGCGCATGACGCAGGAGCAGCAGGTCGCGGACGAGTTCCAGATCCTCATCCGGCCCAAATATTTTAAGAAAATGAACCGCAAGGTCGCCTCGCTGACCGGTATCCGCGACAGTCTGCTGCGCGAAAAGGGCGTGAGCTTCCCGGAGGCCGCCGCGCAGTTTGCCGCGTGGTGCGGCGAGGACTGCGTGTTTTTGACGTGGGGCTTTGACGATATCACGATCCTGCGGGAAAATCTCGCGGTGTTCGGTCTGGAGAGCGGATGGACGGCGTGCTGGTACAACGCGCAGCTGATCTTCAACGCGCAGACCGACGGCTCCGGCGCGCAGAAGGCGCTGTCGACGGCCATGCAGATGATGGACATCGCGCCCACCCGTGCCGCGCACGACGCGCTGGGCGACGCGTATCATACGGCGCTCGTCTGCCAGAAGCTGCGTCTCTCGGAGGGCATCGCCGCGTATGAGGCTGCCGTGCAGGCGCACGAAAACGGCTTCCACGGCGCTGAGCTGCCCGGCTGCGTGCAGCGGGCCGTGTTCCACGGCTACGCTGACAAGACCGCCGCGCTCGGCGCGATGAGCGGGCAGGAGAACCTTTGCCCTGTCTGCGGCGGGCAGATGACAGCGGGAAAATGGTATCCGCAGCAGGGACGGCGGTATCTGTCCCGCGCCAGATGCGAGGCGGACGGTGAATTTTACATCCGTATCCGGCTGGTGCAGGAGGACGGTGCGCTGCGCGTCAGCCGGCTGGTCTACGAGCCGACCGAGCAGGTCGCAAAGAGCTATGCCGCGCTCAGCCAGAGGCCCCGCCCACACCGCGCCCGCCGCCGCAGATTCGCCCGCGTCAAGCCAAAGCCGGCAGAACCGAAAAACGGATAAAAACGAGGGAAGGCTGCGCGGCCTTCCCTTGCTGCAATATACGCGTATATCCGAAATTCTGCTATGATCCTTGATCTGTCAAGCGCACGGAAACGGGGACGGATTGACATTTTTCGACTGGTCTGATAAAATAAAGGCGGTTCTTATCGAACCCCAAGGCTCCCGACGCAGACGGGCGGTTTGGCCTCCTCCGAAAGGAGGGATGTTTATGCCGATTACGATCACGTTCCATATTTTTGGGCTCACGGTCACCATCCGCATAAATGGCCGAAACCGCCACTCGGCAAAGTGACGGTTTCGAGATTTCTTGAAACGCTAACTTGATCCGAGGCCAAACCGTTCTTGCGGAAGGGGCCTTGGTTATTTTCATTATATCAGACTTTTCCGATTTGTCAAGCGCGCTGAATCGGGCCTGTGCGCGGATTTATAAACCAAAGCGCCCTTCGGAAGAAGGGCGCTTTGCGGGTATCTTACAGATGGATCGCGGTGCCGGTTTTGCCTTCGATGCCGTCCTTGGCTTTTTCCAGGAGGGTGATGAGGGCGGTACGGCCGGGCTTGGACTCGGCGAACTTGACAGCCGCTTCGACCTTCGGCAGCATGGAGCCGGGGGCGAACTGGCCTTCGGCCATGTACTTGCGGGCCTCCTCCGGGGTCAGCTCGTCCAGATTCTTCTGGTCGGGCTTGCCGAAGTTGATGGCGACCTTCTCGACAGCCGTCAGGATGATGAGCATATCGGCGTCAAGCTGCTCGGCCATGCACTCGGAGGCGAAGTCCTTGTCGATGACGGCGGGCACGCCCTTGAGGTGGTATTTGTCCTCCCACACGACCGGGATACCGCCGCCGCCGGCAGCGATAACAGCGTGCTTCGCGTTCATGAGCGCCTTGACCGTGGCGATCTCGACGATCTCCTTCGGGCGCGGGCTTGCAACGACCTGACGCCAGCCGCGGCCTGCGTCCTCGGCGACGTCGATGCCCTTTTCGGCGGCGAGCTTTTTGGCCTCTTCCTCGGTCATGAACGCGCCGATGGGCTTGGTCGGATGCTGGAACGCGGGGTCAGCCGGGTCGACGGCGACCTGCGTCAGAACAGTCGCGCAGTGGATGCCCAGACCGCGGCGGTCAAGCTCCTCGCCGATCATGTTCTGCAGATCGTAGCCGATGTAGCCCTGACTCATGGCTACGCACATGGAAAGGGGCATGATGTCGCTCTTGGCCTGCTGCTTGTGGTAAGCGGCGAACGCGTTCTGGATCATGCCGACCTGCGGGCCGTTGCCGTGCGCGATGACGACTTCGTGGCCGTCTTCGATCAGGTCTGCGATGGCGCTGGCCGTTGTCTTGACAGCCTGCATCTGCTCTTCAAGATTTTTGCCCAGAGCGTTGCCGCCCAGAGCGATCACAATTCTTTTAGCCATTTTATAATTCCTCTTGATACTGCAATGGCAGGAGCGGCGCTCCTGCCATATGCTTATTTGTGTAGGTTCAGAAGCGAATCAGAACATCTTGCGCTTGTTGTCAGCGGAGTCGAGGTCCATCAGAGCCTTGACCGGGTCCTTGACCTGAGCCAGGAAGATCATAGCGGCAATGATGTACGGCTTGTAGGAAGCCTGCTTGTACAGAGGCACCAGATAGCGGTCGAACACGGAGGTGTCGACTTCGCCCTCGGGGCAGGACAGACCGGAGATGTCAGCGGGCAGGCAGTGCAGGTACAGAGCCTTGCCGTCCTTCGTCAGCTTCATCATCTCTTCGGAGCAGGTCCAGTCCTTATGCTCGGCGTTCTGCGCCAGCAGTTCTTTCTCGAGCTCGTCGATGCCCTTCTGGTCGCCCTTAACGTACAGCTCAGAGCGCTTTTCCATCGCCTTGAACGGAGCCCAGGACTTCGGATAGACGATATCGGCATCCTTAAAGGCCTCAGCCATGGAGTTGGTCTTGTGGAACTTGGAGCCGTACTTCTCGCAGTTCTTGCGGGCGATCTCTTCGACCTCGGGGAACACATCGTATCCTTCCGGATGGGCCAGCGTGACGTCCATGCCGAAGCGGGTGAACAGGCCGATAACGCCCTGCGGGACGGACAGCGGCTTGCCGTAGCTGGGGCTGTAGGCCCAGGTCATGGCAACCTTCTTGCCCTTCAGGTTCTCAACGCCGCCGAAGTAGTGGATGACGTGCAGCATATCGGCCATGCACTGCGTCGGATGGTCGACGTCGCACTGCAGGTTGACGAGCGTCGGACGCTGCTCAAGAATGCCGTCGCGGTAGCCTTCCTCCAGAGCGTCCATGAACGTCTTCTGGTACTCGTGGCCCTGATGGATGTACATATCGTCGCGGATGCCGATGACGTCGGCCATGAAGGAGACCATGTTGGCTGTCTCACGGACCGTCTCGCCATGGGCAATCTGGGACTTCTTCTCGTCGAGGACCTGCTCCTCGAGGCCGAGGAAGTTGCAGGCGGAGGCGAAGGAGAAGCGGGTACGGGTGGAGTTGTCGCGGAACAGGGAGATGCCCAGACCGGAGTTGAAGATCTTCGTGGACTTGTTGCGCTCACGCAGATCGCGCAGAGCGTCGGCTACAGTAAAGACAGCGTCGATCTCGTCGTCGGTCTTGTCCCAGGTCCAGTAGAAGTCGGTCTTATACATATTGTTGATGTGGAGCTTCTCAAGATGTCTTGCCAGTTCAACAGTTTTGCTCATGTTCTTTCTCCTTAAAATATTATCGTATGCGTATTTCTTTCTGATGTGCCGGGCGGACAGAGTCGTCCGCCCCTACAGCACAAATTGCTTACTTGATGTCGTTGCCGGTGAGCTCCTGACGGAAGGAGGTGGCGGAGCCGTCCTTGTTCTCGGGCTTATAGAGCATGGGAACAGCTGCGTACAGCGCGGCGCAGACGACCAGATCCTGCTTCCAGGTGATCTCGTTGGGGGCGTGTGCCTGAGACTCGGCGCCGGGGCCGAAGCCAACGCAGGGGATGCCGTAGCGGCCCTGGATGGAAACGCCGTTGGTGGAGAAGGTCCACTTGTCGGTCAGCGGACGGCCCTCGCGCTTGGCCTTGGCAGTCTCGTCGGCCCACAGACGGTTCTCGCCCCACAGGGCATGGTGCGCGTCGACCAGAGCCTGGACGTGCGGCGCAGAGGCCTTGTTGATCCAGGTCGGGAAGAAGCACTCGGTCTCATAGACATGGCCGGTCCATGCGGGACGGTCGTACATATACATGGAAACCTTGACGTCCTTGGCATACTTCTTGCAGGCGGGCAGATCCTCGATCTCCTTCAGGCAGGACTGGTAGGTCT
>ERZ773130.427-NODE-427-length-52020-cov-4.853286_pt1 | contig 52020 bp, 64 predicted proteins | sample MGYA00511919_ERZ773130 | MGnify/ENA primary metagenome ERZ773130 (study PRJEB29015, sample SAMEA2737851) | human gut metagenome | biome: human gut; feature: human-associated habitat; material: faeces | place: China | collected 2012 ...
CGGAGACCTTACATCGAGACATGTGTATCGCATGCTCCGGGAGTTCGTGGATTTTACGGCAACCCTACGTTACGAGCCATGCACCCAATTCATAAATGTGTCGCAAAGGGCGCTCCACATTTATTTCATTGACGGCTGTCGCCGTATAAAGTCAAAAACAAAAACAGCGACTTGTGAGCAAGCTCCCAGATCGCTGTTTCTGTTTTGACTTTGCATGGCTCGTAACTCTCAAGTCAATTCATAATTGCGTGCCTCCTGCATATACATATAACACCAATGGCAGGAGGTATTTTTATGGACTATGCAGTGAATACATACGATCTGTATCGGGATATACAACAAAGGACGGGAGGGGAAATCTACATAGGGGTACTGGGACCGGTGAGGACCGGAAAGTCTACATTTATCAAGCGCTTTATGGATGAAATGGTGCTGCCCTATATGGAGGATGAACATGCCAGAATGCGGGCGCAGGATGAACTGCCTCAGAGCGCGGGAGGTAAGACCATTACCACTACGGAGCCAAAGTTTATTCCCAACGAAGCGGCAAAGGTGCGACTGAATGATGATATTGAAGTATCGGTACGGCTGATCGACTGTGTGGGATATATGATCGACGGTGCGGCGGGACACATGGAAGAAGATGCGGAGCGCATGGTGAAGACTCCTTGGTCGGAGGAAGAGATTCCGTTTACCCAGGCGGCAGAGATCGGCACGGATAAAGTCATGCGGGATCATTCCACCATCGGTCTTGTGATCACTACGGACGGCAGTATCGGGGAACTTCCCAGAAGCAATTATCTGGGAGCGGAAGAGAAGACAATCCTGGCGCTGAAAAAGTCCGGAAAACCCTTCCTTGTGCTGGTGAACAGCCAGAAACCTTATTCCGAGGAGACCAGACAGGTAGCGGAGGAAATCGGGAAGAAATACGATGTGGCCGTGATGCCGGTGAACTGCGAGCAACTGAAAAAGGAAGATATTAATCGCCTTCTGGAAAAAATCCTGTATGAATTTCCTCTGACAGCAGTGGAATTTTATTTCCCGAAATGGATGGATATGCTTCCGGTGGATCATGCGGTAAAACAGGACCTGTTAAGACAGATCCGGGAATTGATGAACAGCTATGACCGGATTCGGGATGTGGCGGGACACCCTGTGGAATTGCAGGGAGATTATATTCAAAGCTGCAAGATGGAGCCGGTGCAGTTGTGGAACGGTATTGTTCCGGTACAGGTAGGAATCGACGACAGGTATTATTACGAAATGCTTTCCGGAATGTTAGGAGAGAACGTAGAGGATGAATACCAACTGTTGAATAAACTAAAAGAGTTGGCAGAAATGAAAAAGGAATATACGAAGGTGCAGGATGCATTGTCCATGGTGAAGATCAAAGGCTACGGCGTTGTGACTCCGGACAGAGAAGACATTGCACTGGAGAAACCGGAATTGATCCGCCATGGCAACAAGTTTGGTGTCAAAATCAAGGCCAGCAGCCCCTCCATACATATGATCCGCGCAAATATCGAGACAGAGATCGCTCCCATCGTGGGCACAGAACAGCAGGCTCAGGATCTGATCCATTTTATCGATCAGGCGGAGGCGGAGCACGGTATCTGGGAGACTAATATCTTCGGCAAGACTGTGGAACAGCTGGTGGATGACGGCATCACCACGAAAGTTGCTTCCATCGGAGAAGAGAGCCAGCTGAAACTCCAGGATACCATGCAGAAGATCGTCAACGACAGCAACGGTGGCATGGTTTGTATTATTATATGATTCCATAATCCACCCATGGAAAGTCTGCAAGACTGCCTGCAGGCAAAACAGACTTTCTATGAGGGGAGTAAACACACATGAGCAGGGGAGGACGATAGTCCGAAATGCGAATGTGGGTTACAATTTCGAGAGTGCGAAGCACGGAGAAATTGTATGGGATGTTAGCTTTCCATTGCTTTTTTCCCGTGCATTTTGTATAATACCTTTGTTGACTTTGCTTTATTTTTCTGAAAAACAGGAAGAATATTTGCTAAATTGCATGAAAATACGGCTAAACGGAGGATATAGATGAATCAGGTATATGCAAAATTACAGAACTGTTATGAGTGTGTGAGAAAAAAGACGGATTTTGTACCTAAGGTGGCGATCGTTTTGGGATCGGGCCTGGGCGATTATGCGGAACAGATCCGTGTGGTGACAGAGATCCCTTATGCGGAGATCGAGGGATTTCCTGTTTCCACCGTACCGGGGCATGCCGGTAAATTTATCTTCGGTTATCTCGATGAGATTCCTGTGGTGTGTATGAAGGGAAGAGTACATTACTACGAAGGTTATGATGTGACGGATGTGGTACTGCCCACCAGACTGATGAAACTGTTAGGCGCTGAGATTCTGTTTCTGACCAATGCGGCAGGCGGTGTGAATACTTCTTTCCATGCCGGTGACCTGATGCTGATCAGAGATCATATTTCCGTGTTTGCCCCCAATCCTCTGATCGGTGCCAACATGGATGAACTGGGACTGCGTTTCCCGGATATGAGCCATGTGTATGACAAGGACTTACAGCAGATCATCCGTGAGACCGCGAAGGAGAACGGTATCTATTTACAGGAGGGTATTTATACCCAGCTGACCGGCCCGTCCTTCGAATCTCCGGCAGAGATCCGTATGCTCCGGACACTTGGCTGTGACGCGGTAGGCATGAGCACAGTGGTGGAAGCAATTGCTGCCAACCACATGGGAATGCGGATCTGTGGCATCTCCTGTATCAGTAATCTGGCGGCGGGAATGACAGATCAGCCTCTGAATCATGAGGAAGTACAGGAAGCTGCGGATATGGCAGCTCCCAGATTCAAGAAGCTGGTAACGGAATCTGTGAAGAAATTTGTATAGACACAGAGAAAAAGGAGATGCGGATGATCCAGGAGACAGAAGAAAAGGCATTGGTCAGCCAGGCATTGGAAGCCAGAAAACTGGCATATGCTCCTTATTCCGGTTATACGGTGGGAGCGGCACTACTGACTGCGGATGGACACAGATACCTTGGCGGTAATATTGAAAACGCTTCTTACGGAGCTACGAACTGTGCGGAGCGTACCGCCTTTTTCAAGGCGGTCAGCGAGGGAGAACGGGAATTTACAGCCATTGCCATTGCCGGAGGAATATCCGGAGAGGCACCGGTGGAATATGCGTATCCATGCGGTATCTGCAGACAGGTGATGCAGGAATTTTGCAGGGATGATTTTGTGATCTACGTGGTAAATAGTGAACAGGATTATCAACGCTATACCTTAAAAGAATTACTTCCCTTTGGATTTGGAGGAGATGCAATCAGATGAATATCAGATTATATAATGCACGAATTCTCACCATGGAACCCGGCAGAGAAGTCTTCTATGGTGAAGTATGGGTAAAAAACGACAAGATCGCCTATGTGGCGGAACAGAAAGAACTTGCGGAGGAATGGGACAAATCCCAGTTCCCCAGAATTGCGTGGGATATCGAACTGGATTGCAAGGGAAACCTTCTGATGCCCGGATTTAAAAATGCACATACCCATTCCGGTATGACTTTCCTGCGCTCCATGGCAGATGACCTGCCTCTGGATCAGTGGCTGAACAAGCAGGTATTTCCTCTGGAAGCAAAACTGACCGGTGAGGACATCTATGAACTGACCAGACTGGCAGTGCTGGAATACCTGACCTCAGGAGTGACTTCCATTTTCGATATGTACCTGACACCGGATACTATTGCTGAGGCCTGTCTGGACACCGGAATGCGTTGTGTACTGGTATCCGGACTGAATAATTTCAGTTCTTCTCCAAAACAGGTAGAAGAGGAGTTTTTAAAATGGAATAAGAAGAATTCTCTGATCAGTTACCAGCTGGGATTTCATGCGGAATATACCTGTTCCAAGGAACTGCTCTGGAAAGTGTCGGAAATGGCACATCATTACCGGACACCGGTATATGCCCATATCTCCGAGACGGAGAAGGAAGTGGAAGAGTGTAAGGCTCGCTACGGAATGACACCGCCCATGTTCTTAGACTCTCTGGGAATGTTTGATTTTGGCGGAGGAGGTTTCCACTGCGTTCATGTGACGGAACAGGATATGGATGTCTTCCGCAGACATCGGATGTATGTGATCACGAATCCCGGCTCCAACACGAAACTGGCCAGCGGCATTGCACCCATTGCCGACTATGTGCGGCACAAGATCCCGGTAGCCATTGGAACCGATGGACCGGCCAGCAATAACTGTCTGGACATGTTCCGGGAGATGTTCTTAGTCACCGGCTTAAGCAAACTGTTAGAGAAGGATGCGTCCAGCATGGATGCCGTGGAGGTACTGAAGATGGCAACGGTGAACGGTGCCAAGGCAATGCGCCTGAACCGCGCAGATGTTCTTGCAAAGGGAAAATATGCAGATCTTATTATGATCGATCTGCACCAGCCCAATATGCAGCCCATTCACAACATCCCCAAGAATCTGGTTTACAGCGGCAGCAAGTCCAATGTCTGCATGACCATGATCGGCGGCAAGATTTTGTATCGTAACGGAGAATTTAATGTGGGAGAGAATCCGGAACGTATTTACACAAAATGCGAGAAGATCGTAAAGAGACTGTTGACTGAGTAAGAAAAATAACTCAGAAGACATAGAACGGAGCTCCCGCGTGGCTCCCAGAATACTTAGGAGGGAAAAGATGTTAGAAAAAATCTTCAAACTGAAGGAAAACAACACCACCGCAAGGACAGAGATCATTGCCGGACTGACCACGTTCATGACCATGGCTTATATCATAGCCCTGAATCCGAACCTGCTGACCGGTTTTGGCAAGGATACCATGCCGGAGCTGTGGAACGGTGTTTTCCTGGCAACCTGCATTGCATCCGCCATCGGTACCATCGTAATGGCATTTCTGGCAAACAAGCCTTTTGCCATGGCACCCGGCATGGGACTGAACAGCTTTTTTGCAGTCGTAGTAACCAATATCGTAGCCCTGACCGGCATGACCTATGTGGCATCCTTCCAGGCTGCCCTGTGTATTGTTCTGGTGGAAGGTATTGTATTCCTGATCCTCTCCGTGCTGAATATCCGTGAGAAGATCGTGGATGCCATTCCTTTGGGCGTACGTCTCGGTATCGCACCGGCCATCGGTCTGATGCTGTTAAACATCGGCGTCGGTTCCAATGCAGGAATCTATTCCGAGAACGGGGGACCTTTCTATGCTATGAGAGACTTCTTCGGTGCACTGACTCCTTCACTGGCTAAGACCAATATGGGATCCGGATATTCCGCAATGGTGCTGTCGGTTGTTACCATGTTCGTAGGTCTGTTTGCCATTGTTGTTCTGGCACAGAGAGGTGTCAAGGGTGCTGTTTTACTGGGGATGCTGATCGCCAGCATCATCTACTGGGCAGGAGAGGCCATTTTCCTGGGAACAAATCCCTTTGCTTCTCTGGCAACTGCATCCTTCGTACCGGCCTTCGGAGATATGGCGTCCACTACACTGTTTAAGTTTGACTTCCGGGGATTTGCAGAGATTGGCTGGTTTACCGCTATCACTCTGATCATTACCTTCTGTATCATTGATATGTTCGATACCATCGGTACTCTGGTAGGAACCGCAAGCCGTGCGGGAATGCTGGATAAGGATGGAAAAATGCCTAACATGAAGCAGGCACTTTTATCTGATGCGGTAGGTACTGTAGCAGGTTCCTTAACCGGTACTTCCACCGTTACCACCTTCGTAGAGTCTGCCTCCGGTGTGGAAGCAGGAGGCCGTACCGGCCTGACTGCACTGACTACCGGTATCATGTTCCTGGCATGTATCTTCATCGCACCCATCGCCGGAATCATTCCTGCGGCAGCTACCTCTTCCGCATTGATCTATGTGGGTGTCCTTATGGTAGCAGGTCTTAAGAATGTAGATTTTGATGACATCTGCCAGGCGCTTCCCGTGGCTCTGATGATGATCGCCATGCCGATCTCCGGATCTATCGGACATGCCATCGGTATCGGTCTGATCACCTATACCGTTATCAAGGTATTTACCGGTAAAGCTAAGGACGTATCCGTACTTACCTATGTATTATCCTTGATCTTCCTGTTAAAGTTCTTTATTGTCGCATAAAGAGTTTTACAAATAAGAAATATAAAAAACAGGTCAGAATATGGGGGCGGGCACTGCACAGGGCGGTGCCTGCCTTCTTATATCCGGAAAAGTGAGAAAAAATATGGAATTTGTTGTATTTGCGGGCGTATTGCTTTTGCTTTTTATATTTATGATAGTGCAGGAGCTGATACAGACGAAAAATCAGGAAAAACTTTTCAAGAAGTATCTTCGTGAAAATTACGGAAAAGAACCACCGAAGGAATATTCACTGGAGCGGTTTGCAAGACTGGGCAGCTATCTGGAACGGCATAAGGAAGAGAAGCAGCTGGATGATATCACATGGAACGATCTGGGAATGGACGAGGTCTTTCGCCGGATCGACCGGACCTATTCTGCGGCGGGAGAGGAATATCTGTACTATACGCTCCGGAATATTTCCTGCGGGAGAGAGGCACTGGAACATCTGGAAGAAGTGGTTAACTGGCTGCAGGAGCAGGAGAATATAAAAGTAAGGATCCAGTTGTTGATGAAACGGCTGGGACATCAGGGAAAATATTCTCTCTACGATTATCTGGATAACCTGGATTATCTGGGGGAGCGTTCCAACCGTAAGATTGTGCTGGGAAATCTGCTGTACCTTCCATTTCTCCTGTTATTGTTCGTACAGCCTGCGATGGGTACCATAGGAATCGTCTTGTGTATGCTCTGGCATATCATGACATATTTTCGGGAGAAAAAAGTGATCGAACCGTATATTATCAGCTTCGCTTATGTATTACGGCTGATCGATGTATGTGAAGAACTGGAGAAGCAGAAAATACCGGTATACAGGAGAGAACTGGATGAACTTCGGGAGGCACTGAAGAGCCTGCGGGAGTTGAGGCGGGGAGCCTATTGGGTCATGGCTGGAAATCAGGGAAAGATTGGTGGAAATCCTCTGGATATCCTTGCGGATTATCTGCGGATGATATTGCATCTGGATATCTTTCAGTTTAACCGGATGCTGGAAAAGCTGCGGAAAAAGACCGGACAAGTGGAAACCATGCTTGCAATCACCGGGTACCTGGATATGGCCATATCCGTAGGCGGATTTCGGAAATCTCTGGAAGGGTACTGTATTCCGAAACTGGAAGAAGATACGGAGAAAGCTTTTCTGCATATGAAGAAGGGCTGGCATCCGCTGTTGTCACAGCCGGTGAAAAACAGTATCCGGGCGGACAGAGGAATTCTGCTTACGGGGTCCAATGCTTCCGGTAAATCCACGTTCTTAAAAATGGTGGCGGTGAATGCCGTCCTGGCACAGACGATCCATACCTGCGCGGCGGAAAGTTATCATGCACCGATATTTCAGATCTTTTCCTCCATGGCCCTGCGGGACAGCATGGAAAACGGGGAGAGCTATTATATTGTGGAGATCCGGTCATTGAAACGAATCCTGGATGCAGCCGGGGAACGGAGAACTCCGGTGCTTTGTTTTGTGGATGAGGTGCTTCGGGGAACCAATACGGTGGAGCGGATCGCCGCGGCAACGCAGATCCTGATCCGTCTGGCGGAGAGCGGAACGCTTGGTTTTGCCGCTACCCATGATATTGAAATGACGGAGCTTTTGAAGGAATACTATGACAACTATCATTTTGAGGAAGTGATCCGGGACGGTGATATCCTGTTCCCCTATCAGCTGCTGCCGGGAAAAGCATCCACCAGAAATGCGATCCGTCTGCTTCAGATGATGGGGTATGAGGAACAGATCATAAAGAAGGCTTCCGGACAGGCGGAAAATTTTCTTAAGACAGGAAAATGGATAAATACCCCGGCGGCCATATCCGAAGGGACCACTTGACGATACGGGGATTTCGTTGGTATACTTCTAATACATGCAATAGTTTCGGGATACAAAGATATCGGGAAAAGGAGAAGACATTATGGCAGTAAGCTTTTTGAATTCATTTTTATCTTATCTGGTAGTACTGGCAGTCATTGCGGTTGTAGGTGCAGTGGCCATTACGTTGGGAATCACTCTGCGCAAGAAAAAGAATGCAGCAGAGGAAAAGAAACAGACAGAAGAATAATCCATGGCAAAATCTTCGGGACAGAAATTAAAACTTTTATATCTGATCAAGATGCTGCGGGAGAACACGGATGAAAACCATCCAATGAGCACACCGGATATCATCAAATATCTGGAAAATCAGGGAATCCATGCAGAGCGCAAGAGTATCTACAACGATATGGAATGTCTTGCGGATTTCGGCTATGATGTGGTGCAGGTGCAGAGCAGACTGGGAGGCGGATATTATCTGGGCAGCCGGGAGTTTGAACTTCCGGAATTAAAGCTGCTGGTGGACGCGGTACAGTCTTCCCGGTTTATCACCACGAAAAAATCCAGAGAACTGATCCGGAAGCTGGAGCAGATCGCCGGGAAAAACGATGCCGGTAAACTGCAGCGACAGGTCTATGTGGCCGGAAGAGTCAAGACGGAGAATGAGAGCATTTATTACAGCATTGATGCGATCCACCGGGCTATTCAGGAAAATAAGCAGATCTCTTTCGTCTACCTGGACTGGAATCTTAAAAAGCAGCTGGTGCCCAGACCAAACGGCAACAAATGCGTCAGTCCCTGGGCCCTAATCTGGCGGGAGGAAAATTATTATCTGGCCGCCTACGACAGTGAAGACAGAGTGATCAAGCATTACCGTGTGGACAAGATGGGACAGGCGGAAGTGACGGATCTGCCCAGAGAAGGAGTGGAACAGTTTTCACAGATCGATGTGACCTCCTATACGAACCAGACCTTCGGCATGTTTGCCGGAGAGGAGAGCGTGGTGACCATGGAGTTTCCGGTGCGCCTGACCGGCGTGGTGCTGGACCGCTTCGGAAGGGAGACGGATATCCGTCCCATGTCGGAGGAAGTGTTCCGGATCCGGGCAAAGGTGGCGGTCAGCGGACAGTTCTTCGGATGGCTGGCCGGTATCGGACAGGGGGCCCGTATCGTAGCGCCGGAAGCGGTACAAAAGCGCTATGTACAGTGGCTTTCAGATATTTTACGGGAACAGTCACAGGAGGCGGAATAAAAAGTTACCCAAAATTTGAAAATCTTTTTTGTATAGTTTTCTAAGGGATCCCTCGTTGACAAGCCAGGGATTCTTTTTTATACTGGTACATAGCACCCACAATATATTGCTTTTTGATGACTACAGATACCATATATGGTATCTACAAACGTTATCGTAAGTGAGGGGAATACAGTAAATCCGGGCAACAGCCGGGGATTATCAGATGAAGGGAAGAGAAAGATGAGCAGTAATTTTGAACATGCCCATGAAGAAAATGAAGATTATGGCAAAAAGTTCAGACCGGACAGAGAGATCTACGTCGTTAAAAAGGACGGGAGCAAAGAGCTTTTTAATGTACAGAAGGTGATCAGCGCTGTAGGCAAGAGTGCGTACCGTGCCCTGACAAAATTCACCAGAGAAGAAAAAGAGCAGATCTGCCGGTATGTGGTAGAAAAAGTAAATGAACTGGAAGTGGATGAAGTACCCATTCCCATTATGCACAATATTGTGGAAAGTGCCTTAGAGCAGGTAAAACCGGTCGTTGCAAAAAGCTACCGCGATTATCGTAACTATAAGCAGGATTTTGTACGGATGCTGGATGATGTCTACAAAAAGAGCCAGTCCATCATGTACATCGGAGACAAGGAAAATGCCAACACGGATTCCGCACTGGTATCTACCAAGCGCAGCCTGATCTTCAATCAGCTGAACAAGGAACTGTACCAGAAGTTCTTCCTGACCACGGAAGAGATCCAGGCCTGCCGGGACGGTTATATTTATGTCCATGACATGTCCGCCAGAAGAGATACCATGAATTGTTGTCTGTTCGACGTGCAGAGTGTACTGACCGGCGGATTTGAGATGGGCAATATCTGGTACAATGAGCCGAAGACACTGGATGTGGCGTTTGATGTTATCGGCGATATCGTTTTAAGTGCAGCCAGCCAGCAGTACGGCGGATTCACCGTACCCAGCGTGGATCTGATCCTGGAGCCGTATGCGGAGAAGTCTTATAACAGAGCGCTGGCAAAATATGAGCGTCTGGGTATTGCCGCAGATGTGGCGGAAGCAGAGGCACTGGCAGATGTCCAGAAAGAATTTGAACAGGGCTTCCAGGGGTGGGAGTACAAGTTCAATACTGTGGCCAGCAGCCGTGGTGATTATCCGTTTATTACCGTGACCGCAGGAACCGGCACCGGTAAATTTGCAAAGATGGCGACTATTACCATGCTGGATGTCCGCAGAAAGGGACAGGGCAAAAAGGACCACAAGAAGCCTGTATTGTTCCCTAAGATCGTATTCTTATATGATGAGAATCTGCACGGCCCCGGAAAGCCGCTGGAGGATGTTTTCGAGGCAGGTGTGGAATGCTCTGCCAAGACCATGTATCCCGACTGGCTGAGTCTTACCGGCAAGGGCTATGTGGCAAGCATGTACAAGCAGTATGGCAAGATCGTATCTCCCATGGGATGCAGAGCATTTCTGTCTCCATGGTATGAGAGAGGCGGCATGCATCCTGCAGATGACAAGGACCAGCCGGTATTTGTGGGACGTTTCAATATCGGTGCGGTATCCTTGCATCTGCCTATGATTCTGGCCAAGGCAAGAAAAGAAAGCAAAGACTTTTATGAAGTGCTGGATTATTATCTGGAACTGATCCGTCAGCTGCATATCCGGACCTATGCTTATCTGGGAGAAATGCGTGCGTCCACGAATCCTCTGGCATATTGCGAGGGCGGTTTCCTGGGTGGACATCTGAAGCTGACAGACAAGATCAAACCGTTACTGAAATCCGCTACGGCCAGCTTCGGCATTACGGCATTAAATGAACTGCAGGAACTGTACAACGGCAAATCACTGGTGGAAGACGGTGCATTTGCGGTAGAAGTTCTGGAGCATATCAACCAGAAGATCTCCGAGTACAAGGAAGAGGACGGCAATCTGTATGCCATCTACGGAACTCCAGCGGAGAATCTGTGCGGTCTTCAGGTCAAGCAGTTCCGTGAAAAATACGGTATTATCGAGGGTGTATCCGACCGAGAATATGTCAGCAACAGCTTCCATTGCCATGTGACAGAGGATATTACGCCGATCCAGAAACAGGATCTGGAGAACCGTTTCTGGGATCTGAGCAACGGCGGTAAGATCCAGTATGTAAAATATCCCATTGATTACAATACCGAAGCCATCAAGACACTGATCCACAGAGCCATGGATATGGGCTTCTACGAGGGTGTCAATCTGTCTCTGGCTTACTGCGACGACTGTGGCCATCAGGAACTGGAAATGGATGTATGTCCTGTCTGCGGCAGCCGGAATCTGACCAAGATCGACCGTATGAACGGCTATCTGTCTTACTCCAGAGTACATGGAGATACAAGACTGAACGATGCCAAGATGGCGGAGATCGCAGAGCGGAAAAGTATGTAGAGACAGGATGGACAGATAAATGAGATATCATAATATAACCAGGGACGATATGCTGAACGGCGATGGTCTGCGGGTCGTACTGTGGGTGGCAGGCTGCAACCATTGCTGCAAGGAATGCCAGAATCCTATTACCTGGGATCCTGACGGAGGACTCTTATTTGACGAAAGCGCAAAACAGGAGATCTTCGAACAGTTGGAAAAGCCGTACATTTCCGGTATTACCTTTTCCGGCGGAGATCCGATGCATCCCGTGAACCGGGCGGATGTCAGAGTCCTCATGAGTGAAATCCGGGAAAAATATCCCACGAAAACGATCTGGATGTACACCGGGGACAGCTGGGAAGACATCTGTGATCTGCCGGTGATGCAGTATGTGGATGTGGTAGTAGACGGTGAATTCCATGTGGAGGAAAAAGATGTAAAGCTCCTGTGGAAGGGCAGTAAGAACCAGCGGGTGATCGATGTGAAGAAGACCTTGGCCAGTGATCATAGACGGGTGCCGGTATTGCACTGCGGGGATTACGCATAGGAAGCGGCTGGTTTCAACCGGTAATGTAAGAAGAAAAAGGAAAGAACAGACAATGCACAGAATAGCAAAATTTCATTTTGTAAGTCCGGGGCAGTTTTTGACTGCCATGCAGGAGGGATATCCTCAGTATACGGAAGCACAGATCAGGGAAATGTATGAAAATTTAAAACTTCCCAGGAGAGCCACGAAAGGAAGCGCAGGCTATGATTTCTTCGCACCGTTTGCCTTTACCCTGGCCCCGGGAGAGACCATCAAGATTCCTACCGGCATTCGTGCTGAAATGAAGGAGGACTGGGTATTACAGATTTATCCGAGAAGCGGACTGGGCTTTAAATACCGTTTGCAGATGAACAATACCGTGGGCATCATTGACAGTGACTATTTCTTTTCAGATAATGAAGGACATATCTTCATGAAGATCACCAATGATTCCAATGAAGGCAAGACCGTAGAGGTTCCTGCGGGAACCGGATTTGCACAGGGAATCTTTATGCAGTATGGCATCACGGAAGATGATGATGCGGAAGAAATCCGTAACGGCGGCTTCGGAAGCACCACGAAGTAACAGGTAAAACAACAAAATAGCAGAATAAAATCCCCCGAATGGGACATGATGAAATTTAGATCATAGACCCAAGGGGGATTTTTTATGCCACAGAACAAACAACCAAAGCTCGTCAGAATATCGGAAAAGCTTCAGCAGAATATGCAGTATGTGGATGAACTGATGGGACTGGAAACCAATTTCGATATTATTCACCGGGTGATCCGTCTCGGTGACACCGATGCCTGCATGTATCTGATCGATGGTTTCTGCAAGGATGAACTGATGCAGAAAATATTACAGTATCTGATGGATCTGAAGGCGGAGGACTTCCCAAAGGATGCCCATGAGATGTCCAAAATCGCGATTCCCTACGTGGAGGTGGATCTGGACGATACCTGGGAGAAAATACTGGGAGCTTTGCTGTCCGGCGTCTTTGTCCTGTTATTGGACGGTTATGAAAAGGCGGTGTTGATCGATGCCAGAACCTATCCCACCAGAGGGGTGGAGGAGCCGGACAAGGACAAGGTACTCCGGGGGTCCAAGGACGGCTTCGTGGAGACAGTGGTATTCAATACAGCATTGATCCGCCGCAGGATCCGTAGTACGGATCTTCATATGGAAATGCTTAATGCCGGGGAGAATTCCAGAACAGATATCGTACTGTGTTATATGGAGAGCCGTGTGGATCCGAAACTTCTTACGCAGATCCGGGAACGGATCCGTTCCATTCAGGTGGATGCTCTGGCCATGAATCAGGAAAGCCTGGCGGAATGTCTGTACCAGCGGAAGTGGTACAATCCGTTTCCGAAGTTCAAATACACGGAGCGGCCGGATACGGCGGCGGCCCAGGTGCTGGAAGGCAATCTGGTGATTCTGGTGGACAATTCCCCTTCTGCCATGATCCTGCCCACCACGATCTTTGATGTGGTGGAAGAGGCGGATGATTATTACTTTCCGCCGGTCACCGGAACGTATCTGCGTCTGACCCGTTTCCTGATCGCACTGCTCACGTATTTCGTGACACCCACATATCTGCTCCTTATGAATCATCGGATGTGGATCCCAGAGAATCTGGAATTTATTATTCTGAAAGAGGATCCCAATGTGCCTCTGATCCTGCAGTTTTTACTGTTGGAGCTGGCCATTGACGGACTGCGGCTGGCGGCGGTCAACACACCGAATATGCTGAGTACTCCCTTGAGTGTCATGGCGGCGCTGGTGCTGGGAGAATTTTCGGTGGAGAGTGGGTGGTTCTCCAGTGAGGTTATGCTTGCCATGGCATTTGTGGCCATTGCTAATTACACGCAGGCTAATTATGAATTGGGTTATGCCTTGAAATTTATGCGGATCCTCAATCTGATTTTGACACAGCTTTTCGGAATATGGGGTTATATTGCCGGACTGATTATATTTGCGCTGGCGCTCCTTACGAATAAGACAATCTCCGGACAAAGCTATCTGTATCCGCTGATTCCTTTTGACAGAGCAAAAATGAGAAATCGTTTCTTCCGTGGAAGAATGCCAGGAACCAGAAAAATGTGACAAAATGTATCACTTTTGTCAGCGAAAATTGAAATGGGTGCCCTTTTGATGTATGCTTAGGAAAAATTGATAGCATCAGGAGGGTAACCAATGTTTAAAATCGTTACAGACAGTACTGCTGATCTGCCGGTAGAGTATCTGAAGGAACATGATCTTGGATGCATGAACCTTAGCTATATCATGGATGGTGTGACTTATGGACAAGGACAGGAACTTCCCGAAAAAGAATTCTATGCATTGATGAGACAGGGCAAGATGCCGACTACATCCCAGGTCAACCCTGAGGAGGCAAAGGCTCATTTTACGGAATATCTGAAAGAAAATAAAGAGATCCTCTGTATCGCTTTTTCCTCCGGACTGAGCGGTACTTACAACAGCATGCGGATCGCGGCGGATGAGATCATGGAGGAACAGCCCGATTGCAAGATCATCGTGATCGACAGTCTGTGCGCTTCTCTGGGAGAGGGACTGCTGGTCCACAAGGCAGTGACTTTGAGAGATCAGGGCAAATCCATGGAAGAAGTGGCAGAGTGGGTGAAGAATAATCGTCTGCATCTGGTACATGTATTTACCGTGGATGATCTGTATCACCTCTACCGCGGCGGACGTGTCAGCAAGGCTACGGCGTTTGTAGGAACACTGGCCGGTATCAAACCCAAGCTTCATGTAGATAACGATGGACATCTGATTGTCATCGGTAAGGTAAGAGGACGTAAGAAATCTCTGCATGCACTGGTGGATTACATGGAGGAGAAGATGGGATCCTACCGTGACCAGAACGATATTGTTTTCATCAGCCACGGTGATGATCTGCCTGCGGCGGAACTGGTGAGAGACTTGGTAAAGGCGCGCTTTGGCATGGACAGCTTCCTCATCAACTATGTGGGCCCCACCATCGGTTCTCATTCCGGCCCCGGAACACTGGCATTGTTCTTCATGGGTGAAGAGAGATAGACAGATGATTGTACATAAACTACAAAAAACAGCGAAATAAATACAAAAACAGTGGTTTCAAATAGAAAACAGTGAATGATTTTCGCTGGAAGAGATATTTTAAGAAATTCCGTACAAAAATACTCCTAAATCAGGATTTTTTGTACGGAATTTGTGTTTTTTGTGTTATTTGCGAAAAAACGGTTTTGGAATCATCAGGTCTCGCAGGAATCACAGCGGTCAAATCCGGGATTGAATGCATAGAAGTTCCTGGAGTTCAGGTGATCCTGGGCAATGCGCAAGGCTTCACCGAAGCGCTGGTAGTGGACAATCTCCCGGGCTCTGAGGAACTTGATGGGTTCACAGACATCCGGATCCTTGATCAGGCGCAGAATGTTGTCGTAGGTGGAGCGGGCTTTCTGTTCCGCAGCCATATTTTCGTGCAGATCTGTGATGATGTCTCCTTTTACCTGAAATTCACAGGCATTGAAGGGCACACCGCCTGCTGCCTGAGGCCAGACACCAATGGTGTGATCCACATAATAATTGGCAAATCCGCTTTTCTCGATCTCTTCCATGGAGAGGTCACGGGTCAGCTGGTGAACGATGGTGGCAACCATTTCCAAATGTCCAAGCTCTTCAGTTCCGATATCCGTCAACAGTCCTGCCACTTCCTTAAAGGGCATGGAATAACGCTGGGACAGATAACGCATGCTGGCACCCATTTCCCCGTCTGGGCCACCGTACTGGGAAATGATGACCTGGGCCAGTTTGGCATTGGGTTCCTTGATATTTACAGGGAACTGTAATCTTTTCTCATAACTCCACATCAGTTACATCCTCCTTCCCAGGGTAAGGGAGCGTTGCCCCAGCGCCACTCCTTGTTACTTTCTGCCAGATCTTTCCGCAGGGGGTAATATTCTCTGGAGAATTCCCGCTCCATCTGTGTCTTGATTCTGGCATAATGGTTGAAATACTCCATGGCATTCCGGTCTGTGGGGTGAGTGTCCAGATACAGCATCAGATCCGTCAGAACGAAGTCGGCAATGCCGATGTCGTGCAGCATTTTTTCTTCACTGTTCATTTTACGCATCTCCTTCCGGTAAAAGGTTTGTCAAGCTCCGGAAAAATGGTACCCGCCTGGTAGCCTTTTTCCAGATTCTCATACATTTTGGTGAAATGCTGCCAGGGAACATAGGCCATGGCCAGTGGATATTTTTCAAAATGTTCTTCAAAAGAATAGTCTTTCATAGCAATCCTTTCCAATAATTCATTTAATATATGGTATGATCGGACGAAAAAATAGTGCCAAATAAATAGATGATACAAATTGGATACAAAGATGAGATATGCTATAATATAAATATGTGCAAAAGAAAAACAAGCGGCTGCGAAGCAGACATTTGTTTTTCTTGCACTATTAGCGAACGAATATCCTGCGAAGCAGGATGCAGAGTGCGATAGCACGAATTCGTGAGCTTGGGAAGCGTGGTCGAAGGACAGCGGATTGTGAATGTCTGTTACGATTTCGAGAGTGCGATAGCACGGAGAAATCGTATTATAAAACAAGCGGCTGCGAAGCAGGATGCAGAGTGCGATAGCACGAATTCGTGAGCTTATGAAATGTGGTCGAGGGACAGGGAAATGCTTAGAATATTAATTGCAGAAGATGAGGAGCCCATTGCCAATCTGATCCGGATCAATCTGACGAGAGCCGGGTACCAGTGCACCTGGGCACCGGACGGACAGACCGCAGCGGATCTTATGGAGCGGGAGAAATTCGATCTGGCACTTTTGGATATCATGCTGCCGGGAATCAATGGTTATGAACTGATGGATTATGCGAAAGCCTGTGAGCTTCCGGTGATCTTTCTGACAGCCTTGGGTTCTACGGAACATAAAGTAAAAGGGCTTCGCATGGGCGCAGATGATTATCTGCCGAAGCCTTTCGAGATCGTGGAGCTTCTGGCCAGAGTAGAGGCAGTGCTGCGCAGATATCATAAGACGGAGACGATGATACAGGTCAACAATGTAACTATAGATACGGCATCCCACAGAGTGACACTGGATGGAGAAGAAATCTATCTGACACCGAAGGAATTTGATCTTCTGTTATTGTTTGCAAGAAATAAAAACAGGGCTTTGTACCGGGAGACTATATACGAGACCGTATGGGGCGGTGAATATATGGGACAGAGCCGCACGGTGGACCTGCATGTACAGCGGCTGAAGAAAAAACTGCACTGGGAAGAGATGATCGTGGCAGTATATAAAGTGGGGTATCGGTTGAATGAAGTTCGCTCATAAATTGTTTTTTTCAGTGATTGCGCTTCTTACAGTGATTTTTCTGCTCTTTGGAACTTTCATGCTGTCTTCCTATTTTGACCGGATGCTGGAACGGGAGACAGAACAGGGAAAACGGGAAAATCTTTTGTTTCAGACCATATATGATATGGTGTATCAGAATATGGAAAAATACGGCGCGGAATTTGCGGGGATACAGGCTGGAAATTCCGCTACAGAACGGATGACGGATCAGAACGGTACGGAATGTATGATCCTTGAAACAGATGGCACGATCACTCTGGAGGGCAGCCTGAAACTGCCACAGGATGAGATCAGGAGGCTTGCGGAGGAAATGCTCCGGACTATGGATCCCGGTGCAGATCAGGTCTACGGAGTCCGCAAGGTAGGAACGTGTTATTATCTGCTCAGCATCATCACAGATCAGGCGACGGATTCGGCAGATACGGTATATCTAGGGATCCTGAAGGATCTGAGCGGCATTTATGAAGAACGGAGTAGTATGATGCGACAATATGGTATTGCGCTGGCAGGTCTGTTGGTGATCGGTGGTCTGGCAGCTTTTTTGCTGTCCAGATATCTGACCCGCCCCATAGAGCAGTTAAACCGCACTGCGGGAAGGATTGCAGGAGGGGATTTTGAGAAGAGAGCTGTCTATCAGGGCACAGATGAGATCGGAGAACTGTCCAGGAGCTTTAACCGGATGACGGACAGACTGGTACGTCAGATGGAGGAAAAAGAGCTGGAAGCAAAACAGAAGGAAGATTTTACGGCGGCATTTGCCCATGAACTCAAGACACCGCTGACTTCTATCATCGGATATGCGGATATGCTGAACTCCTATGAACTGACAGAACAGGAGCGGGGCGAAGCCACCTATTATATTTTCAGTCAGGGAAAACGTCTGGAAAGCCTCTCTCACAAATTGCTGGAGCTGGTGGGAATGGATAGACAGGAATTAGAATTCAAGAAGCTTCAGACGAAAGAACTGGAGGAAAATATTCGGGATACGATGCGGATCCCCTTTGGACGTAAAAGGATCCGGGGGAAGATCGATCTGGAAAGAGGAGTGATCTGGGGGGACAGGGATCTGCTTCTGTCACTGTTATATAATCTGCTGGATAATGCCGTAAAGGCTGTGGAAGAAGGCGGATTTATTCTGATGAAGGGAAGTAAGCGCACACAGGGATATGAGATCAAGGTGGTAGACAACGGCAGGGGGATCCATCAGGAAGAGATCGCGAGGATCACGGAGGCTTTTTATATGGTGGATAAGTCCAGATCCCGCAAGGAGGGCGGAGCCGGTATCGGAATGGCTCTCTGTCAGAAGATCATTACCCTGCATCAGGGGGAACTGAAGATTGACAGCAAGCTTGGAGAAGGCACGGTAATGCGGTTATATTTTCCCGGGGAAATACATGCTGTAAAAAATAAAAGCAACAGGGGAGCAAAAGGCGGAATATGAAAAAACAGGAGAATAAGAACCGGCGCAATTTCCTACTATGTATGGGCGGACTGCTAGTGCTGATCGTATTTGCATTCGCAGGACCGGAAGGGCTGTTACGATTGCAGGATAAAAGCAGGCTGACTGGGTCAGTCAGCATATCGAATACAGGAACGGATTATACCGTCTGGAAGGAAGAGTATGAGACAGACACCGTGCGCAGACTTCAAAATCTGGCAGACGGTATCGCTTTGGGAAAACAGTACTATATCTCTGAACAGGATTATGAAGCTGCAACGGATGGTGAAATATATAGTCTGATCGATGAATATATTTTAAATACGGAATGGAATTACACTTTTCAGGATATGGGTGTGATCCCGGAGGATTATTTTTTCAAAAATATGGATACAGATCATATTTCCATCAAACGATATATTTTGTATGATGAAAAGCTGTCGGACGGAGTCGCGATCATGGCCTATGACATCTGTATGCGCATGAAGGAAGAGGAGGTTACGGGAGTCAGTATAGAGTGTGTCGTGGATTCCGAGACCGGAACACTCTATGCCATGAAGGTTGTATTGGAAGATGAGACAGAACCTGTCACCTGGGATGATATCGGTGCGGATGCCCCTTATTATTTTATCACCGATTATATGCAGTCTTATCTGCATGATTATAATTCCGGGACCTATATTGAAATCGAAGGAGAGGCGCCTTATGATACCAATGCACAGATCATGTGGGATAAAAAGGCTGAAATAGAAGCGAAGGAGCAGACAACCATGGGAAACGACAACGGTGAGTATATGTGTGAGCTGGAATACGGAGAGCATAAGCTGCATCTGACCGCAACACTGCTCAATGCTTCCGAAGGACAACTGGAGAAAGGCATCGGATATCTGTTCGGGATCCGTGAGATCGCAGAAAAGATACCGGGTTTTCTGCCGGATATCCAGTAAATACATTCCGGAAAATACAGGAATCCGGAAAAGCAGCCGGACAGTGATAGCAACGGTATAAAATAGAAAAATAAAGAATATATTTTAGAAAATAAGTCGGGGAGACAGACTTTTTATGATCACAGAGGTAACAGGCTTTTTACAGCAGACAGACCGGATCGTATGGGGACCCTGGCTTATTTTTTTGTTGCTGGGAACCGGCTGTTATCTGATGCTTAGCTTACGATTCCTTCCCTTGAAGAATCTGCCTGCTGCACTCAGGCGTGTGTTTTTGCCGGAAAGCCGGAAGGGAACAGAGGGCAGGGGAGTATCTTCGTTTTCTTCCCTGACCACGGAACTGGCGGCCACCATTGGAACGGGAAATATTGTAGGGGTAGCCACTGCCATGGTACTGGGAGGGCCGGGTGCTCTGTTCTGGATGTTACTGTCCGGGATCATCGGGCTGTCGACCAAACTGGTAGAAAGCACACTGTGTGTCAGGTATCGTGTCAAAAACCAAAAGGGGGAACCGGCAGGCGGTCCGATGTATGTACTGCAAAATGCATTCCCACAGAAAACGGCAGGCAGGATCCTCGCCATGCTGTTTGCAGCATTTGCAGTGCTGGCTTCCTTCGGCATGGGAAATATGACACAGGGAAATTCTATTGCGGAGGCACTTTCGGTGACGTTTCAGGTAAAACAGACAGTCACGGGAATTGTGTTAAGTCTGCTTACGATTCTGGTGATTCTGGGAGGGATAGGAACCATTGCGAAGGTGACGGAATATCTGGTGCCCTGTATGGCAGTGTTTTATCTGTTTGGAACGGGAATGGTGATCTTTACCCATTTTAAGAATCTTCCCGCCGGTGTGGTGCAGATCCTGTGGGGAGCTTTCTGCCCGGAGGCTATGACAGGAGGGGCGGCAGGGATGATGCTTGCAGTGGAAAACGGAATCGCCCATTCCGGAAGAATGGCGATGCGCTATGGGGTCTCCAGAGGTGTTTTCTCAAATGAAGCGGGACTGGGGGCGGCGGGAATCAGTGCTGCTGCCGCAGATACGTCAGATGCGGTGCATCAGGGATATATCAGCATGACGGGTGTCTTTATTGATACCATTGTGATCTGCTCTCTGACGGGGCTTGCCATTGCGGCCAGTGGAATGCTGGGGCAGAGGGACCCCCGGGGAGAAGTCCTGAACGGTACAGCCCTCATGATCGCTGTTTTTTCAGATACTTTCGGCAGAACAGGGGAATGGATGCTCACAATCTCCATTGTACTGTTTGCATTTGCCACGATTATCGCCTGGGAATATCAGGGGGAGAAAGCTTTTGAGTATCTGACGGGCGGCTGTGACCGAACCCAGTGGTATCGCCTGGGCTATGGACTGGTCACTTTTTTGGGAGCGGTCTGCTCGCTGGAAGCAGTGTGGGATTTTTCGGATATCTGTAACGGACTGATGGCAGTACCGAATCTGCTGGCGGTATTGACGCTGTCAAGAGGGATCTGTCGGGAAATACGGAAATATAATTTCCAAGAAATATAATTTCCGAGAAATATAAAATTTGAAATTAATGATTGAAGGGTTGCCAACACCATGATATGATAAATAAAATACAGCTGTCCGCGTTTATAAGAGCGTAAGAGAGGACAGTTGTATTTGTGTATACGATGAGCCAGGTACAGGTTCGTGCTTGCACAAGGATCTGTATTTGGCGAATGTACATCATCGAGCTTTTAAGCGAGATGGTGTATAAGTTAAGGAGTGAGATTATGGACAAGACCATTGAAAATTTTTTACGATATGTAAAGATCGATACCCAGTCCAGTGAAGAAAGCACCACCATCCCCAGTACCATGAAACAACATGATCTGGCCAGACAGTTGGTGAGCGAACTGGAGGCCATGGGGGCCGCAGAGATCACTTATGACAAGGAGCACTGTTATGTCTATGCCACAATTCCGGCATCCGCAGGCTGCGAGAAAGCTCCGGTACTTGGCTTCATTTCCCATATGGATACCTCTCCGGCGGTGACGGATACCAACGTAAATCCCCGGATCGTAGAGAATTACGATGGAAAAGATATTGTGTTGAATGCAGCAGAGAATATTGTCATGAAGGTGGAGGATTTTCCAGAACTGTTACATTATATGGGACAAGATCTGATCGTGACAGACGGAACGACGCTGCTTGGCGCAGATGACAAGGCAGGAGTGGCTGAGATCATGACCATGGCGGAAGACTTGTTAAAACATCCTGAGAAAAAGCACGGCAAGATCCGCATTGGTTTCACCCCGGATGAGGAAGTCGGTGCCGGAGCGGATTATTTTGATGTGAAACTGTTTGGTGCAGATTATGCGTATACCGTAGACGGTGGTGCACTGGGCGAACTGGAATATGAGAATTTTAATGCCGCCGGGGCAAAGCTTCATGTATATGGCAGAAGTGTGCATCCCGGTTCCGCCAAAGGCAAAATGAAAAATGCCATTCTGATCGCGCAGGAGTTCCAGAAGCTGCTGCCGGTAGAGCAGAATCCAATGTATACCGAAGGCTATGAGGGCTTCTTCCATCTGGATGCTATAAGCGGCAATGTGGAGGAAGTTACTGCGGACTATATTATCCGTGATCATAACAGACAGCTGTTTGAACAGAAAAAAGAGCTGTTTTTGTCCTGTGCGGATTTCCTGAACCGGAAGTATGGGGAAGGCACTGCTATAGTGGATATGAAAGATTCTTACTATAACATGCGGGAGATCATGGAGCAGCATATGCACCTGATCGATAACGCGAAAGCTGCCATGGAAGAGCTGGGAATCGAGCCCAAAGTATCTCCCATCCGCGGCGGTACCGACGGCGCCAGACTGTCCTTCATGGGACTGCCCTGCCCGAACCTGTGCACCGGCGGAGAAAATTATCACGGCAGATATGAGTATGCCTGTGTACAGTCCATGGAAAAAACGACCGCACTATTGATCGCCATTGCAGCAAAATACGCAGACAGATAATAGATACAGATATGTTAGAAAGGCAATATTTTTTATATGACAAATGTAACACAAATGAACGAAACCGACAGACAGTATTATTTTATGGAGAAAGCCTCCGGTCATGTGGCAAAGCTTGGAGAAGAACTGGGCAGAAGGCCTACCTGCTGTGTGACTACTTTCGGGTGTCAAATGCACCCTGAACCCGTGACGACATAAACCCGCATAAATAAAGGAAAAATGAAGATCCGAACTTGTAAGAAAAACTTACAGGTCCGGATCTTTTTTAATTTCTAATATCTGATTTATCAAGAACAATCTTCTGCACGTCGTCAATTTCAAAAGCCAAAGCACAACCGAGAAAGTCAGCGATTTTTATTAAATCTTCCGCGGAAAAACTGCCACGACTAAATTTATTACTTAACGATTGCCGCCCGATCCCTAAATATTCGGCCAGATCATTCATTTTACAACCTTTAATTTTTAACAGCGCTTTTATTTTATCAGATACGCCCATATAATCAACCACCTTTCTAAAAATAGAATAGCACACATAGGGTTATAAAGTCAATGTTTAAGAGTAAAAAAATAATCAAAAACATTTACAAAACTATTGACAATATAATCAAAAAGGTGTATTATATAATCAGAAAGAGGAAATAACAAACACATGAAAGGCGGCAAAGAAAATGAAAAGATTTGAGATCGGACAGAGAATAAAAGATAACGGAGTAGCATTTGAAATAACAGGAAGAACAAAGAAAACAGTAAAATTTGTTGAAATTCAGCATGAAGGAAGAGAAAACGAGAGAAGAAGCGAAGAGAAGAAAGCGAAAATCAGCGAGTGGCCGGAAAGAGAAGTATTCACAACAGGATATAGAACAATAGAAGCAAACCAATAAAACATAAAGCCGGGGCCAACGCCCCGGCGGGAAGGAAAAGAGAACATGAAAGAGTTATTAAAGAAATTAAGAGAAGCAGAGGAAAGAGCGAACGCAGCAGATCAGGCCTACGATCTGGATCCGGAAAACGAAGAGAAGGAAGCGGCCTTCGACGAAGCATACAAAGAGGAATACAGACTTTTCACAGCAGCAGCCGAAGAGGTTGTAAAGATTACCGCCGGACAGATTGACATAAAAACAGCCCGCGCCATGGTACAGAGCAAGCGGGAAAAACTGGAAGCAATATTCGGATAAAGAAAGGAGAGCCGGGGCAACAGTCCCAGGCGGGTGAGAAAATGGAAAGCTTCACATATAAACTACAAAATATTATATAATAAAGTCAATACAAAAAAAGGAAAGCGAGGAACTCAACATGAAAACCTACACAATTTATTTTGTAATCAAAGCCAATAACACCGAAAACTATTTTTTTATGAATGTGGAAGCGAAAAACAAAAAGGAAGCGTGCCAGGAAGTAAAAGACATAATCAAAAAGCAAACAGGAAGAAATGCGTTCAGACCATCTACTACACCGTTTGTTCATGCAAAGCCGGAAGAATGGAAAAACATATAAATCCGATACACCCCGGGAGAAATTCCCGGGGATGCAATTAAAACAGCCACACCGGCCCGCGGGCGGTGCGAAGGTCCGAAGCCCTTGTAAATGTTGACGGGTTGCAACGGGGGCGTTGTAATGTTGTTTGACAGGTTCCGGCCGGGTTTAATGCGAACCGGGCGCCGTGGGAGAGTTAAACCCGCGTTTCTGTACTACGGCCACAAATAAAGATCCACCACTGAAAGCCGAGGACCTTACACGCCCCGAAACGTTGCAATAACAAAAACCGGTATTCTGAACACACAAAACACCGGTTTCAATACAAAATATTCAGTTTCGCGCCATTTTTTAACTTTTCGCCACATTTTCGGCCGTTTCATCACGATATAGAAAAATATGTGTCAGTCCATTTTTGAAAGTGATTTCTTCCGGGCGTCCATTCCGGATCACGATCTTTTCGATTATCAGGTTCAAAAAGTCGCGCATTGTTTCATTTCCGACAAGCGGCGCGAAGTCGCTATAAACAATATGGTCCCCGGACTGGATCCGGTGCGCGAGCAGGAAAGAAGAAGCGGACTTAATGAAGGAAAGTTCCCCGGCGTCGGTGGAAAACGTCACTTCGGAAAGTTCTTTCAGCCTGTTTTCAGCCGCCACGCGGTCCGCTTCAAGCCCTGTTTTCGTTTCAAGGTATTCTTTTTCACTCATAGCCTGATCGTCGAAAAGAAAGGCCTTTTTCAGCCGTTCCATGGCGCGATCAATACGGGCAATCTTCTGTTTCAGTTCGTCCAGTTCCGAAGCGTCAGGCGCCCCGGCGGGAGCCGTGAGAAGATCCGGAGCATAAGAAGGACCACTGGCAGCAGGACGGCCAGACAGAAGGGAGAAAGTAGCGTTCAGACCTTCTGACGCGATCCCGGCCACGTTCTCAAATTCCGGACCGGAAAGAAGCAGGCGTTCCAGTTCTTCCGGGGAATGGATCCGGACACGCATACCGGCGGCGCGGACCATAGCAGAAACATAATTGAACACGAACGGACCTATTACAACATCACTGCAGCCGGGAGCCATACAAGAACGCTTTCGGCACCGGGCGCCGCACCGGTAGAGCGAAGGCGAAAAACCATTCGCCCGCGGTTTGTCCTGTTTGATAACCTGAAACGGAGATCCACAGGATCCGCAGACCAAAAGACCGGCGAACGGGTGAACGTGGATCTTCTGGTGGGAGAAACCGGGCGCCCGCTTCTTTGCGGCGTTTTCGTCCATGATCGCAATACACCGATCGAACTGTTCCGGCGGTACCAGTGGCGGGAATACGCCTTCAATGTAAATCACTTCTTCTTCTGGTTTCTTCCGGCCGCGCGCACTTTCCCGGTAATTATAACGGTAGTCGCCGCGGTTCATGGGGTTTCTGATAAAGTCGGCGACGGTCTTTGAAGTCCATTCGCCGCCGCGCTTTGTGGGTACGTCGTGAGAATTGCAATAGTCGCGAACCTTACACGTTGAACGGGTTTCTTCATACATATCGTACATGAGACGCCCGAACACGGCTTCCGTTTCGCTATGCTTCGGAAACTTCGCTTCTTCGTCCCAGTCCCACCCATACGGAACGCGGGCGCCGTTCCACTGGCCGGAGAGAGCGCGGCCGATCATAATATCCATGACGCGTTCAGAAGTTAGTTTCCGTTCCAGTTCGGCAAATACAAGAATGATTTTTAAGACCGCTTCACCGATCGCGGAAGACGTGTCGAACTGCTCGTTTAGAGAAACGAAGGTAACGCGGTTATACTTAAAATCATCATACATTAAAGAGAAGTCAACCAGATTTCGGGAAATACGATCAATCTTATAAACGATAACGTGGGAGATCTGGCCCGCGCGAACTTTCTTCATCATACGTTCAAAGCCGGGGCGGTTGGTATTCTTTCCAGACTTTCCGGCGTCTTCAAATACTTCTATTCTGTTTTTGTCAATGTGAAGGACGTGTTCACAGTAGTTTTTTAATTCTTTCTTCTGAAAAGGAAGACTGTCTTTGTCTACCTGATAGCCGGTAGACACCCGGACGTATAACGCCACGGTCCGAAGATCGGGCGCCGCTTCCGGTACCAGTCCGGCTTTTCTCATAGCAGCATAAGCCATAAAAACACCACCTTGAAAAAAAGGCGTAAAAAATAAGCCCTTCCAAATTGTGGGGGCCTATGCTATAATAATTCTTGGTAGTTTTTACCATAGCGCAGCCCCTACGGGTTGACGGGTAACATCTATATAAAACGTTTCACGGTTGCCGCCGTGGGGCGTTTTATTTTTTTGTGAAGTTTAATTCAATGACATTTTCCGAAGTTTTACTTATTTGGTATTTTATGCCATTTTTTGATCGTCCCCTTTTTGAACGTAACCGAGATCAAGAAGTTCGTCGGCCCGTTCGCAAAGTTTACGCTTTCCTTCTGTATTCAACCGCCGGAACTTTGAAAGAAGTTCGCGTTCTGGATCCGAAAGAACGGGAGCAGGTGCGGACCGGTCCTTTTCGATAGAAACGGGTTGATCTTCGTCGATAATTTCCAGAAGGGCGTCAAGCGACATTCCCATAGCGGAAGCAATACTTTTCATTTTCTCAATAGAAGGAACAATGGGTTTCTTTGTCTTTGGGTGTTCGTTCTTTTCAAGCATTGAAATATAACCATTACTAACACCGGAAATTCTGGAAAAGTCGCGAAGGGAAAGATCATGTTCGGTTCGATACTTTCTAACCACTTCGCCGAGTGTCAATATTTTTCACTTCCTTTCTGTACTGTTTAACATATTATACAATGGATCAACAAATAAATCAATACAAATATTTAATAAATTAAACAAAGGAATGTTTAACAAATTAAAAATATTTTGTTTAACATATTGACATTAAATGCTTAATATGTTAATCTTTCAATATCACAAGCAGCACAACACAGAAAGGAGAAGAAAAAGTGGGATACAAGATCAAAGAAATCAGAGAAGCGGCAGGAATGACACAACAGCAGCTTTCCGAGCGTTCCGGGATTTCAAGAAGTATTATAAACGGTCTTGAAACTGGAAGAACAAAGACCACCACAACCGCGACTTTGCGGAAGATCGCGATCGCGCTTAATAAGAAGGTGGACGATATTTTTTTTGATTAAAACGCTTAACATATTAAGCATAGAAAGGAGCGTGAACCAGTGAACGCCATTAACCAGTACGATCAGTGCGACAAGTGCGAAATGCGGAAAATCTGCCAGAAAGACAGATTTTCAGACGATCCGGAAGAAAAGATCCCGTCGTGTTTTGACGCAACCCGAACAATTCAGGATAAAGCACAGCGGGATCTTGCAGACGAAGTAATAAACTGGATCAGGTACGGCATGGAAGACAAACTTTTCAAAAGGACATTAAAGACGATCACCGCGATAAATGCCGCGGCGTTGATTTTCCAAATTATCAAGCTAATCCTGCATTTGTGAACAGTCAGGCAATTATAACACCAAGCACAGCAAACAAACCAACAATAACGCCGCCGATCGCCACAAAATATCCATGAAGCTTCTTTTCACCTTCGGAATTTAGGCGATAAACGCCGCCACTCTGATAGGTGAAATTAGATTTAACATTATAGATCAGGCTATTTTGAGGATTTTTCGGGAAACGTGAAAGAATATCTTCCCGCGAACGTCCGGGAAGGACGTAAAGAAGAAATAAAAACAATCGAAAATTCATAAAAGCCCTCGCCTTTCGTTTTCTTTCATCATATCACGGAAACGGCAGCAGGGGAACCAGAAAGGAGAATGAATATTGCCAGACATTAGAGAAACAAGGGAAATGTTGCAGAGAATTGGAGAAGTGGCAAACATAGCGCTGCAGGCAGCAGAAGAAAAAGGGCTGACTTTCCGCGAAGTTCTTTACCTTCCGGAAATGATAGACGCAAGAATAAAAAAGGAGATTGAAAAAAGGGAAGAACCATTCAGGAGAACCCCGCAGCAGTGAAAACCGCGGGGCGCCCGACTATTCGATCGGTTTTAATTGAGAACAAACCTTTTCAGCAGCGGTTACAACGGCCGTTTTGATTGTTTGACCTTCCGTGGTTTCAATATCGGCGTTGTCGAGTTCGTCAATTAAAACTTTCCTGAAATAGTCAAAGACTTCGTAAAGTTCAGGATCTTTTTTCAAAATTACACCCCCTTTCACCTTCATATTACCACGAAGGCAGCAGGGGAACCAGAAGAAAGGAGCATTTACAACGAAGATTATTATTTTTAGAAGCCTTCGCAAGTATTCGGAAGACGATTTCAGCACGTTCGCGGCAGCGCTGCACGACGTACCGGGAGCGAAGGCCAACAAAAGAGCCTTGACAATAGAAGCGAACGGCCACCGGGTAGAGTTCCGGAACGGTTCGCCCTACGATCCGAAGAACGCCGGCCTTCATGCCGACATTACGATCCCACATTACGGCTACATAACAGCCGGATCAGAATATAACAACGATCCGCGCTTCCGGAATTGTTCTTTTACCCGCGTTCTGGAAATTATGAAAGGAATAGTGAAGCCATGAAAGAACGATCGGAAAGAAAAGTTATTTTCGAGATTACCGGCGACGGCCTGACCGCGGAAGAAGTAGGCAGGATCCGGCAGGTAATAAGACACCTTAATTATAAAAGAGGACGGCGCAGGGCGCCACGCCTGTTTTATAAATACAACTTAAAAGAAAAGGAGATCTAAAAAATGGGAATTGTTGACGCATTTTCAAGAGAAGACCGCGTGGAAGTGAAGTTTTCGGACTTTTACGGACTTATGAAGCAGGCGGCGCAGTATGAAATTGCTATGAATGCCGTAAATTGCGACGTTCCGCACGCCTACATTCGGGAAACAATGACAGGAAAGAAGGAAGACCACCAGGAAGCATTACTGGAAGCAACAGACACGATAACGCCGCCGGTGGCAAAAATGGGCGTCGTGGAAGTGAAGTTCGACGGCGAAGAATTTAGAAGAATATTAGAAAAGGCGTTTGAAGAACACTTCGGCCCGGATCCACTGGAAGAAACCGGAGAGGATCCGGAAGACAACGAAGAAACACCGACACCGGCAGAGGACGAAAAGCCGACCGCGGAAAGCATTCTGGAAGCCGCGGAACAGGAGCAGGAAAACACGGAAAAGGAACCGCCGGAAATAACACCGCGGAAAGTATCCTGGAAGCGGCAGAGGAAACCACCTGCAGAGGGTAGAAAGGAGAACGAAACATGGTAGCGGTAGGAATTATTTGTTTTATCGCGGGAGCAGTCGCCGCCACGGTTGGCCTTGTGGCCTTCGGCGTACACCTTGCGAACCAGAATAAACAGTGAAAGCGCTTATGAAATATCCGGGTAGCAAGTGGGGATCCGCGGACTGGATAATTTCACACTTTCCAGAACATCACAGTTATTTAGAACCGTTCTTCGGTTCTGGTGGCGTTTTCTTCAACAAACCACGATCAGACATTGAGACAATAAACGATCTTGACGGCGAAGTGGTAAACCTTTTCAGGCAGATCCGGAACGATCCGGAACGTCTGGCCCGCGAAATATACTTTACACCATATTCACGGGAAGTTTACGAAATGGCATACCAGAAAGAACCAGAAAACGACCTTGAAAAAGCAGTTCTGTTTTACACGCGCCTAAACATGGGCCACGGGTTCAGGACACAGGGCGAGAAAGTAGGGTGGAAACTGGACGTTCAGGGAAGGGAAAAGGCCTACGCGGCCGCGGACTGGTGCAAGATACCGAAAAAGATAATGGAAGCAGCGGAGCGCCTGCGGGGCGTACAGATAGAGAACCGCCCGGCGGTAGAAGTGATCCGGAAGTTCAATTTTGAAAACGTTCTAATCTATTGTGATCCGCCTTATGTTCTTTCTACCAGATGCCGGAAACAGTACCGGCATGAAATGACGGACGAGGATCACGAAGTATTACTGGAAGCATTGCTGCAGCACAAAGGCCCGGCAATTATCAGCGGTTATTCTTCGCCGCTATACGAAGAACGCCTGAAAGACTGGTACCGGGAAGAACGGATAAATTACGCACAGAACGCGCAGCAGCGCCGGGAAGTTATATGGTGCAACCAGAAGACAGAGAAGACGGCGCAGCAGTTGACATTATTTTGAAAGGAAAACGGCAAATGAAAAGAAAATATGGCGTTGTAGATTACCTGCGGAAGCATTACCCACCACCGGAAGGATCCGGAGAAGTGGAAGTGGAGTTCTTGGAAGGCTACGACAGCATAGAAGGACCAGACGGATCAATGGGCTTCGGTGTATTTGTTCCGACAGAAGAAAAGATCTATATTGCCGACGAATTACCGGGCGGCGAAGAAAGCATGATCGAAACCGTGGCCCATGAATGGAAACACTGGCTTCAATATTGCAACGACGAAGCATACGACGAAGAGGAAGCGGAAGACTTCGCCCGGCAGATTGTAGAAGAATTTTTATAAGAAAAGGAGATCAAACCATGAGTAACAACAATTACGACGCATTTAGAACCTTTATTGAAGGCCATTTCGGCTTCGGGGGGGGGGGCAGAGCATGAAGAAAGAAGGACAGAAGGCGCCTTCTATTGACGACCTGAAAGAAGCGGGATCCGAAGAAGAGTTCAAAGCCCGCCTGAAAGAAGGACAGGCTTTCAGATTAAAAGAAAAGGCCGGGTTCCATGTAATAAGCATTGACGAGAACCGGCCGCCACTGGTGCAGGTGGTAGGGGATAGCGATCTGATCGTGCAAATGTTGGCGTTTGCAATTTCGGAGATTATCGAAAACAGCGTGAAAAATGGAGTTCCGCGCGAACAGGCCGAAGGAATGTTCCGGATCGCTTTAGAACTTGGAATAGCAACTTCGAGAAATTAGCAGGAAGGGAGAACACAGCATGAAAGGAAAAATGAACTTGCCTTTGAAAGAGTTTTTAACCTTAGTAGGACCGGCGCAGGTTTTACACATTATCGAAGAAGGTGAAACAGAACCGGCCTTCAAAGATAGATCCGTAAAAATAAGAGATCACGAAGAATTACTGGATCGCGAAGTGAAATTCATTCAGCCGGCAGCAGATACAGAGAACGCCGGAAAGTATATCTTCAAGATCTGGATCTATCCGGTGACTGCATGATTACGGTAAAAGATTTTCTGGAAAAGATAACGAACCCGGACCGGATCAAGATTGTAAAGGGCGAAGAAGTCCTTTTCGCAGGTTACAAGGGCGCCTTAGTTCATGAAGGCGCCGCGGACCTTTCACCGGACATTCTGGAAGCGGAAATGGTATCTTTCAGAATAGATCCGGAGATCCGGGCGAAGGACTGGAAGGCGCGCGGCCTTATGGCCCCGATCGAACCGGAACAGGCGCCGGACTACAAGTTTTCAGATCTGGAAATGAAACTGTATTACAAAATTTGTATATAAAGCAGCAATGAAGGGAGATCTAACCATGGCACAATTAAACAAAGCCCTATTCAGCAGCGCAAAGGAAGACTGGGCGACACCACAGGACTTTTTCGACAAACTGAACGAAGAATTTCACTTCGATCTGGATCCTTGCGCAGACGCAGAAAACGCGAAATGTAAGGAATATTTCACAAAAGAGGAAAACGGACTTTTGAAGGATTGGGGGGGGCGTCGCGTCTTCTGTAATCCACCATACGGCCGAACATCAACGGGCGAATGGATCCGGAAGTGTTACGAAGAAGCGAAGAAGCCCGGAACGGTTGTCGTTGCCCTTATTCCGGCACGTACTGACACAAGGTTTTTTCACGATTACATATACCACAAAGCGGAAATTCGCTTCATTAAAGGCCGTCTGAAATTCGGCGGCTGCAAGGACGCGGCGCCGTTCCCGTCTATGGTGGTTATTTTCGGAAAGGAAAAAGAGCATGAAGAGACAGAACACGCCGGCAGCAGAGGAACCGGCAAAGAAGAAGCGTAGACGCAGGGCCACAGATCCAAAAACGGGCCTTACCGTATTCGAGCCGAACACGGTTTATTTTAATGATTATCTGGAAACATACATAGGCGCAAAATGGCAGGCGATAAAAAACAGCCTTTACGACGCAGGTTATCAGGCCTTAGAAGTAAGCCGGTACCGTGACGGCCTTCTGGACGACTTCAACCGTATTTGCGCCGAAAATAACTATCACGGCATTGTTTAAGAGACAGAAAGGAGATCTAACCATGAGTGACGTTGTAAAACGCGATCTTTACGGACTTATTGACAAGGAACTGGAAGCAGCAAACCGGAAGTTCCCGCTTTTTAATTCCACACATGAAGCCTTCGCGGTAATTCTGGAAGAAGCAGAGGAAGCAAAGGAAGAAGCGGGAAACCTTGATATTTTAATGAATAATTTCTGGATCGGTGTGAAAGAAAACCACGATCCGGAAGCACTGCACGAAGAATTAACAGGCATTTATAAAACAGCCCTTGATCTGGCCGTGGAAGCGATACAAACCGCAGCCATGGCCCGGAAAGGCATTATTAGCAGTATAGACCTTCGGGCCGTGGATCAATGCTTATCAGAGACAGAAAGGCGGGGTGAATTATGAACCAGAGAAAAGCGATCGAAGCAGCACTGGCAGAAATGGGGATCACGAATGAAACGCAGCTAAACGACGCGATCCGAAATATGAAGCCGCTTAACTTGTCTTTAATGGCAGACCGGCAGCAGGAAAGGAAGGCGAGTTAATGGACCTTAAAGGAAATCAGGTAATAGCAGTAGATTTTGACGGGACACTTTGCAAGCAGGCGTGGCCGGAGATTGGAGAGGAAAACGAGATCCTGATCGAACATCTGAAAGAACAGCAGGCAGCAGGCACCCGCCTAATCTTATGGACAAACAGAGAAGGCGACCTTCTGGAAGAAGCGGTGGAGTGGTGCAAGGCCCGCGGCCTGACATTCGACACAGTAAACGCGAACCTTCCGGAACTGATCGACCTATACAAGAACGACTGCAGGAAGATAAACGCCGACATTTACATAGACGACAAGGCAGTGAACCCGGTTCCGTACAGACACGCGGCCGGAATGTTCGGTTTTAACCCATACGCAAACCCGATCGACAAGGCAGAATTTGAGAAAAGGAGATCTAACCATGTGGAAAAGAATTAAAAGAGCGATCAGGATCGCAAGAAGAAACAGCAAGGCCAGAAGACAGAGAAAGAGAACAAGCGAAATTCTTCTGGCAATATTCACCCTGACAAATTGCGGGACGCTGCAGGAGTTGGAATACCACGCCGGATATTATGCAGGAACCGCGGATCAGGCGGCAGCAGTCGGAGAAATCACAAGAGAACAGCGCGGCCAGATCTTACGGGTTCTTCACTATATCAGCGCGGGGGAACGTGAAAGACTTGAAAATGAGTAACAAAAAAACGGGCTTGAAAGGCGGGGGCCTTTTCAAGTCCGTTCATTGGAAATCTAACCTAAAATTATTATACCAGAAAGGCAGGAAAAGTCAATGAAAAAGACGCATGAGAAAAGCAGTATTTACGCGGTGACGGGAGAGGACAGCGTAAAGAATATTAAAAAGACTGTTTTGCAGATGGAAGCAACAGGACACACAAGCTGCGGTATGCTTGTGTATTTAGTTGAAACCGTGGCCGCGGAAGACTACGACCGCACAACAGCAGAAGGCCGGGCTGCAGCAGCAGAAAAGGAACTGGAAGAGTGCAAGAAGGAACTTTTCGAGACAACGGACAACCTGAACGCAGAAAAAGAAGTATTGGAAGAATTACTGGAACAGGCGCTGACCGCGCGCAGCAATTATAGAAGGAAACTTGACGAAGCGGCACAGGAAAACGCCGAACTTCGCAGGGCCCTTATAGAGTGCCGCCGGATCTTCGGAGAATTACCGCCGGAAATAGAAAGATTACTGAATAACGAAGAAGGAGAAAAAGACAATGGTTACACTTGCACAATTTAGAGAAATTACAGAAGGGCTTCCAGGAGATTTTGAGATCCGGATCGAAGCGTGTTTCACGCCAGAGGGAAACAAGACGGCGCCGTGTTTTGAAATGATGTATTCCAAAGGAACGAAGGAAGTTGTTCTTCTTCCGGAAGCGGTGCATATTAGCGACGGCGAAACAGGCCTGACAGTAAAGCACGAAGAAAAACCACGAAAGGCAATAACAAAATAAAGAACAAATGTTCTATTAAATGAAAGCCCGGACGCAAAATAGAAGCGGCCGGGCAATTCAGCAGCAGGAAGAAAACGGCAGCAGTCGAACAGACTTTCTTCTTATATATAAAGTATTTTCCTTTACCGTCCTTGTAATGGGTATTAGCAAATCGACGAAGTATATTTTTATATTTTAAGATCTGGATCCGTAGAGGAAGGAGAGAAGGGAAAGGCGGGGGAACATGAAAAGAAAGACATTCGATAATTACGACTATGAAGAAGCGTTCCCGGTGGAACTGGATCGCGACATACAGAAAAAAGCAAGAAAGAATTTTGAGAAGGAACACCCGCTGCAGGTTCCGGACTATGAAGAACAGTGGAAAGAGCAGCAAGAGAAATTAAAAGAATGGGAACTGGAACGGCTGCTGAAAGAAGGGAAAGTGGAAAGCCTTTACAGAACCACCACCACGAAGGCGAAGAACCTTCAAAGCGGATCGGAATTACTGGAAGCGCAGATCTACCCGTCATTTTGTCACAAAGCGGACGTTCCACACACAAAGAAGGGCAGAGAAAGCAAGCCGTCACAAAAAAATCTGAATGACAAAAATTCAAGGCGCTATTTTATACGCCTTGCAAATATAAATTTCGGTGAAAACGATCTATGGTGTACGTTCACATGGGACAAAGAACACATTCCGGCAGACGAAGCAGCGGCCGATCGAGATATAGCGAACTTTATTCGCAAGATAAATTACAGACAGAAAAAAGCAGGCCGGGAAAATATCAAGTATCTAATCATTCCAGTGGTAGACGGAGCAGAACACCCACACGTCCACATTATCATGACAGGGCAGGGGATAAACCGGGACGAATTAGAAGGATTGTGGACAAAAGGGGAAAGATCCAACACACGCCGCATAAAGCCAGACAAAGATTTTCTTCTTTCAGGCGTTGCCACGTACATGATGAACAACCGGAAGGGGAAGAGAAAATGGAGAGGTTCAAAGAACCTTGTAAAACAAAAAGAACCTACCAGAAGTTATTCAAAGTTCAAAAAAAGGACCGTTGAGCGCATGGCCCACGATTACGAAACATTAAAAGCCGAAATGGAAAAGGCCTATCCGGGTTATAAATTCCTTGACGCCGAAGTGAAATACAACGGAGTTACGGCGGCCTTTTACATATACGCCCGCATGGTGCGGAATTGAAACGAAGGGAGAAAAGAAAAATGAACCTTGCAAACATGAAACGTTCCGAGACAACGGAACAAATCGGCCTTATAAACTGGGCCAGAGCGAACGAAGAATATGTTCCAGAATTACGACTTCTTCACCACATACCGAACGAAGGGATCCGGACAAATGGGCCGGTATTGAAAGCGGCAGGAATGAAAGCAGGCGTTCCGGATCTGTCTTTGCCGGTTCCGCGCCGTGGCTTTCATGGCCTGTATATCGAAATGAAATTCGGGAAAGGGAAGACCACAAAAGCACAAGAAGAGTTTATGGCGCTTCTTCGGGAGCAGGGCTACAAAACGGCGGTGGCATACGGAGCAGAACAGGCCCGCGAAGTGATCCGGCATTATCTGGCCCGCGGGGAAGGGTTTGATCTGGTGAATTGTGAACACACTTTCAAAATGTGCGGATATTGCGAAGGTGTGGTCGTGGACTGGGCGCCGTGTGAAAAGTGCCAGTTCTTCAAAGCGAACAAAGAGAGGGGGAAGAAATAATGTTCTTCAAAAAAAACGGTACTGAAAAGAATGTTGAAATCAGCATACACAGGCGCAGGCCTTACGGTGGGGCATACGCCGGAAACAGACGAAGAGGAAGAAGGCTATTACCTTTCTTCTGGTTGGTGGGTTTTATGGTTCAATGCGGGAATGTTCCCGAAAGAAGCCAAAGCGGCCGTTATTGAATTATGCGGCGAACTTCCGGCAGTCGGTGAAGTATTCAAAGCAGAAAAAGACTTCGGGAACCAGTACGAAATTGAACAGAAAGAGATCTTCAATCTTCCGGAAGCCTTCAAACGTTGCACGATAGATTATAGAGTAACGAACATCATGCAGCAGCAGGGGAAGACATTGATCCGGATCTTACAGGCAGAGGAAGGCCGGAACGTTTGCGCGGTGTCAGAAGTATTTCTGGATCTGATCGACCTGAAATCTATTGACTACGAAAACGGAGAAACGGAGCCGATCGGACCGCGCGCAATAAGTCCGGAAGCCCCGTTCGTGTACTGGGGAAATGATTGTTGTTACCTTATGGCAGGAAGAAGAACTTCGGACGGAGAAACAGAAGCGGAGTTCTGGAAGTACCTTGAAGGCACAGAGATAGTATAAACACACAGAGAAAGGGGGTCGCTTCGGTTGGCGCACACGATAGACGAAGACACAAAGAAAATAGTAAAAGCGATCGTTCATGGCGATCAGAAGCGGCAGAGCAGGCGCAGGGCGGGCAAACATACAGACTTCGACAGAAAGGCAGCGGAAGCGATAAAGGCAGCAAAAAAGGAATTGCCACTGGAAGGAACAGATCCAGAGGTCCGGCGCCACATTATCGACAAACTATACACAAGCCTGTTATATAACACACCTTGGGAACTGTTAGGGGAAACATATTGTTGCCGCCGGTTGTTCTACGAATACCGGAAGGAGTTCTGTTATCTGATAGCGGTACACATGGAGATCATAGAACCAGAAGGCGGCAGCAGGCAGCAGGCGCCCGGAAAGTAGGTCAGAAAAGACCGATGCCGTTGGATAGAATGAAAGAAGGTGAACGAATGGCGAAAGAATGGACAAACGGTTTCTATACGTCGAAGGAGTGGAGAAAGACACGCGACGCATATTACCGGATCCAGTGCGGCAGGTGTGAACGCTGCATGGCCGAAGCTCTGGCCGGAGTGCGAAGGGTTGAAGACATCAACCCAGGAATAATTGTTCACCACAAAAAAGAATTAACGCCGGAGAACATAAACGATCCGGCGGTGGCGCTGTCCTTTGATAACTTAGAACTGTTATGCGACGAACACCACAACAGGCAGCACAAGGCGAAGGCAAAGCGCTACACGTTCGACGCAAAAGGAAATTTGATCGAAAACAAATAAAAAATATTTTTCCATTCCACGAACCCCACCCCCCCGGTATTTCTTTTTCGGGCCTTCCAAAGAGAACCGAGGGAGTGAGGTCAAAAAAACTCTGCAAGTCGCGCGCACATAGAAGGGGGGTTAAAATATGCCAGAAAATACGACGACAACGAAAAACAAACCACAAAAAAGAACTAATTACCTGACAGAAGGAAGGATAAAGAAAGAGAAAGCAAAACTTTCTGAAATGTTCGCGGGGATCGAAGACGAGGACCGGCGAACCCTTGTAAATTCAGTGATTGACGAAGCTGCCTTCCTGAAAGTCGCACTTCTGCAGGCCAAAACAGAATTGAAAAAAGAAGGTCTGACAACCGAAACAAAAAACGCTTCGCAGAAATTCATAAAAGCCCACCCTTCAACGGCAATTTATGAAAAATACGCGCGGCAATATACCCAAATTATTAACCAGTTGATCGAATATTTACCGCCAAAAGAGAAGAAAAAAGTTTCAAAATTGGCGGCGCTTCGTGATGAATAAGCAGGCACATAATTATATTTTTGAATACCACGACGCGATCACGTCGGGGCGTATTCGGGCCGGTAAATGGATCAAAGCGATCTATAAAATTCTGGTTGAGGGTATCAAGAACGGGGAATGGGTTTTCGACCAAAAGAAGGCCAACAAGGCGATCAAGTTCATAGAAAACTACTGTCACCATTCGGAAGGCAGAAACGACCTTCTAAAGTTGGAATTGTGGCAGAAAGCGATCGTTTCCGCGATCTTCGGCATTCTGGACAAAAACACCGGGTACCGGCAATTCAGGGAAGTTTTTCTGGTGGTTGCAAGAAAGAACGGTAAAACCCTATTCGCCGCCGCAATCATGGCATACATGGCATATATAGACGGAGAATACGGCGCGAAACTGTACTGTCTGGCCCCAAAATTGGAACAGGCCGATCTTGCATACGATGCATTTTATCAGATTGTGCAGCAGGACGAAGAACTTTCCGAGATTAGCAAGAAACGCCGTTCGGATATTTATATTCAGGAGTTCAACACGACCATAAAGAAGATCGCGTTCAACTCTAAAAAGTCCGACGGTTTCAACCCGCATTTTGTACTAAACGACGAAATGGAAGCGTGGCCGGGCGATCAGGGCTTGAAGCAATACGACGTTATGGCGTCGGCACTGGGAGCCAGAAAACAACCGCTTATTTTGTCAACGTCCACTGCAGGATATGAGAACGACGGAATTTACGACGAACTTATGAAGCGATCAACGGCGTTCCTGAAAGGCAGAGGAAAGGGCGACACAGAAAAACGCCTTCTTCCGTTCCTGTTTATCATTGACGACGTGGAGAAGTGGGACACCCGCGAAGAATTAGAGAAGTCAAACCCGAACTTGGGCGTTTCTGTATCGTGGGAATACTACGAAGACAAGATCGCCGTTGCAAAGAAATCACTTGCAGCAAAAGCGGAGTTCTTGACGAAGTTTTGTAACATCAAACAAAATTCTTCGATTGCATGGCTTGACTATGTGGACGTAGAAAAGGCAGCAGGACAGCACTTCACCCTTGAAGACTTCCGCGGGTGCTATTGCGTGGCAGGAATTGACCTTTCCAGAACGACGGACCTTACAGCCGCTTCGCTCATTATCGAAAAGGACGGGAAGAACTATGTTATTACAAAATTCTTCATGCCGCGGGAACGCTTCAAGGTGGCGATCAATGAAGAAAATGTTCCGTATAACATTTTTGAACAGCAAGGCTTCTTGAAAATATCCGGAGAACATCAGGTGGACTACAAAGACGTGTTTAACTGGTTTATTGAGCTTGTAAAGGTTTACAAGATCAAACCGTTAAAAGTGGGCTATGACCGTTATTGCGCGGGCTATCTGGTGCAGGAAATGAAAGAAGCGGGATTCCACATGGACGACGTATATCAGGGAACAAACCTTACACCGGTATTACATACCTTTGAAGGTGACTTGAAAGACGGGGCGTACTGTCTGGGCGAAAACAATCTTCTTCGCGCGCACCTTCTGAACGTGGCCGTTGATATTAACATAAACGACAGCCGCATGAAGCCGGTAAAACTGGAAAAGCGCGCACACATAGACGGCGCCGTGTCAATCTTCGACGCGTTGGCCGTGAAAATGAAATTCCACAAAGAGATCGGGAGACAACTTACAAACGCAGCGTAAAAAGAGGGTTTCGGCCTTCTTTTTTGCTGCCTGAAAGTAGGTCAGAATTTCACGATCTTTTTTTGTACGATTGAAGCATGGAAATTTAACCGGAATTACAGGACGAAGAACAGGGGGGGGTGAAGACAAACGGGAATTATAAAAGATTTTTTGAATTATAGGCGTTTCAAGTATAGCCCGATCTTCACGATCCGCGGTGAATATTCAGCCGGGGGCGGTCTGGACGATAGCGACATTATAGGATCTATCGAAAATTGTATAGCGGTAAACGTGGCGAAATTAACGCCGCAGGTTATGAGAAAAGACGCCCGCGGAATGACAATAAAAGACGACTATCTGGCCCGCCTTCTTTCTTTGAGGTGGGCGCCGGAGCTATCAGCATACGACGCACTTTACAAAATGGCGGCGACACTGGTTAGAAAGTCAAACGCCTTCGCGGCGGTGATGTATAACGAGGACTTCACGAAGGTAAAACAGATCGTACCGCTTACGGTGTCTTCCTTCCGGATCTATGAATACGACGACGGAAATATTTTATTCCGGTTCACTTGGGACTACGACGGGAAAACGTATGTATTGCCATATCAGAGCGTGATCCATATTCGCGCCAGGTTCAGTAAAAAACGCTTTATAGGTACACCGCCGGATCAGGCGATACAGACAACCCTTGAATTACTGGACGCCACCGGGCAAGCCTTGAAAAATACCGTGAAAAATTCGGCAAACTTAAAAGGCTACCTGAAATACAACAACTTCGCAGACGAAGACGAACTGAAAAAGAAGGTTCAGGAGTTTCAGGCGGCATACATGAGCGCCGAAAACGACGGCGGCATAGGCGGCCTTGATAATACCATGGAGTTTCACGAAATCACGCAGAGAACGCCGAACATTCCGACGATACAAAGCCAGTATTTACGCGACAACCTATACCGCTATTACAACGTGAATGAAAACATTTTAATGTCAAAGTTCACAGAAGCGGAGTGGAACGCCTTTTATGAAAGCGTGATCGAGCCGATCGCCCTGCAGTTATCCCTTGAATTTACTTTCAAGTTATTAACAGAGCGCGAACGCGGCTTCGGAAACAAAATCATTTTCACTTCTAACCGGCTGCAATACGCGACGTTACAGACAAGAGCCACGATCGGTTCCACCCTGTACGACCGCGGAATTATCACGATCAACGAATACAGGGAACTAATGTATTATGAGCCGATCGAAGACGGTGACGTGAGAATGGTAAGTCTGAACTATGTGAAGGCAGACGATCAAAGCCTTTACCAGACAGGACAGGCAAACGGCGGCGCAGGTCCCGGATCCGGATCCGAAGAACCGCCGGCAGCAGGTGAAGGGCAGCAGGCGGCGACGGCAATTCAAATTTTGAAAATGTTCGTGCCGGTGACTATGAAAGGCGGTGAAAAAAGAAATGCCAACACTTAAAGGTTTTACTTTCAAAAATCAAACGGAGACAAGCGCGGATCTGTATTTCTACGGTGACATTGTTTCCGACTGGTGGGGAGCATGGCAAGACGAAGATCAGTACCCGGACGCGATCAAGAATTTCCTTTCGGAGCAGGAAGGAAAAGATCTGAACGTTTACGTTAATTCCGGCGGCGGTTCCGTATTTGCCGGGATCGCGATCTATAACATGATTAAGCGCCACGCAGCAAAAGCGAACGTAAAAGTCTATGTTGACGGTCTGGCCGGTTCAATCGCTTCGATCCTTGCGTTCGCAGGAAGCGAACCACCGGAAATTCCTTCAAACGCCTTCTTGATGATCCATAACCCGTGGAGTTATTGCGAAGGCAACGCGGCAGATATGCGAAAAATGGCCGACGATCTGGACCAGATCCGAACAGGAATTTTGAACATATACGCCGAACACCTGAAAGAAGGTGTAACAATCGACCAGATCGAAGCGTTAATGGACGCCGAAAGTTGGTTAAATGGGGAAAAAGCCGCGGAATATTTCGAGGTAAAGACCACGGAAGCGAAGGAATACGCGGCAGCAGTCGGGGACTACATGAAGAAAGCCCGCTGCAAGGTCCCGGAAAAATTAAAAATTGCAAAGGACGGACACGATCCGGAGCAGCAGGCGGCAGAAGAAGCGGCCGCGAGAAAAAGACAGGAGATCCGCGATCTTACTGTCAAAGCAATTATGGAAGGAGAATAAAGCATGAAGTATGAAGATCTTGTAAAAATGAGCGTCAAAGAATTAAAAGATCGCCTGAAAGACCTGAACACACAGGCACAGGCGGCAGCAGGAAAAGACCTTGACGCGCTTCTGGAAGAAGCAACCACGATCACCGGTATTCTGGACGACGTAAAGAACCGCGAGAAGTTGGCCGGTATCGCAAAAGACGCAGAAGGCGGCGCAGAGCCGACCGGCGGCGAAAAAGGCGAGGAAGTGAAGGACAAGGCCAGAGAGGAACGCGGCCAGAACATCAAAGACGGAAAGGCGGTTAAGTTTTCCGCAAAGAAAACCTTCGGCGTAAAGAATGCCCTTTCTGTCAGCCAGACCGTAACACCGACACACAGCGCGGCAGATATGAAAGAAACCTTTAACGACGTTTCTTCCCTTGTGGATCGCGTAACGTCTATCCCGTTAAACGGCGGCGAGACATACCAGAGGGGTTATGTTAAGTCCTACGGCGACGGAGCAGGCGGCACCGTAGAAGGCGGCGACTACAACGCAACAGAACCCGTTTTCGGCTACGTAACGATCGAGAAACAGAAGATCACCGCATACACCGAGGAACCGGAAGAAATGATTAAACTTCCGAACGCGGACTATGACGGCGTAGTGGAAGGATCCGTAACAAAGGCGATCCGTAGATACATGAGCCGCCAGATCCTGATCGGTGACGGAACTTCCGGAAAGTTCAAAGGAATTTTCCACAACCCTACAGAAACAAAAGATCAGGTTATCGACCCGGCAACCGATCTTGAAAAAACAGCGATCGACGACGGAACACTGGACGACATTATCTATGATTTCGGCGGCGACGAGGACGTGGAAGACGCTGCAGTTCTGATCCTGAACAAAAGAGATCTGAAAGCCTTCGCGAAACTTCACGACAAGCAGGGAAGAAAGGTTTATACCATTGTGAACCATGGAAACACCGGCACGATCGACGGTGTACCGTATGTTATCAATTCCGCTTGTGGAGCAGTCACAGACACGCAGACAAAGGCGATCGTTTACTGCATGGCATACGGACCGTTAAGCAACTACGAAATGGCGATCTTTTCCGACATTGACGCCAGAAAGTCCCTTGATTATAAGTTCAAGCAGGGGCAGATCGCATACCGCGCGGACATTTTCGCGGGCGGTGCCGTAGCGGCCCACAATGGCTTCATCAGAGTAAAACGCCCGGCGTCAGCGTAAGCAATAACAGGAAAGGCGGCTTCTTATGACGATTGACGAGTTAAAGGCGGCCGCAAAGTTACGAACGCGGAAAATGTCAACGGACGAACTGGACGAAGACGTTTTCCGTTACGTTGACTTTGCACTGGCAGACCTGAAAAGAATAGGTGTCGCGGAAGAATACCTGAAAGCCCCGGAAGATCCGTTGATAATTGAAGCCGTTCTAACTTATGTCAAGGCAAATTATAGCATGGACGCAAACCACGAACGGTTAATGAACAGTTACAACATGATCTTAACCAAAATAAAAGGCGGTGAGTACAGATCGACACAGTAATAACATTGATAGATCAGGGAGAAACCCGCGAAGAAGACGTGAAAGCGAAGGTTTTCGCAACGGTGAACCCGATCGGCCGTGACGAATACGCGGCAGCAGGTGAAAAGGGAATGAAAGCCCGCTATATGTTTGAGGTTTTCGCGAACGAATACACCGGTCAAGACGTCGTTTTGTACGGTTCGGAGCGCTTGACGGTGTACCGGACGTATGGCCCGAAAACAAACGACAAGATCGAAGTGTACGCAGGGCAGAGAGTAGGGAACAGATAGTGGGTATAAAGGTTAGTGAACTTGCGCAGGAATTGGCGCAGGGGCTTAGCGAGTATTCGCAGGAAGTAGCGGACGCGATCAAAAAAGAAACCGACGAAGTGGCCGAAGAAGCCGTTCAGGAGTTGAAAAGCACAAGCCCGGTTTTAACTGGTTCTTATGCGAAGGGGTGGGCCAAAAAGAACACTTACGAAAGCAAGAGTTCCAAACGAAACACGGTTTACAACAAGACCGATTATCAGTTGACACACCTTCTTGAAAAAGGACACGTCGGCCGCGACGGACGCAGAGTAAAAGCGATCGAACATATTCGCCCGGTAGAGGAAAAGGCCGCGGCAGAATTTGAAGACAAAGTGAAAGGAGCGATCGGAAGGTGACGACGTTTGAAGAGATCATAAAACGCGCCGAAGGGTTAGGCCTTCCGATTGCGCGAAATCAGTTCACAGCAACAAATAAAAAACCGGTACCGGATCCCCCGTTTCTTGTGTACCTTTCCACGGAAAGGCAGCGGGGCGACGATACCAAAAACCGGATCCGGGAGATTGAAGGATCACTGGAACTTTACACAGAGAGAAAAGCAGATCCGGATCTGGAAAAGCAGATCGAAGAAAAGGTTTTGTTCGACGTTGAGTTTCGGAAGTATCAAGCACAGATACCACAGGAAGACACAACACAGACGGCCTACGACTTCACGATCACACAGAAAAAATGAAAGGAGAACAAAGCATGGAAAGAATAATTCTTGGAAGCGCTGATGTGTATATTCAGGCCTTCGACGGTTCAACCGTTCCGGTGACTGCAGATATTTGCAAGCCTGAAAATTTAATGGCCTATATTTCCGGCGGCGCGTCCGTGGAATACAAACCTTCTTTCTACACAGCAAAGGACGACACTGGAAAGAAGAGCAAAACGATCGTAACAGAAGAGGAAGTAACCCTGAAAACAGGAATTATGACCTTTGACGGAAACAAGTTCAAATACCTTTGTGACACCGCCAGAGTTACAGAAGACAAGGTAAAGAAACGCCGCACTGTAAAGATCGGTGGTATCGACAACAGACAGGGCGCGCGCTATGTTATTTGTCTTCACCACAAAGACGCGGTGGACGGCGATATTTGGGTAATGATCGTCGGAAACAATCAGGCGGGCTTTACAATTTCTTTCGAGAAAGACAAAGAAACCGTTGTGGACGAAGAGATAACAGCCCTTCCTATGGACGAAGAAGGAACCCTTCTTATGTACGAAGAGGAAATGACAGAGAGCGAAGCAACAGGATTGTAACAACGAAACCATAACGGCAGGGCGGCGGGTGCGCCTTGCCGTTATTTAGTAGAAAGGAGAAATTAGCGTGGCGAATTTAAGTTTTGATTTTAACAAGGTGAAGCGTTCTTTCATGACCGTAACACTGAAAGACGATAGAAAACTGATCGTGAAAATGCCTATGAAAAAGACGTTTGAAAAACTGTCAGCGCTGCAGGAAATGGACACAGACAGCATGACGGCAGAAGATGCCATGGACACACTGGGCGGCCTTTGCGCCGAAATTCTTTCCCACAATATGACCGGGGAGCAGGTGACTGCGAAAGAGATCACGGACGATTACGACACCGAGGAAATGGAAGCACTGATCGACGCTTACATGGAGTTCGCGGGCGGCGTAAAGAATAACCCAAACTAAAGATCCCCTTCTATCCAGGCGGGGATAACGAAGGGGTGTATTATAAAACACTCACACGCGGCGAAAAACTGGTGATTGACTACACCGGTTTGAATATATGGCAGGTGCAAGAACTGGACCTTGATCTATACCTTTTCTTCATGCGCGAAGCGTTTATTCACGAAATGAACCAGACAAAGGAAGGCAGAAAATACCTTGAAAATTGTTGGCGAATTTCACAAACAGAACCGGACCGAAAGGCCATTCGCGAGAAGTTCAAACGAAGGGGCGGTGAATAGCAGGTGGCAGCAAGCACAATAAAAGGAATTACCATTGAGATCGGCGGCGACACTACGAAGTTAGATAAAGCCCTTTCGGGCGTCAATAAACAGTCACGCGATCTGCAGAAAGAATTAAAAGAAGTCGAAAAGGGCCTGAAACTGGATCCGAAAAATACGGAACTTCTGGCACAGAAACAGACGCTTCTAAAAGAAGCCGTGGCCGCTACTTCTGAAAAATTGGACGTTTTGAAGTCAGCAGAAGCGCAGGTTCAGAAGCAGTTTGAAAACGGCGAAGTGTCGGAAGAACAGTACCGGGCATTACAAAGAGAGATCATAAAGACAGAAGCGGACCTGAAAAACCTGAAAACGGCAGCAGAGGACAGCAATTCAACGCTTGAAAAGACAGGAGAGATCGCAGGAAAGATTGGCGAAAAGTCCGAAGCACTGGGAAAGAAACTTCTTCCGGTGACGGGAGCGATCGCAGGGATCGGGACCGCTTCAATCGCGGCATTTAATGAATTAGACGCCGGTTACGATACGATCATAACGAAAACGGGTGCTTCCGGGGAAGCATTGGACGGCTTGCAAGACAGCATGGACGCCGTTTTTACTTCGCTTCCAACAGAAGCGGAAACGGCCGGAATTGCGATCGGAGAGGTAAACACCCGCTTCGGTTCTACCGGAAAAGAACTTGAAGACCTTTCTTCAAAATTCATTCAGTTTTCAGAGATCAACGGAACGGACTTAAACGGCGCGATCGACAGCGTAGACGCCATAATGACGAAATTCGGCGTTGACAGCAGCCACACCGGCGAAGCGTTGGGCCTTCTTACAAAAGCAGGGCAAGACACGGGAATTTCCATGGACACGCTGCAGAATACATTACAGACAAACGGCGCCACATTAAAGGAAATGGGCCTGGATCTCACGTCTTCGGTAAATTTACTTGCACAGTTTGAAGCGAACGGCGTGGACGCCACAACAGCGCTTGCAGGATTGAAGAAGGCGCAGCAGAACGCGACAGCGGACGGAAAGGACCTAAAAGACGCACTGGGCGAAACGATCGAGAAGATCAAAAACGCAAGCAGCGAAACAGACGCACTGCAGGCAGCGACGGAGTTATTCGGAAAGAAGGGCGCCGCCGAAATGACGCAGGCGATCAGAGAAGGCCGCCTTTCGATTGACGATCTTTCCGGCGCCTTATCAGATTACGGAAACGTAGTCGAAGACACATTCAACGCGACACTGGATCCGCCAGATCAGGCAAAAGTCGCGCTTAACAATTTGAAAGTAGCAGGCGCAGATCTTGGAAATACCTTAATGCAGACAGTAACGCCTGTTCTGGAACGCGTGGTGGAAAAGGTAAAAGCCTTTTCGCAGTGGTTTAAGAACCTGAACGACACGCAGAAGGAAATGATCGTAAAGATTGGCGCGGTAGTGGCGGCGATCGGACCGGCTTTAATTATTTTCGGGAAACTTTCTTCGGGAGTATCGAAGGCGATCGGGGCATTTTCTAAAATATCGGGCGTATTCAAGGCGGCAGGAACGGCCGGAAAAGGCTTGTGGGCTATTTTATCAGCAAACCCGATCGGGGCCGTTGTCGCGGCCGTGGTGGCGCTTGTAGCGGGCTTCGTATTGATGTATAAGAAGTGCGACTGGTTCCGCGAAATGGTAGATAAAGCCTTTGCAGAGATCAAAAAGAGCGTTTCGGAAACAATCGAGAAAATAAAACCGATCTTGCAGCAGTTGGGCGAAAGTTTCAAAAATTTAATGGAAAAATTGAAGCCCGTATTCCAGTTTTTCACGACCTATGTTATGGCGGTGATACAGGGCGCACTTTCAGCAGTAGCGCCGATCATTTCAGCGGTGAAAAATGCGATCGACTTTGTAAGCAACATTATTAGCGCATTTATGGCGCTATTCCGGGGCGATCTGGACGGGTTCAGAAAGCATATAGAAGCGGCACTGAAAAACCTGATCGAGATTGTGAAAAATCTTATAACGGCGGTAGTGAATTATATAATCACATTCTTTCAGACGTTCGGCGTTGACGTGAAGAAAATTTTCTCTGATATATGGTCCGGGATTGTTTCGATCTTTTCAGGCGTCGGCGCGTGGTTTGCGGACAAGTTCCGCGCAGCCTACACGGCAATAACAACGATCTTTTCAGGGATCGGCCAGTGGTTCGCGGCCCGGTGGAAGGACACTAAAAACGCCCTGTCAACCGTGGCGACGTGGTTTCAAACCATGTTTCAAAATGCCTATACGAACGTGAAAAATGTATTTTCCACGATCGGCCAGTGGTTCAACGATAGATACACGGATATTAAGTCTGTATTTTCAACGGTTGGATCATGGTTTTACACAAAATTCACGGAAGCATACACGAATATTAAAAACGTGTTTAGTAATATTGGATCCTTCTTTTCTGGGATCTGGGACACGATCAAAGGTATTTTCACAAACGTAGGAACGAATATCGGTGAAGCGATCGGCGGCGCCTTCAAATCGGCTATGAACAACGCCCTTGCAACAGTAGAACAGGCAGTGAATAAGGCGATCGGCTTTATCAACGGCGCGATCGACATTATCAACGATATTCCAGGCGTAAGTATTGGACACGTTGGCGAAGTATCGCTTCCACGTCTGGCAAAGGGCGGCGCTTTGAAAAATGGACAAGCGATCATGGCAGAAGCAGGCCCGGAGTTGATCCAGATGGTGAACGGCGAAGCAGTTGTAACACCGCTTACGGCTTCGGCAAGGAATACCGCCCTTGAAACAGCAGAAGGCGGCGGGAAAAGTTTTGTTCAAAATGTCAACATTACAAGCCCGAAGGCCCTTTCGCCGTATGAAACAGCCCGCCAGACACGAAACGCAACCCGAAACATGGTTTTACAGTTACAGGGGGGTTGATAAATGGCGAAAAGAATTATTTGCAAGAATGAAGACGGGGTTCAGGTGGAATTTAACTATTCCTTTGAACCGTTCTTCCTTGTATCGGTAGACGGTATTTACACGGTGTCGAATAACGTTGTAACGTCGGAAAATACCATGGTGGACGGTTCCACGTATCAGGGAAGCACCACAAAACAAAGAAACATTGTAATAACGGCACAAATGGAACGAGACTATCAGGCAAACAGGGATCTACTTTACAAATGCTTCAAACCGAAGTCAACCGGCCTTTTCACCTACATAGAAGGCGGCGAAACCCGCGTGATCGACTACAAAGTGGAAGGGATCGACATTGACGAAGCGGGAGTGGTTAGAAATTTCAGTATTTCCCTTCTATGCCCGGATCCGTTCTTCCGGGATCTTGAAGATATTTCTGTATCTATGGCAAGTTGGACGGGCCTTTTTGAATGGCCGCACGAATTTCTGGAAGAGAAAGAGCCGTTCGCGGAAAGAACGGCCGAAGTATTGAAAGAGATCGAGAACGACAGCGCCGCGGACAATATCGGAATAACCGTCACACTGGAAGCAGAAGGACCGGTAATAAACCCGGCCATATATCATGCGGAAAGCGGCGAATTTATCAAGATCGGAAACGAGGTCAGATCCTTTTCTATCAACGCCGGCGACGTGGTGATTATTACCACAGAAACAAATAGCAAAGCGGTGTACCTTGTAAGGGACGGCGTAAAACAGGAGATCAACGAGTATCTGGACGAAGATAGCGACTTTATACAGTTGCAGCATGGAACAAACACGATCCGATATACGGCAGACGCCGGCGAAGATTACCTGAACGTTACCGTTTCTTACAGGTTCCGTTATCTGGGGGTGTGATATGGAAGTAAGAATTTACGATCGCGATCTGAATTTTAAGGGAGTGATCGAAAACCACACTTCTTTGATCTGGACACGGAAATATTACGAACCGGGAAATTTCGAGATCCACGCCCCGATCACAGAACAAAACCTTCGCTTACTGGCAAAAGGAAACATTATTTCAAAACGTGGCAGCAGCGAAGCGGGAGTGATTGAAGACATAGAGAACGAAGAAAGCGATCTGAAAAACGAGATCACAGCAAAAGGCCGCTTCCTTTCGTCCTACATGGATCGACGCCTGATAAAATCAACCGTGAATTTTTCCGGGAAAATAGAAGTTGCCATGAGGAACCTTCTTTCAGGAGTGACGGCGATCCCACTTGTGGAGTTGGGAACCTTAAATGGTTTCACGGAAACAGTAGAGTTTCAAGCGACTATGAAAAACCTTATGACCTACGAAACGAAACTGGCAAAGGCCGGAACGATCGGTTATCGTTTCCGGCCAGACTTCCGGAACAGGAAAATTATATTTGAAACCTACAAAGGGACCGACAGGACCACGGCGCAGGGTATCAATTCCCGCGTTATCTTTTCGGAGAGTTACAACAACCTAAACAACGTTATTTATAAATATAACGATCAACAGTACAGGACAAAAGCGATCGTCGGCGGGGAAGGCGAAGGAGCCGCCCGCGTATATGTGGAAGTTGGCGGCGGCACCGGGTTAGATCTTCGGGAAATTTTTGTGGACGCGAAGGACATTCAAAGCGAAGGATTGACAGACGCAGCATACAAAGCAGCACTGGCACAACGCGGCCGGGAAGCATTGGCGGCGAATGTTGTTTCTGAAAGTGTGGAGTGTGAAACCGAAGCGGACATAAATTTCAGATACAAAACACATTACGACTTGGGGGACGTTGTGACGGTAAAGAAAAAGAAATGGGGGATCGTATTAAACCAGAGGATCACAGAACTTCAAGAAGTGTATGAGTACGGGGGAATGTATGTAGTACCGACCATGGGCGACGCATTACCCGAAAAAATAGATTGGAGTGACAAATAATGGGACAGTATGCGAATTTTTATAATTCGAGAGGTGGCGACCGCAAATACAACGCCGACAGCATAACAGAATGGATTTTACCATTCTTCACAACAGGAGTTTTCAATAATTGCTTCGCCGTGACGGCTACGGGCGACGGTATGAACATAAGCGTCGGCGGCGGCTATGTAAATATCAAGGGAAAGACAAAGCATTTTGAACAGGCGCAGATCTTCACACTTGAAAAAGCGTCCGGAACGTTGGCCCGTATCGACAATGTGATCTTGCGAAGGGACGACACGGAACGCGACTTTTATATTATGATCGAAACCGGCGGTTTCAGTAAAAACCCGGTAGCACCGGAAATTACAAGGACCGCAGCGATCCATGATCTGAAACTGGCAGAAATCAGAGTGGAAGTCGGAGCGATCAAGATTACGCAGGACAATATAACAGATACAAGAATGAACGCCGACGTTTGCGGGTGGGTAATGGCAACCGTAAAAGAAATTGACTTTTCGCAGATCACGGCGCAGTTTCAGGCGTTCTTCCAGAAGTATCAGGCACAGATCACGGAAGAGTTCAACACCTACCAGTCCACGATCACGAACTTAGAGGATCAGGGAACAGCAGCCCTTCACAACATGGAAAACCAGTTTGAAACCTACGCGGGGCAGCAGGAAGAACTTTTCACGGATCTTTACAACCGGATCAAGGATCAGTTATCGAAAGACGCGGCGGCCGCGTTGTGGTTTTCAGTAAATGCGCTGCAGGCAAACTTTGAAAATCTGGCAACGAAGATCATGTTTGAAAACCAGTCAAAGGAAACGGCGGCGATCCTGATCGACATTACGAACGAAAATTCCGGAACGGTTACAACGGCGACGTATGCAGCAGGCGGCAAAACCTACCTGACAGAGCCGGGAACCTACAAAGTAGAGCCGCAGGCCGACAACCTGTTAATTATACCGAAAACCTTCGTTCTGGACCACACACAGACAACGGAAACGTTGAACTTCACCATTTACGACAAAAACGCTTTCGCAGCCGTTGGCGGCTATGTTGGCGCGTATGTATCTAAAAATTAAGAAAAGGAGAAAAAGACACTATGAAAGGATTTCCGAAAGTATTAAAAACAGCGCAGGACGTGAAGAACTGTAAAGACATGGTGGACGCCGGACAGTTGCAGGCGGCCGACCTTCTGGAAGCAATCGAAGCGATCGAAAACCAGAATTTTATTATTTGCCCGATCCGCGAATTATCAGAGGATAAAAAGACGGTGACGGTTACATATTGCAACGAAGCGGCAGCAGGCGCAAAGGTTACGGCCGGCGGCGTAACTGCAACTATTCAGAGCGTGGAGCATATCGACGGAGAACCGGACGGATCCGGAAAGGCAGAGAGGGAAAAGACAAAGATCACACTTTCGAGAACGATCGCGGCCGGTTCCGAAGCAATCAAGATCACGAACACACCTTCCGTTTACGACACGTTAGGAATGACGGAAGAAGAACTGGAAGCCCTTGTAAAGGCGCTGACAAAACTGAACTCCTGGTTCAGAAGCT
>ERZ773130.434-NODE-434-length-51500-cov-43.288444_pt1 | contig 51500 bp, 37 predicted proteins | sample MGYA00511919_ERZ773130 | MGnify/ENA primary metagenome ERZ773130 (study PRJEB29015, sample SAMEA2737851) | human gut metagenome | biome: human gut; feature: human-associated habitat; material: faeces | place: China | collected 2012 ...
ATGCCATTAAAGCCGAAGGTAATGCTTCAGTGGTGTTGAAGAAGGCTATCAGTAACTCCAATAGTATTGTAAATGGCATTTGCAATGCTATTACAAAGGCCGAGCAAAATACAGAATTTAGAGCAACTATAAAATCTGAACATTTTACCCAACTCCAACAACTCCTAAACCAGTCTGTCAAAACATGGGAAACCATGTTGGAGAATCATCATTCCGAACAGACGAAAATGTTAACAGACCATGAATCTAATATACGCAAAATTCTCAAACGAAATGAAGGTATTTGGTTTTCAGATTTTTGGATGAAAGTCTTGGTGATATTTTTGTTAGTTTATACACTGGCATTGGGGCTGGTTGTATATTACGTTACATAAATTACCATGGCTTTGCTAGATAATAAGGAAGATTTCTATCCCTATTTTTAACTTGCCAGCAAATTACCAGCAAGTTAAAACAGGGATAACATTGTCTGATTTTCAGTGTATTATACTTATCTAATAGTTCTTAGGCAAGTTACCAGCAAGTTAAATCACGCCCAAATTGGAATGTACCTCATGTATCTTGGTGCTGTTGTAGGATCAACAGGACGTATTAACTTCTTATTAACAGCTTCCTTTATCAAACGAGATATACTTCCTGCAGATGTTTCTGCTACACCAAATCTTTCTCTAAGAGAAGTATTTGTCAAAGCTTCTCCTTCTGTAAATTTGACACAAGCATGAAGATATGTAGACCATAACTTATCCTCTACGGGAATATTGGCAAAATCAAGTTGTGAGAACAACGAGACTTTTGTAGATTCCTGATATATTTGAATACGTGGTGCAGGAAGTTGTTGTAGTTCACAGCTAATAACCATCCTATCCCATCCGCGACCTAATTCTTCACACATGTTTAACCTTCTCATTAAAGAAGCGAGTTTCTCATTTCGGGATTTGGGTGGATTGTCTATAATTCTCATAATATCGACAAGAGGAATTCCCGGATTGGTCACTTCCACCCTATTCTCAAATATCTCAACGACGGGACCTGCACCTGTAAGGAAGAAGTCTTGATGGATAAGAGAGTTTGCTATGGCTTCCCTAATAGCTGGAAGTGGAAATTTGCTAATGGATTTTCTACGAACTGAATTAATATCTTCTTTAGCAGGAAGGAGATTGTTTACAAGTTTTGCTGCATTCTCAAAACTAATGGCATATCCTTCGCTTGCAGTGTCTTCTTTCAATATGGTTAATCTATTATTTCCCTCATATTGTACAATTCTGATAGCCTTTCTTCCCAGCCGTGGAAAATCAGACAGTTTACGCGCAAATAGAATTGCTCCTAGATTGGTTATTGCAAAAAGTCCATTGTCTTGTTTTACAATAATGCCTTCTTCCAATAAATAATGCTTAAATCCATCTATACTTGTTGGTATGGGTAAATTTAATATGTCAAAATATATATCGCAGTTCAAATACTTGGTAATATCACTGATTTGCAAATTTGTCATGACGAAAATTTCCTCAAATTGCTCATGACGTAACTTGTCCCACAACTGTGCTTGCAATGTAGGAAACTCTACAATCTTCTTTGTGTAACTACCAACACGAATATAGTCTACTTTCTCGAATGTTACAGGAACTCCAACGGCCTTGGATATAACAAGCATTTCTATGTGCTTTCCGTCAATGTCTATGGATTGAATTTCAAAATCCGTATTTTTAGAAAGCATATATCGCAACCAGTTCTCTATTTCCTGATTACCTTTCTTTTCCTGTTTTAGCCTGACATTTGTACCTATGATTTCATGGGTGCTATCATTAATTCCCCATATCATATAGGCATGACTTCTATCAGCAATGACGGCACTATTCGCCAATGCACTTATATCCTCGCCTATCATCTTGGGGTCACAATTGTTATGCTTAAATTCAACCCAACCTGTTTCATTGGGTAGTTTACATAATTCAATTACCAATTTATCTAAATTCTCCATAATGCTAATTATACGTTATTAGAACAATTGATTTTCCTCAGCTCCTATTTCATTTGAGGAAATAGAAGAAGCATCACCTTCTTCTTTAATCCAAAAGTGAGGCATGGCTGTTTTAAATTCAGAATCAATGTAGTGACATTGTTCTTTGATAATTCCCCTACGAAGAATTGCCGGTTGCAAACAATATTGGTCAAATTCTTCAAAATCTACAGCCTGCATACTTGTCCAATGAGGAAAAAGCAATTTCATGTAACCGACTGCTATTTTTTTTACTGCCTTTGAATCACGAGTGTCTGCGTTTTTATCTTTGCCAACAATTTGGTCAAAAACAAGTCCGTAAATACTTTGAGTACGCATAGCATGGAGAATTTCAGAAAAGTATTCCATATTGATAGTCCAACCACTATAAATAATTCCTTCATTGATACGAGGTAGATGCCACCCTTCAATGAAACAATGGAATCGGTCGAGTAATGCTGACTCTCGGAATGATTGGGGGAGAGAGTCAAAGTAACGGTAATTTAATGGCCGCTTATTTGAATCAAGAGGAATGTTTCCCATCAACATCAATCCGCACTCTGAAGAGAACTCGTTATTGTCAATAGTGGTTTTACCTGATTCAAGATAAGACTTAAGGGCTGCTTGGATTTCTGCTGGTTCTTGAAAAATAATGGTTTGTATCTCGTCAAAAGCAATGAAGTCATGATTCTTCATGATACCGTTCTGCTGACGTGCTTTATCATAAAAAAGTTTAGCACGAGTAACTTTACCTCCACTGACTAACCATCCATATTTGGAAAGATTACCGAAAACAAACGATTTCCCTGTTCCTTTGGGTGCAAGTTCAACAACGTTGAGACGTGGCTCAACAAATATGAGCAATCGGGATATAAATTCGATTTTCTGTGTCAAAGATTCAAATCCGTCAGCATCATACTCCATAGCAGAAAGGAGCAAATCAATCCATTCTTTGGTTGAAAATGCTTGGCGAGCTATACGTAAATATTCTACATCAACAGACTTATAAGGCTTAAAAGGTTTGTAGTCAACCATTTCTACATGATTCTTTTTCCCGTCTTCATCTGGGAGAACGGAAAGTTTAATGATCCCCCATTTTTCACCGTCAACCAATTCTCCTGGATGTTTGGTATAAACATATTCTGGTATTATACCTTCATTCGTCTTTATACCAAGATCTGGAATGCCAAAACGACGTAAACCCTTTACAAGGTCTATATAAACAACAAAGCGACAAAGCAGCATTACCTCCTGCCCTGCATCAAGTCTATCCTTAACTTCTGTACTTTCCTTTGGAATTACCATATCAAGGAATGAGGTTAACTTCATACGGTCTACCGACCCTTCTGGATTTATGTAGCGTTTGAGAAGGAAGTCTTTCACAAACGATGGAAGATTTCGTCCTGCGAACAACGAGTTGGTCGCCATTGGGTCTTTATATATCGCCATCGCAGCAAATTGCTCACGAATTTTGTTAGAAATTTCTGTCTGCATGAGAATAGATATTAAAAATCAAAGAGATCATCGGCCTCAGATAGGCCTGTTGAAACCTTGATGTTATAATTGTTAAACTGTTCTCCGTTGATTCGAAGAGTTATTTTAGTGGCGGTGTCTACGAGGTAAAGTCGTTCGCTTTCGTAAACACTATCACTTGTATTGGTAAGATTATAGATGGTACCATTATATTCAATGGTAGGAACATCTATTGAAGCTAATCCTTTAATTTCAAATTGAATCTTGGGATTAGTACCGTTCACTTCATCTTTTACAAGTTGAACGGAATATTTGTTAGAGTTTTTCTGGGAAGAGATTATGATAATTGGAACAAGTACTTCTTCTGGAGTACAGCCACCATGTGCACCATGTCCGCGGTCTACTTTATCAGTGAGCGACCGATGAGTAAGTGAGCATAAAGTTTTTCCGTCTTCAAGTATAAAATAACCGCTATCTGAGCCAAGTTTATCCGTCATCAGGGCCAACCTCCCTTCATGGTCAGACTTGACACCTGCTAATTTCATTCCATCGCTTAGTTGTGACAGATAAGTTAGTCCATGGTCAGAAACAATAGCGATTTTCTTACCATTATAATCATCCAATAGTTTGGTAATAGATGTTTCAAGTATTTTCATTTCGTCAACCAAATACTGTGGATAACTTTTTGTCTTATGAGCAAATGTATCTAAATCACCAGATTTTGGTAGTTCCGTTCCTTCTTCAAGCAAAGATAACAAATTGGCTTTATTGGTTGATGTTGTCGTTGGTAATACAGCTGAAGCAATATAGATTTCATTCAAATATATGTGTTCCTTGGAATAACGTCTCACAACATTGCGTATAAATGGGATCCAATCAATTCCAAGTCCATCAATCCAATATATAACATCAATATCCTTGCGATTATGTAGTATTGTTTTAACGGTCTTAAATTCATCTCGCCATATTTGAAATGAAGATGAGCTACCATTCTTTTCGGATATAAATTCCTCTATTTTTTCGTGAGGATAATTAGCGAGTTTGGATAGACGATAGAAATTTATATAATCAGAAATCCAAGAAGTGCAACCACTTAGACTATTGAGTCCAAGTGGTTGCATATAGCTGTAAAGTAAAGGAAACACTTCTTTGATTTCATCTGGTTGTACTTTTCCTTGACCTACCCATTCAATTGCTAACTGGCATTCTTCATCCGTTAATGGTGTCAGTAGTCTGACAGCCATATAATATCCTCCCAGCTCTGGAGAAACAGCAATAACACTTAATTTTTCCTTAAGTTTTGTGCGTGCAAAATCAGTAATTTTTACGCCATGCTCCTTTGCAAGACACATTGCTTTACGTCTCTCTGATATAGAGAATTCTTTATTAATATCATCAAATATGAGGGTGGCGATATTTGAGAATAACTCCGATATACTAAGTTTAGTACAGGACGTGATAACACGGCTAATATAACCACAACCCTTTGAAATTTTATGGAAATATAATGTTAGCAGCCAGCGGTCAAATTCTGATTTGCAATCAAACCAAGATTTAATAAAATCAATGCCATCATTCAATGTGAATGTATCAAGACGTTCTTTTACAAATTCTTCAAAGTTGAAAGACCGTATATCTATCATACTTGCCAGCTCTTCCCAATATACCATATCTTCATCAGAAGGAATCTCGGTTAATCCAAAATCTAATCCGAGTCCTATCGTTAGAAATTCATATACATTGGAACATTTGCAATAATTGAACGCATTATCTGGTTGAGCATGGTACGCATTAGCGTAAATATTGGGTGAACTACATATTATAGTCTGTTTTACATTGCTTCCCTTTTCCCATAATTTAAGCCACTCCAGCAAATTATGCGCTACAGTATATTGATTTTCGAGTCCTTCTACTCCATAAGTGCTACCATTTGTAATAATAAGAGAATATATTCCTTTATCACAGCTTGATTTATATTCCCAAACAAAGGTATTGTTGTCTTTGATAAATTTACCCATTTTCCCTTCCATACCAACTATTGGTATATATATTCGTACATTTTCGGCTTGGGCATCTTCTGGTGCCTGGGAACTTGCGATTGTTTTTACCATTGAAGTAAATTCGGTGTTAACCTCATTGTCATAAAAACGAGCCATTTCCGAAAATGGATATATGATAAAGTCGTTAATCGGAATTTTCTTAATGAACGCACGTATTTCTCCCGACAATTCAGTATACGAAGGGAACGTGTCGGGATAATCTTTATCAAGCATAGTTTCAATAGAATGCTTGTAAATCCCGACAGGTCTATTTATAATAAATTCATTGAAGTCTGCGAAATTATCAAACAGCACGTACCGAATAGGATATCGGTTATGTTGGGCAGCATTTGCTCCCATCCATTCTTTGTCCTCTTTTATGTAGGTAAAGAGTTCGTCAAGTGAAGTAAACGACCTATACATAACTTATTTGTTTAATGGTGCTGAGTTTAAAATTTCATCTATTACAAACTCGTAGCCAAGGTCAATAACCTTGCCAAGAATTGAACGGAGTTCTTCGGGAGAATTAATTTTATCTATAAATTCCCTTGCAGAAACTTTTTTCTTTGCCACAATTTCCGGCTTTCCTTTTAGTTCCTGTTTAGCCTTGTCTTTAGCTTCTTTGGCCTCTTGTTCAAGTCTAATACGTTCTTCTGCCTCCAGTTTACGGCGTTCATCCTCTTGACGTTTCCGTTCTTCTTCTTCCTCAATACGACGCTGTTCCTCAATTTCCTTGTTGAGAGCAATACGCCAACTCATAAGTGCTTTGGCTACTTCCTCTTCAGTCCAGTATCCAATAGTAGATTCGAGATGCTTCTTGATGTAGTCATATGCAGATTCTATCTCAAACGTCTTAAGCTCAATATCTTGTTGCGAAAGCAAGAAATTATTAAAACCATTGGCAAAACTTCCGGGTTTTGCTAATATATCAGGAATATCTGCTCGGTATTTCTCAAGCAATTCTAATGTTTCCTTGACAAGGGCAGGATTCTTTTTATCGCGTTCGTTACAGATGTCCACGATGTTGGCAAACAGCTTGCGTAACTCGTCATTTAGAGTAATAGCAGGATGTGAGGATACAAAGTTTGCATCCATATACTTAAGGGACCACATTGGGTATCCTTTTTCTTCAAGAAGGACTCGTGTTATGGTAAAACGTGCATCTGTAAGACTAGATACATCATTATATCCTTTAAGCTTGTCAAGTTTCAGGGTCTTGACAAGTGTCTTACACAACTTACCCTCTTCCGGCGTTTGGAATTTGAAGCTAAGTTTATTAGAGGTCTTGCCCTTATCCCAAACATTAAACAACTCACCCACGGCATCCACCAAACTGTTTTGGTCAATTGGTTTGCCAACAGTGTCGAAAATCTTGTTGGCCCAACCACGCAGTGCAAATGTTACCATGGCTATAGAAGCGAAGTTAGCAGAAAGCCCGTATGGAGGCTTGCGCAAATCGTCAAACTTTTCTATGAAATTAAATAGTGTTGACTTGTCTGCATACTTAATGCGGTTTTGGATGAAATCAAATACAGCCTTGAACGGGTGATCTGGATTTACATCATTACGCCATTCCAGATTCTCATTTAGACACTCTTGTATGAGGTATTGCAGATTGTTCTTGGGATTAGCCAATGATGCAATTTCAACCTTAGTAGTAGCAAACATAAATGCACGAGCCATTTCCTTTGATACTTGTACCTTCCAAAATGGATTTGGTGCTTTTTGTCGTAAGATTTCAATAGCATCTGGCCCCTTCCCAAATATAAGCGGAGCTATTATGTTGTTCATCTGCGAGGTAAGATGCTTTACAGCTATTGCTAAAGTCTGTTCATTAACAAATACTTGAGCATTATTACGTTGGGCAGATTGCAGCCACTCTTTTATCATTTCTGCAGCATGGTCTCGATGAACATTCACTTGGTCAATAAAACCATGGGATTGAGCCACTGAGTAGTTGGCCATATATTCAATGAAACGATCATATTCTTTATTTCCGAATGGACAGTCAAAGACTATGAATACAATATCGCGCAGGTCTTTATCTTCGGAACTTGCTAGAGATGCCTCCATTGCAAGGTCACGAAGATGAGCTACTTCTGCTTGATTTTTACCAAAAAGTAACGCCATGAACAAATCACTAGGATTTGCGCCTTTTTTTGCTCGTTTAATTTGGTCTTTAAGAATTGAGTCGTTACTTGCATCAGAGAAGAAGCCATAGCTGTATGGGCGTATCATCTTCTGAACATACTTTTTTTCGAAGTAAGATTTCGCTGTATCTCCAAAGTTAAGAACACTCGACATGAAGCGATATTGCTTCGAATCGTTGCGAAGATTCTCTTTTATCTCTTCTATTTCTTGTGAGGGCAGAGCAGAGAACTGCACAGAGTAGACACCACCAGGGGTTCGTTGGATTATTCCATCCTCATTAAACCATTTAAGTACTTCCTCCAATTCTGATGCATATTGGGTACCGGTGAAAAGGTGAATGATATTGTCTTCTGTAGGAGTGACTAAATCATTATTGTTCTCTCCTGACATATTATTGAATGCATTGAGCAACAAGATGCCTTTGAAAATTGCATATGCAGCTTCACCATGATTTTCTACATGTTGGCGATAATTGTTGAAGCGTTCTGTGACTGCACCATAGTTTTGTACATCATCTTGAAAAACTTTTAACACGAAATCCCAAAGATAATCAGCGGTAACAGTAAAACGGTTGGCGAAAGCTTGTTCGTCCGCCAGGAAATTTTCCAATTGGTCGTTCTGACCAATAAACTCAAACACGCTACGACTTGAAGATCCAACAACAGTAGCGTAATGGGTTGCCAAATTTGCAGTTCCTGGATGAAGTGGAAAAAGTTCTTGAAGATCCTTACGAGTCTCTGCTGGATCATTGGAAGTCTGAGTATACAGATCTAGAAGATGATTGTTTACGGTGTAAAAATAATTACGCATGGATTCATGACGCACAGGATCGATAATCTCAAACTTGCGCGACATTATTTTGAATGCAGAAACGGGAGCCATGTTGTATTTCATACGGTGATAGCGTCCGTCTGTCTGCTTTGTTTCTTCCACTCCGAGTTTATTGAAAGCCGATGGGTGGGATATGAGAAAAAGGAAACAGTCGTTTTCCTCATTTGCAAATTTATGAGCTATCGTCTGCAAGGCTTTAAGTACAGAAATACCTATGGAGTCATCCATCACATCTGTAAACTCATCCCAAATAATAAGTAGTCCCTTATAATCACTGGTTTCACGGAGTTTTTCTTGAACTTCAATTAACCACTCCCCGATATTGTCGTGATCCATCAGAATGAATGTGTTAGCTTTTCGTGAAACAGTCTTAGCCTTTTGGTAAGTAGCCATATCTTTAGCCAAAAGCTTCTTTGTAAGTATTTCTCTGTTGGGCGCTATAGACGATAATTCACTAAAGCGAACAATCCAGTCATCCCAAATTACGGGATTGTCGTTGATATGCTTTATCAAGGCATCAAAGTCGGTATCTACTGCAAATTCTATATTCACATCTTTAAGCGACTTAACCACTGCCGTTTGAAGAACAAGCGGCAAGTCTGAAGCATGCGACATATCTCGCAATCCTTCAATGTTAACTGGTAGAAGGCGTTTTTTGTCACGCAAACTATAAATAGAATCACGATACTGTTTAAATTTATCGCCCTGATATTCGTAATCAACCCATTTTTGTATCTCATTTATGGAATCGCAGAGTAAATGTTTTATTACGGCAACAGCATGACTTTTACCCGTGCCATAGGTTCCATTTATCCAAAAAGACTTATGGTTATCAATGTCATTACCTCTCACAGAACGAAGCACTGTGCGAAGCACAGCATTGAATTGATCGTTAGGAATAAAGGATTCCCATTGTTTTTCCTTTTCCTCCTCAATACTATAAGCAGCTTTGCCGCCACGTTTTCTGATTATGTCATTATATGTTGTTGCCATTGTAGATTATAGCTATTATTTAGTCAATATTTCAAGGACTTTCATAGGGGTTAACTCTGGCTTGAGTGTAATATGATCAAGTCCCATATTAAGTTCTGCTAAAATAACCCGATTGGAATCGGATGAAAGGAAACGCAAATTCTTTATAAGAGCGTTTTTTGATATTCCAAATTCAATAGCAACACTTTTATATCCATCGGGATTATAAAGGTCGCTAACTCTAAATTCCGTCAGTTCGTTTCTTTCTCCAAATAAATATAAAGAATATGCCAGTGCTTCTGGACTTAAATCCTCATATGCATGTCGTACACGTTTTTTCCCTGATTCTTCACCTTGCATGATTTCTTCTCCAATAGGCGAGTTTTTCATTAAATCAATTAATGCGCCAATGGCGTTGTTTAAAGTTGATAGTGATGAAACACTTTCGGAGATAGTGATAGATTCTGCTATAATTTTTTTATCATATACTGAACCAGGACGTATATGTTCAATAAATCGGTTTACTATGAATGACGAATACGAAAGATTAACCCAAACTACTTCCCAAAATAATGTGGGATTATCATTGTAAATATCATTCATCAGCATTCCAAAAGGAGTGGGTTTATTTTTCGAATCAAGAAGACCTGCATCTTTACCCCATGCTTTGAATGAATCAAACATAGCAGTTCCTAATAATCTGCTATTCCAAAAACCTTCTGTATCACAAACGTATTCATCTATCCATTCTTCACGTAGGCCAAAGGTCTTGTATCCTTTAATTGATAATGATGAGTCCATTTTTATTTTTCCTGATATTTTGCGCAGACAATCAGCCGCAATACAACCTTTTTCATGAAATGTTAAACATTTTAAGCAATGAATGCATTGAGACCCGATTTTAACTTTAGGAACTATATGAAGTGCCCCCGTTGGACATTCTACTTCACACACTTCACATTGCACACAATATGATGCTTTGTGTGCCACGCGCATAATGTTATTTATAAAATTTTTATTTTCTGTTGCGAATTGTATCTCAAGCTTTAAATTACTCGTGGTACCATCGAATGAAATAATATCTTTACCTAGTCGCATCTCACCTTTAAACGATTTTTCCGAACGAGCGATTGAATAATTCCCTATAACTTTCAGCCACTCAAAAAACAATTCAGCAGAAGCGTTAATAGCAAGTTTAGTAACATGGTTACTTGAACTAATCTTTACTCTATCGAGATATTGTATTTGGGGACTACCTAGTGCCGAAATATGCCAGCGTCGAGTTTTTATATAAGTATTTACATCTTTAACTCCAGCAGCAGCAACCCAAGAATATAATTTTGATAAAAATGGGGTTCTGTATTCTGGATATAATTTAGTTACTAAATAGTCAGACCAATCTGAGCCAAATGGACAAATAACACACCCTACACGAGCAAACCCCATACGATATGCGGGATTGTTCGGCAAGTGATGCATCATCATATATAGGAAAATTTCAACAACATTCCAATTGAGAATTGGGTGAGCATTAAATGTAAAGACATGCTTACCTTTTCCTATGCGGTTATATCCACTACGGCGCGTAGACTCTTCGGCACGAACCCCATCAAATGTAAGGACTCTAGCCTGTTTGTTTCCTTCAATTTTGAGATAACGATAAAATGGAGCCGTTTTCATTACAGAGCAACACCAGCGATGAGTATCGGAAGGGGTTCCAATTTTATCCCAGTAGTTTAATACGGACTCGTGGTTACGAGTGGTTGTAAACTTTAAAGCGGGGAAACGTTTTCCGTAATATCGCTTGACTTCCTTATAAAGTTCAAGCGAAGGTGGAAGCTCGTAACCTGTATCAGAGTATATAACCTCAAAATCGGTAGGTGGGATAGCACGAGTACATAGGTCAAGAACAACCAGAGAGTCTTTGCCTCCGCTGAATGAAGCAATAAATCGATCAATTTTAGTTGTAAGTAAAACTCGTTTGCCCTCAGCTTTGGCTACATCAAGTGGAACGACATCAAAACTGTCGCAATCCTCCTTTACTACAGCCATTTTCTGTTTGGTTTTCTTCTCGACTTTAGCGACAATATCTTCAAAGCCTATTTGATTGGCTTTGATACTGTCATGAGCACGGTTAACTCCCGAATAAGCGGTAAAAGTGTCACGAATAAACTCAATGGCTTCGCTCTCAAGTAGGAACATATTATCAGCATTGCGATGAAGCATTTCTGTAACGTCAACTGCCAATAGTCTCATAGGTTCTACACCGGGAGCAAATTCTAGAGTTGGGGCATCGTAGATATTGGCTCCTTTCGCCTCAAAGAGCATTTGGCCACGATACCAATACTGTTTATTAATTGCCCACATTACAGGTTCTTCGCCGTGAGGATATGTCCATCCATATCTGTCAAGTTCAAGCAAGTCAAGTTCTTCAAAGAAAACAGGACGTGGAGATATTCCCAAAGTCTCTTTTGTGACCTTGGTACTCAGAAGAACTCCGCCTGTTTCTGTATCCCATATTATCTTAAACATATCTATTTTACTTTGTGGGGCACAACAACTCCCGTACATCAACATCCAAGAAGCGAGCTATTTCTTGGAGTTGACTGACTGATGGCTGAATTTTATTATTACACCAACGAGATACTGTTGCTTCATTTTTGCCTACGGCAATACAAAGCTGCTTGGCAGACACTTGTTTTTCTGCCAGCACAGCCTTAATCCTATTCATCGGCATAGGTCTATCTTCATCCTTCATTTTGTTACAACTTATTATAATATTATGCAAAGTTACAATAAAATATCCTCATTCCATCATTTCCTTATGATTATTTATTGGTTACAGCGAACATCAATTTGATTATTGCTATTTTAAAGTGCAAGTGTCAGAGTTGGTATTCTGTTAGTGCCAGAGTCTTCTTGTAGCCCATATTTATAATAGCAATCCATTTGTCGTAAAAACATAGATTATTTGCGACAAGATTGCAGTTTTAGTCAAAAAGTCATCTTTTAGATGTATTTTCTTGTCTGTCAAATGACTTAAAATCGGCTATCACAGAGATTAGCTGATATTTTATCTATAAAACAGTGTAACTCAAACCTTTTGTTTTCGCATTGTTTTCGCATGAAAAGAAAAAAGGCAGTCAGCAAATTGCTAACTGCCTAATTTTCAGCGTGGACCAGCCTGGGCTTGAACCAGGGACCTCCAGATTATGAGTCTGTTGCTCTAACCAACTGAGCTACAAGTCCGATATTAAGGTAATCCCTTAAATCCGAGTGCAAAAGTAATAGATTAGCTTGAAACTTGCAACATTTAAGAGGATTTTTTTATAAAAAAAACAAATATATATAGGCATATCAATATATATTGTATTTTTGTGCTACTTAATCAATTAATAACTAGGCATTATGTCACAAAACACAAATGAATCTCATTTGACCGGACTTACCGACCAGGAAGTCATTGCGAGCCGTGAAAAAAATGGAGTAAACCTATTAACTCCTCCCAAACGTCCCTCCATATGGAAACTTTATTTGGAGAAATTTCAGGATCCTGTTATCCGAGTATTATTAGTTGCAGCAGTTTTTTCACTTATCATTTCAATTATTGAGAATGAATATGCTGAAACAATTGGTATATTTTTTGCTATTTTTCTGGCAACTGGAATTGGATTCTATTTTGAATACGATGCCAATAAAAAATTTGATTTGCTGAATGCCGTGGGCGAAGAAACTCCCGTAACAGTAATTCGTAATGGAAAGATAAAGGAAATACCGCGTAAAGATATTGTTGTAGGAGATATCGTCATCCTAAATACCGGAGAAGAAGTTCCTGCCGATGGAATGCTGGTGGAAGCTGTTTCTTTGCAAGTCAACGAATCGACACTGACCGGAGAGTTAATGGTAAATAAAACAACCGATGAAGCCCACTTTGACGAAGAAGCAACATACCCCTCGAATTCTGTAATGCGTGGTACGACCATTACAGACGGACATGGTATCATGCGCGTAGAACGTGTTGGAGATGCTACAGAAATCGGTAAAGTAGCCCGTCAGTCTACAGAACAAAGTCAGGAACAAACACCACTGAATATTCAGCTTACCAAATTAGCAAACCTTATAGGTAAAGCAGGGTTTACAATCGCAGCACTGACCTTTATCATATTCACCAGCAAAGATTTATACCAGTATCTCACGGTAACAGAAGTTACTGACTGGCATCAATGGCTAGAAATAGCACGTATTGTCCTGAAATATTTCATGATGGCTGTCACTTTGATTGTTGTAGCTGTCCCAGAAGGATTGCCGATGAGTGTGACGCTCAGCCTTGCCCTCAACATGCGACGTATGCTGAAAACGAACAACTTAGTACGAAAAATGCATGCTTGTGAAACAATGGGTGCTATCACTGTTATCTGCACAGATAAGACAGGAACTCTTACACAAAATCTGATGCAAGTATACGAGGCACAAGTTGATGAAAGCCAGCCTGAGCTGATAGCGGAAGGAATAGCAGCCAACTCTACTGCATTCCTTGAAGAAAAGGTGGAAGGAGAAAAACCTTCGGGCGTAGGAAACCCTACCGAAATAGCTCTCTTACTCTGGTTAAATGGTAAAGGACAGAACTACATGAAACTGCGTGAAGAGGCTAAAGTCATTAACCAATTGACCTTTTCTACGGAACGCAAATACATGGCTACATTAGTAGATTCGCCGATTCAGAAAAAACGGATACTCTACATCAAAGGTGCCCCAGAGATTGTAATGGGCAAATGTAACCTGGATAAAGCTCAGATTGATAAGTATAACGAACAGTTGCTGGCTTACCAGAATAAAGCTATGCGTACACTTGGTATAGCTTATAAAGTTATTCCGGAAAACGCTTCTGACGACTGTGCAGAACTAGTCGGCGAAGGCGGTATGACTTTCTTGGGAATCTTTGCAATCAGCGACCCGATTCGCCCAGACGTACCCGATGCTGTAAAAAAATGCCAGTCCGCCGGTATTGGAGTAAAGATTGTAACAGGAGATACTCCGGGAACAGCTACAGAAATTGCACGCCAAATTGGTCTTTGGCAACCTGAAGATACAGAGCGTAACCGTATTACCGGAGTTGAATTTGCTGCATTAAGCGATGAAGAAGCCCTTGAACGCGTACTCGATCTGAAAGTAATGAGTCGCGCACGTCCTATGGATAAGCAGCGTTTAGTACAGTTGTTACAACAAAAAGGAGCTGTCGTAGCAGTAACAGGAGATGGAACCAACGATGCTCCTGCATTAAATCACGCACAAGTAGGATTGTCAATGGGTACAGGAACATCTGTAGCAAAAGAAGCCAGTGACATCACATTGCTGGATGATTCATTCCACAGCATTGCAACTGCTGTAATGTGGGGACGTTCACTGTATAAAAATATCCAGCGCTTTATCGTATTCCAGCTTACAATCAATGTTGTTGCATTGTTAAGTGTATTGCTGGGTGCATTCTTCGGAACAGCCTTGCCACTTACCGTAACGCAAATGCTTTGGGTAAACCTGATTATGGATACATTCGCAGCTATGGCTCTTGCTTCCATCTCACCAAGTATGGATGTAATGAACGAAAAGCCTCGCCGTCGCACAGATTTCATCATCACCCCTGCTATGCGTAATAATATCTTTGGTGTAGGCTTAGGCTTCCTTGCTATTCTGATGGGATTACTGGTCTACTTCAAAAATCTCCCAGGTGGAATGGACACACATCATCTGACAGTCTTTTTCACCATCTTTGTGATGTTGCAGTTCTGGAACCTGTTCAATGCAAGTGTATTCGGCACTAACCATTCAATCTTCAAGGATGCCAGCCATGCTTTAGGAATGCTAAGTGTCGCTATCATTATTCTTGTAGGCCAGATACTCATCGTCAGCTTTGGCGGTAAAGTATTCCGTACTGAGCCTCTTCCTTTAAACGAATGGCTGTATATCATCGGAGGTACATCATTTGTTTTATGGATAGGGGAAATATGGAGAGGAATCAAACGCCTGGGAAACAAATAAATCGATGTCATAAACATTGGTTATAAAATGAATAAGCAAATAAAAAATATCATCTTCGACTGGGGAGGCGTATTGATAGACCTGAATCTAGAAGGGTGTATCAGCGCCTTCGAACAGGCGGGAGCAGTCAATGTACGCAATCTGCTGACAGGGACTAATGAGCTGGGCTTTTTCCGCGATTACGAATGTGGAAATATAAGTACCCCTGAATTTCGTGCAGCCATACGTAAGTACATCAGCCAACCGCTTACCGATGAGGAAATTGATCGGATGTGGAATATGGAACTGCTTACAATACCTGAAGAGAAGCTCCATCTGCTTGCTGAATTAAGCAAAAGCTACCGGCTATTCTTATTGAGCAATACAAATGAACTTCATTGGGAATATGGTTCCAGACAAGCTTTCTGCCATAACGGAAAGGACTATAAAACATATTTTGAACGTATTTTCCTCTCATATCGTATGCATCTGTCGAAACCTGACCCTGCGATATTCCAAGTTGCCTTACAAGAAGCAGAGCTTCAGCCGGAAGAAACTCTATTTATTGATGATGCGGAAGTCAATTGTCAGGCAGCTGCCTCAACAGGTATACAGGTAGCCCACTACACACCAGGAACTGATCTTGGCGATTTATTTAAATAAAATCCTACATGAAAATCATAACAGACGAGATTAAGCAGACACTTTTACCTTGCGTAGCAACTATAGGTTGTTTCGACGGACTACACCGCGGCCATCGTTTTCTCATCAAACAGGTTTGCAAAGAAGCCCGGCAAAGAAACTTCCACAGTGCTCTCATAACCTTTCCGGTACATCCACGTCAGGTTATGCAAAGTAGTTACCGTCCTCAATGGCTTACTTGTCTGCCACAAAAGACAGCTCTCATCCAGCAAACGGAAGCAGATTACTGCATCATGCTACCATTTACCAAAGAACTGTCCCTGCTTTCCGCACGTGAGTTCATGCAATTACTTCGAGAACGTTTTAATGTCCGTGTTTTGGTTATCGGGTACGACCATCGCTTCGGGCACAATCGCTGCGAAGGTTTCGATGATTATTGCCAATATGGAAAGGAATTGGGTATAGAAGTAATTCGCGCACAAGCATTGATAGAGGATGGAGTGTCTATCAGTTCGTCTGTCATACGCAAGGTCTTAAAAGACGGTGATATACAACATGCAAATCATTATTTAGGCTATTACTATTACCTGGATGGAACTGTCGTGGACGGATATAAAGTAGGACGCAAGTTAGGCTTTCCTACAGCCAATCTTCTCCCCTCCTGCCCCGACAAACTAATTCCCAAAGAAGGAGTATATGCTGTATATGCGTATATTGACGAAGTACGTTATGCCGGCATGCTGAATATCGGTCATCGTCCAACAGTTGACAATGGATCCAACCTAAGTATTGAAGTTCATATACTCAATTTTTCAGGCGATATTTATAATCATCATATGCGGATAGAGTTTTTCGAATTTATCCGTCAAGAACAAAAATTTGATAGTCTGGAAAAACTGATTGCCCAACTGAATACTGACCGTGAAACAGTATCCCGCTTGCTACTGCACAGTTAAGGAATTATTCAGGTATTAAGACAAAAAATATCCCCGACATCTTTTTATTTAAAGAAATCGGGGATTACAAAAAACTATGATAACAAATTACAATTCCTTAATGCTGACAGCTACACCTCCACTCGGAGCAAGACGTTGTTTTAATTTTGTCTTATTAGTTACTTTCTTTGTAGAAATCACATATTCCTTTGGATTTGTACGCCAGTCAGCTGTTTTTCCATCGGCATAAATAGTTGCCTGATATTTCTTTCCAGCCGGAAGGAAACTCAAATCAATAACGGCTTCACGACTGTTTTCATCAGTAATTCCACCAATATACCATTCGTTCTTACCTTTTGCCTTACGGGCAATAGTGATATAATCACCCGGTTCAGCTTCCAAAATATATGTATTATCCCAGTCCACAGCTACATCTTTAATAAATTGAAAAGCATCTGGATATTTTTCATAATTCTGATACAAATCGGCTGCCATCTGAAGCGGACTGTACATCGTTACGTAAAGTGCAAGCTGTTTAACCAATGTAGTACCTAATTTTGCTTTGTTTGAGCCATAAACAGAAAGATCACCTTCGAAGATTCCCGGAGTATAATCCATCGGGCCACCCATCAAACGGGTAAATGGCAAGATAGTCTGATGATCCGGACGAATTCCATTGAAGGACTCAAATTCCGTTCCACGTGCTGATTCTTGAGCTATCCAGTTAGGATATGTACGATACATACCAGTAGGACGTACAGCCTCGTGTGAATTAACCATAATATGATATTGTGCCGCTGTTTCTGCCACTCGATTATAATGGTTCACCATCCATTGTCCGTCATGATGTTCGCTACGCGGAATGATAGGACCTACGTAACCGGTCTTTACAGCATCATAACCATTTTCTTTCATAAAGCGGAATGCATCATGCATCTGACGTTCGTAATCGGCAACTGATGAGGTTGTTTCATGATGCATAATAATTTTTACTCCTTTTGATGCAGCATAACGCTGAAGCTCTTTCACATCAAAATCCGGATAAGCTTTAGTGAAACTATATATAAATTCCTTGGCATAAGCGTAATTGTCTTCCCAGCCTTCGTTCCATCCTTCTACCAATACTGCATCAAAACCATTTTTCGCAGCGAAATCGATATACTCTTTTACATGAGCCGTATTGGCACCATGATGTCCGTTCGGTTTCAACTTAGTATAGTCAGTTTTGCCGATTACGATATCTTGCGTATCAGTATAAGCCCATGTAGAACCTCCACCTGTAAAATACTCCCACCAAACACCAACATACTTGGTTGGCTTAATCCAGGAAGTATCTTCCAACTTGCAAGGCTCATTCAGGTTTACAATCAAATTCGAAGCCAGAATATTTCGAGCGTCATCACTTACAATAATCGTACGCCACGGACTGGTACTACCTGTCTGAATGTATCCCTTTGTTCCGTTTTTATCGGGAGTCAGGTGTGAACTCATCAGGAAAGTCTGTGCATCCAAATTCAGGTGCATAGCAGGATAATTAACCAAAGCCGCCTCATGAATGTTGATATAAAGTCCGTCATCCGACTTCAGCATCAAGGGTGTCTGTACAGCAAGATTAGGTGAAGGCGATTTACAAGCCAAAGCCTCATCACGTGCCTTGTCTATCAACTGCGGAACCTCCGACAGTTTAGAAGTCGTTATCTGAAACTCATTAGTATCATAGTCAGCCGGAATCCAGAATGCCTTATGATCACCTGCCAACTGGAATTCTGTTACTTCTTCATTGATAGTAAAATGGCGCAATTCCTTCTGTACCGGGAACTCATAACGGAACCCTAATCCATCATCGAACAAACGGAAACGGATATTCAGCAACCATCCTGTACCTTCTTGCTCCAAGGCAACAAACAATTCCTTATGATTATCACGAATAACACTATTCTGCCCCCATACAGGATTCCAAGTCGTATCGGAAGCATCTTCTTTTGTTTCTACAATACGGAAATTTTTGCTGAAATCGAACGATGGACGTATCTGAAAGCCCATCTTGCTTTCTTTTATTACATCCTTTCCTTTATACTTCAATGAATAAACCGGAGTTTTGTCAGCCGACAAATGAAAATCCATAACCAGATTTCCGTCGGGTGAAGTCAATGTTTGGGCTAAAGAAAATCCCACGCCAAACAGACAGATCATAACACACAGAATAAGTTTCTTCATAATATCTCTATTGATTAACGAAATTAATACTTTTGTAAATATAACAATTATCTGCTGATATACACTTACCGTACTTTTGAAAACTTCTTTATACCTTCAAAAAGGCTTATCCAAAACACTCTCATCACAAATCAGAAAATATTTATTGTTTTTCGATAAATATTTTCTGATTTTCTTTTGTTATTTGAAAATAATATCTACATTTGCATATCGAAAAACGATAAATATTTATCGAAAGCAAACACAGATAAAATAATTAAGAACCACAAACACGATGCAATTATGAAAAAGACATTATTAAGAAAAGCAGCTATGGCAAGCCTCTTCACCCTGATGACACTGACAGTCACAAAGGCAAACGCAAAAGAAACTTTCATTTATGGAGAAACAGACAACGGCTTGATTGTTTCTACCCTGAATGAGGACGGCAAAACACTTACTCCAAAATGGAAATACGAGTACCAGTACGACAAACAAGGACGACTGACCGAGAAGAAAGCATATCGATGGAATTTGCAACAACAGATGTGGACACCGGCCTATCTGCTCACTATTATGTCGAACGACTCGATATGTATCATGGATTATGCCGAATGGAACAAACTTTTTTGTAACTTTGAGCGTAACCGCCAACACAGTGTTTATTATGTAGACAGTTCGAATGCTTTATTGACTTATTATAGCCGTTCATCTGCCTGCGGAATAAGTGAAAATAACAAATAACTAAAATTCAATTATTATGGGACGCACCATTAAATTATTGCTATATTATTTTGCCTACCAACTGGCATTCATGGGAGTTTTTCTGTGCGGATATATGATCTTCCATCATACCACAGAATTACCTCAATCTACCGACTCTACTTACATCACCCTTATCTTACTGGCACAGGTTCTATCTACAGCCGCTGTAGGTATCCATCTGATAGTGGGAAAATATGTACCACTCGACCGAAAGACTTGGGCGTATTATAATTCCGGTAAAGTTCTGATTGCTGCTATCCTATTAATTGTAGGTATGGGATTGTGGAGCAATTACCTGAACGAGCTGGCCGACTTACCCAATAACATGCAGGAAATTTTCGCTATGATGATGCAACATCCACTGGGAGTCGTGGCAATCACCATCATGGCTCCTGTTGTAGAAGAGCTATTATTCCGCGGAGCCATCCAGGGACACCTGCTGCGCAAATGGAAGAAACCGCTTTGGGCCATCGTTGTATCGTCACTGATATTCGGTATCGTACATGGCAACTGGGTACAAGCTCCTTTCGCTTTCGTGGTAGGTCTGGCCTTAGGCTGGATTTATTATCATACAGGTAGTCTGCTTCCCGGCATATTGATGCACTTCGTCAACAATAGTACTGCCGTTTTCAGCTTTTGGCTTTCTGATGATCCGAATGCCACAATGGTTTCTACCTACGGTCCCGAAGGAGCCGCACTCATGGCTGTTGCAGGAGCGATACTTACTTTCGTATGCATCAAGTATATCCAGAAACTGCTTCCACAACCTGCAACATGGAGAGAAGAACAACCCACAAGTACAATCGAATAATACCCCGAATTTATGAAACATCTCAGCATATTAGGTATATTGGCCATTTTTGCCTTAGCTCTGAATCTCTATTTTGCCATAGGCAGTAATTTTAATGATTTCAAACAAGGATTTGAAGATGGACAAAAGAGCTCTACTTACGACACGCAAGCAGATTCACACGGATTTAGGGCAGAAATAAGAGTTACCCCTATCTCCACTCCAAGTGATAGTCTGAATTTACAATTACCCGGTAAAACTGTAAAAGCGCCCTACCAGGTTTCAGAAGTTACCTGTCTGATCAAAGAAACTCCGACAATGCTAATCACTATAATATTTTCAGCTTTGGGAGTCATCGTATTATCTGTTTATGGTGTCTACTGTCTGATACGTGTACTGATATGTATCACACGACAAGATATTTTTTCCCGCCGTAACATCCGGTGGCTTCGCTGGATAGCTTACGGCCAGTTAGCAGTCACTTCACTCTCGTTTTTATTAAACTGGAGCATCGAACAGGCAGTTCTCGCACAAGTATCCCTGCCAGGTTATCAAGTAACGGGTGTCACCCCGATACCCCTGCAATGGGACTCAGTCATCCTGATCGTATTACTTACAGAGATTTTTGCCACAGCCGTCAAGATTAAAGAAGAAAACGATCTAACCATATAACCATATATCGCCTATGAAACCGAAAAGCAATTATTCACGCCCGATGGCGGCCATTTACATTATTATAAGTTTTCTAGCCACACTCATCGTATTAGAATTGATTTGCTTCCTCACCTTCTATCCACTTTTGGAGAACAGGTTTCTGCGTATATTTGCAAGCTTAATATGGCTTTATGCCGGAGCTTTTGCCTATTATAAATTAACCCACCGTTATACCAAATGGTGGAAAAGACTAAACAACCAATAAACAGTATGCCGATTATAGTAAACCTTGATGTAATGATGGCGAAACGAAAGATTTCGCTGGGAGAACTTGCCGAAAAAATCGACCTTACTCCCGCCAATCTTTCCATTCTGAAAACAGGAAAAGCCAAAGCTGTCCGATTTTCTACTTTGGAGGCAATCTGCAAAGAACTCAATTGCCAGCCGGGAGATATATTAGAATACAAGCCGGAAGAGTAAAGCTCTTCCGGTAAAAGGCTGTCAAATAGTAAAGAATAAACAATTCTTATAGCCGATAATCCATTAATTGTCCGTATCTTTGCAGCCGAATTAGATATTTGAAATAAATGAAGACATTTGAAGAACTCGGCGTTTCCGCAGAAATACGCCAGGCAATCGAGGAAATGGGTTATGAAAATCCCATGCCTGTACAAGAAGAAGTTATACCGTATCTGTTAGGAAACCGCAACGACGTAGTGGCTCTGGCACAAACCGGAACCGGAAAAACAGCCGCATTTGGTCTGCCGCTGATACAAAAAATCGATGTAACGAAACGAATTCCCCAAGCACTAGTGCTTTGTCCTACACGAGAGCTTTGCTTACAGATAGCAGGCGATCTGACTGATTATTCTAAATACATCACCGACTTAAAAATCCTCCCCGTATATGGAGGCTCTTCTATTGAAAGCCAGATACGTAGTCTGAAACAAGGTGTACACATTATCGTAGCTACTCCAGGACGTTTGATAGACTTAATGGAGCGTAAAGTTGCACGCCTGGAAACTATCCGCGATGTGGTAATGGATGAAGCCGATGAAATGCTGAACATGGGATTTACCGACAGCATCAACGCTATTCTGGAGCAAGTTCCAGAAGATCGTAACACCTTGATGTTTTCAGCTACCATGAGTCCGGAGATTGCCCGTATTGCTAAAACTTATTTGCATAATGCCAAAGAAATCACAATCGGGACAAAGAATGAAGGAAGCAAAAACGTACATCATATCGCCTACATCGTACATGCAAAAGATAAATACCTGGCATTAAAGCGAGTTGTCGATTATTATCCACAGATTTACGGTATTATTTTCTGTCGTACCCGTAAAGAAACTCAAGAGATTGCCGACAAGCTGATTCAGGACGGCTATAATGCCGACTCTTTACATGGTGAACTAAGTCAGGCACAACGTGACTTGGTCATGCAGAAGTTCCGTCAGCGTCATTTGCAACTGTTGGTTGCTACCGATGTAGCTGCACGTGGACTGGATGTAAATGACTTGACTCATGTCATTAATTATGCTCTTCCTGATGATACAGAAAGTTATACACATCGAAGCGGACGTACCGGACGTGCCGGAAAGACAGGTATATCTATCGCTATCATCAACCTGCGTGAGAAAGGTAAAATGCGTGAGATAGAACGCATTATCAACAAGAAATTTACAATAAGCACACTGCCTAGCGGAAAAGAGATTTGCGAACAACAGCTTATCAAGGTAATTGATGACATCGAAAAAGTCAAGGTTAACGAAGACGAAATAGAAGCTTTTCTACCAGGAATCTACCGAAAACTGGAATGGTTAAGCAAGGAAGACCTGATTAAGCGAGTGGTATCCATGGAATTTAACCGCTTCTTGGAATACTACAAAAATGCTCCGGAAATAGAACAGCCTAAAGCCAACGAAAAGAGCAATGAAGCTAAAGAACGGAAAGATCGTGGAAGCGACCGTGAAAAAGTGGCACGCAAGGCTGAAAAAGGCTATACCCGTCTGTTCCTGAATTTAGGAAAGACCGATGGTTTCTATGCCAATCAGATCATTGAGCTGATAAACCGCAACCTGAAAAAAGAGCATATTCAGATCGGTAGAATCGATCTCATGCAGAATTTCTCTTTCTTCGAAGTTGTAGAAAGTCAGGCATCGATGGTAATGAAAGCACTGAATAAGGTAACCCTGAACAAAGGTCGTAAGGTTATTGTAGAAATAGCTGGAGAAAACACGGGAAAAAGCGATAAAAGTGGCAAAAAGCGTGGTAAGGAAAGCGTAAGAGAAGAAAAAACAACCAAGAAAAAAGAAACCAAATCCGCAGAAAAGAAAAAAGATAAACCTAGCCGTGAAGAACGAGGCTATACCGCCGCACGTGGTCCTAAGAAGAAAGATGACTGGAAACAGTTCTTCCAAAATGACAATCGTCCTTTGCGTGGTGAAGAGCCGGACTTTGCAGAAGAAGGCTGGGCGAAACGAAGTAAGCGCAAAAAATAAAAATTCATACGATAAATATTTGAAAAGCCCGCCGATTGACTTGTGTGTCAAGGGCGGGCTTCTATATCAGTTATACTCCTGTTATTCTACAACCAGACGAAGCTTTTTCGTTCCTGTGCGTGCCTGAAGCCATTCCAACATTTTTTCTTTTTCCTGTTTGGAAAGAGCCCGGTCGCAATCAACAAAAGCATAAGTTAAGGTATCCATACGAAGACTGTCTACACGAAGCTGAAGACTCTTTGAAACAGAAATTGTTTTTATACATGGGAAAAGAACCTTAATCTCCTGCCCCATCTTCTCATTCATCAAATTCGAACCTGTAAAATCTGGTAACAAACGATTCAGTGAGTCAAGTGCAGCCTGTTGTGACATAAGCTGTTTCTCACTATTTTTATAAAAATCCTCCATTACCATCGACTTGATATTTCCTATATCCATCGCACCGGCTCCATTAACTCCCTGAAAAACGACCAATTTTGTCTGACCCAGCTTATAATCAGTAAGTTTATTCCGCGCATTCTGTATTTGTTCCTCTGAAACTTCCTTTCCGATAAATACCACTTTAATCTCCCGTTTGTCAAATGAGATTTCACGATTCAGAATCTGAGAATCCGGGAATTGGAGTTCAGAAGTAATAAAGTTGTTAGCAGAAGAATGATAAATCGTTTCACGTACAATGTTATATGTCAGATAAACGGCCGGACACATGGTAGCAATTGCAATACCGATGATATATTTCCGGACCAACTTTTCTCGTACCTTATCAACAAACTGCTTACGCTGGAAATGCATTACCCGCACTCCTATATAAGTAGCCAGACTGATAAAAACAGAATTAATAAAATAAAGGTAAAAAGCTCCCAAGAAATAAAGCAGGTTGCCTGTTGCCAGTCCAAATCCGGCAGTACAAAGCGGAGGCATCAACGCCGTAGCAATGGCAACTCCCGGAATCACGTTTCCTTTTTCTTTTGTAGCCAATGCTACAATACCAGCCAGACCACCTACCAGAGCAATAAACACATCATAGATAGTAGGTGATGTACGGGCAAGCAGCTCCGACTGAACTTCATCAAGCGGAGTAAATGAAAAATAAATCGTTGCGGTAGTTACACTAAACAAAGTTGCCACCAGATAACTTTTCAATGAACGTTTCATCAGCTCAAAGTCATTCAACCCGACAGCAAGCCCTACTCCCATAATCGGTCCCATCAGCGGAGATATCAACATTGCACCGATAATTACCGCCGTAGAATTCACATTCAACCCAAGTGAAGCAATAAAAGTAGCAAAAATAAGTACCCACAAGTTTGTACCTTTAAACTCCACCCCATTCCGGATGGAATCAACAGTCACCTGTTCATCTTCCTTGCTACGGTTCAAGTCCAGATATTCATTAAAAAACTTCCTGATAATAAATTTTTTATCTCTTTCCATAACCTAAAACTGTGTTTTATTTAACAAAACGGTTCACAAAAGGGATTGTTTTCAAAGGTAAATCTTTTTTTAATATATAGGCGATAAATATCAACAATAATAAGGTACGGAACACTAATCTCAATCCGACATTAGATATTATAACCTCCTGCGAAAGAACAAATAACACAGCAGCCAGTATCAGATAAACAGCCATATCCTTTAAAGGATAGCTGACCGGATATTTTTTCTGTCCGATGATATAAGACAACAAGGTTATTACTCCATAACCGGCCACTGATGCCCATGCAGAAGCGACATATCCATAAGTCGGAACCAACCATATATTCAATACCAGAATTACCGCACATCCGATGATTGAAAAATATGCTCCCCATTGTGTTTCATCCGTCAGTTTATACCAGAAAGACAAGTTAAAATAAATACCCTTAAATATTTCTGCCCCCATTACGATAGCTACTACACTCAGTCCTTCCCAATAATCACGCGCTACCATATAACGAAGTATATCCATATAAAACATCACAGCAAGAAAAGCCAGTAAGGAGAAGATAAAGAAATACTTCATTGCTGCCGAATACATCTTACGGTTATCTCCCTCCTTGTTTTTACCAAAGACAAAGGGTTCGTAAGCATAACGGAAAGCCTGGGTAAACATAGCCATTATCATAGCCACTTTACTGGTAGCACTATATATTCCAAGCTGCACCAACCCTTCCTGACGGTCATCGAACAAGAATGGATAAATCATTTTGTCAATCGTCTGGTTCAATATGCCCACCACTCCGAAAACCAAAATCGGGAATGAATAAGAAATCATCTGTTTCAGCAGAACTTTATCCACACGATAAGAAAAACCTCTCAGTTCCGGAATGAAGAAAAACATCTGTACCAGCGACATAATCAGATTCGACACAAAGATATATCCTACCAGATATTCCGGACGGTAAAACCATGAAACCAGTTGATGGGCATGAACATCCAGCCACGGACACAACAAGAGGAAGAAAAGATTCAGGAGAATATTACCAACAATATTGAACAGCTTGATAGATGCAAACTTTATCGGACGTTTTTTGTATCGCAGATAAGCAAACGGAATACACTGAAATGAATCCAAGGCAACCACAAGTACCATCATCGCAATATAATCGGGATGGTCGGGATACTCCAGCAATGCGGAAATGGGATGCAGGAACAGCATACACAGTATAACAAAAATCAGCGAAAGCCCACCTACAAAAATCAACGTATTGGCATATACCTTTTCCGGATGTTCACCCGACTTATTGGCAAAACGGAAGAATCCTGTTTCCATACCAAATGTCAGAAAGACCAAGATAAGTGCCGTATATGCATACACATTCGACACCACACCGTAACCACCTGTCGATGCAGGTATTACTGCTGTATAAAGCGGCACAAGCAGATAGTTAAGAAAACGTCCTACAATGCTGCTCAATCCATAAATAGCCGTATCTTTTGCTAACGATTTCAGTCCAGCCATAGTCTATAAAAAATAAAAGTGTGTGCCGCTGTTATGGCACACACCATAATTAATCATCAAAAAGTGTTTTTACATTATTATATATACTCCGTCCCAGATGCTTATAAGCCAGCTCCGTAACTTCTCGTCCGCGTGGAGTCCGCTTCAGAAAACCTTCCTTTATCAAGAATGGCTCGTACACTTCTTCCAACGTTCCGGGATCCTCCCCAAGTGCCGTAGCAATCGTTGTCAGTCCTACCGGCCCTCCCTTGAACTTATCAATAATGGTACAAAGTATCTTATTGTCTATCTCATCCAGTCCGTAACGGTCAATATTCAGCGCTTCCAGTGCATATCGAGCTATTTCCACATCAATCCGTCCGGAGCCTTTCACCTGAGCAAAATCACGTACACGACGTAACAAGGCATTGGCAATACGGGGAGTACCACGACTGCGCGAAGCAATCTCGCCTGCGGCATCTACATCACATGGAATACCCAAGATACTGGCCGAGCGCAAAATAATACGCGACAATACCGCATCATCGTAATATTCCAAATGGAGATTAATTCCGAAACGTGCACGGAGCGGAGCGGTAAGCAATCCACTGCGGGTAGTAGCTCCCACCAGCGTAAACGGATTCAAGTCCAGCTGAATGCTACGTGCCGACGGACCTTTGTCTATCATGATATCAATCCGGTAATCTTCCATTGCCGAATATAAATACTCCTCCACCACCGGGCTCAAACGATGTATTTCATCAATGAACAATACATCATTCGGTTCAAGACTTGTCAGCACACCGGCAAGATCACCCGGCTTATCAAGTACAGGACCGGAAGTTACTTTAAATCCAACCCCCAGTTCATTGGCAATAATATTGCTCAATGTTGTTTTTCCCAATCCGGGAGGACCATGAAGCAACACATGATCAAGCGCTTCAGCACGAAGCCTGGCTGCCTTGACAAAGATACGCAGATTGTCGACTACCTTATCCTGACCGCTGAAGTCACCAAACTGTAGTGGTCGGAGGGCATTCTCGAAATCCCGTTCTTTTCCTGTAGGTTTATAATCACGTATGTCGAATTGTTCTTCCATAATGATGCAAAAGTACAAATAAATCGTGTGAAGAACGATATAAAAAACTTTATCTTTGCAAGAACTACAACTAACTTTTTTACTTTAAAGCCTATGAACGAATTTAGCACCAATCATCTGGTATTTTTCTCTCCGACTCATACTTCTGCTAAAATAGCACGTGCTATTGGCGAAGGAATTGGTATGGGAAGAAGAATTGAAACCGACCTGACACTCGATGAAAGTGACTCACCTATCGAAATAAACGATTCACTTACAGTCATTGCTGCACCTGTATATGGCGGACGTGTTGCTCCGGTTGCCTTACAACGCATCAAGCGCCTGAAAGGTAACAATTCCCCGGCAATCGTCGTAGTGGTATATGGTAACCGCGACTATGAAGATGCTCTGTTGGAACTGCGTGACACAGTAGCATCATTGGGATTCACTCCTCTCTCGGCAGGAGCGTTTATCGGAGAACACAGTTACAGCACAGCCGAAATGCCTGTTGCAGCCGGACGCCCCGATGCGACTGATTTACAAATAGCCCGCACATTCGGAGCCGACAGTTTGAAGAAACTGGAAAAAGCAATGCAGAATTCAGAAGCATTAAGCACACTGACTCCTTCTCTGCAAGCAGGATGCCGGTTAAAAGCTATGGGTGATAAATTGTCTATGCTGATTGGATCTTTTTTTATAAAAGGTACTTCTCCTTATAAACTGATACAGGCTTCCAAGCCATCAGCTCCAGTCTGCAATGAAGATTGCTTTGTTTGTGGAGAATGTATAGAGGTATGTCCTACCCATGCCATACGTATCAGCGACGACGGCAGCCATATCGAAACAGATGTAAACCGCTGTATACGCTGTTGTGCCTGTGTAAAAGAATGTCCTAACGGAGCCCGTATCTATAACACTCCGTTTACAGCTATTTTACACGAGAAATTCAGCACACCACGTCAGCCTGAACTTTTTCTATAAAAAGAAAGTTAATATTTTGTCTTATACAAACGGCAGATTTTACAACATGGAAAAAGAGAAACGAATACTAGTAGGAATGAGTGGAGGAATTGACAGTTCCGCTACCTGCATTATGCTACAAGAACAAGGTTATGAAGTTGTAGGTGTGACTATGAGAACCTGGGATATACCTTCTCACTTTTCAACTCCGGAACAAGAACAACCCGACGAAATATTAGAAGCAAAGGCTCTAGCCGAACGTCTGGGTATAGAACATCATGTTGCCGATGTCCGCGAGGAATTCCGCAATGTCATCGTACAATATTTTATCGACGAATACATGAAAGGACGCACTCCCAATCCTTGCGTCATGTGTAACCCGCTGTTTAAGGAACGCATCTTATGCGAATGGGCCGACCGTACCGGCTGTGCACAGATTGCCACAGGACATTACTGCCGACTGGAAGACAGAAAGGAGCACCGATATATAGTAACCGGTGATGATCCGACAAAAGACCAGTCATATTTTCTATGGAAACTTCCACAAGAGATATTGAAACGTATGGTGTTCCCATTAGGAGGAATGACCAAAACCGAGGTAAGGGCTTACCTCGCAGAAAAAGGCTTTGAAGCCAAAGCCAAAGGAGGAGAAAGCATGGAAGTCTGTTTCATCGATAAAGATTACCGGGACTTTCTGAGAGAACACTGTCCGGATATCGACGAACGAATCGGAACAGGATGGTTTGTCGACAGCAAAGGACTGAAGTTAGGTCAGCACAAAGGTTTCGCCTATTATACTATCGGACAGCGCAAAGGACTGGAAATCGCACTCGGACGTCCGGCGTATGTTCTGAAAATCAACCCTGCCAAAAACACAGTCATGCTGGGAGATGCCGAACAGCTGAAAGCCGAGTATATGCTTGTAGAAGATATAAATGTAATAGATTTACAGGAATTGCTGGAATGCCCCGACCTGTCCGTACGAATCCGCTACCGTAGTCGCCCTATTCCTTGTCAGGTTATCTTACTGGATGAAGGACACCTCCTTGTAAAATTCAAGGCTGAAGCTTCAGCCATCACTCCAGGACAGTCGGCTGTTTTCTATGATAAAGGCCGTGTATTAGGTGGAGGATTTATCGCTTTCCAACAAGGCATAAAGAAACTGATAGCCGAAAATGAAGAAAGAAAGCATGTTTTGTCAAGTACGTGAAGGCACACGAAAAATATGCCGAGAAATCAGGAAAAACTTCTCGACATATTTTTAAAATTTGTACAAAAAATCAAGTACTTTACATGAAGTTTTTGAGAGACTTCAGCATTAGCGGTAAGACTCCGCAAATTCCTTTGATACAGAATTACTTACACTCTTACACACGTCTGCACTGAAATCCATTCCGCAGCGGATGATTGCATCCCAATCCGCTTCCGTCAGTTCGGCAAGATCAGCCCGACGGACACGATATTTCAGCAACCCGTATACCACACCCGCATTAAAATTATCGCCAGCTCCAATGGTACTTACCGCTTTCAGCGGAGTCACCGGATAATCCTTACATACATGTTTCGTACGCAAACGGACATCACCATCAGCATCGGTACAGATAAAGTTCGGACAGTAGAATCCTACATGATTACTGTACACCTTGTCAGCATCCGGCTGACGGAACATATTCTGAAAATCTTCTGTCGAACCCCTTAAGATATCGGCATACTCAAAGTTCTCTATAATAGTAGGCATCAACTTAATAGCCTCATTAGCATGCGTACTGCGGAAGTTGACGTCATAATATATGATTGCGCCTGCATCACGAGCACGGTCAAGCAACTCTTTTACTTTATCACGCAACACAGGAGTAATAGCAAAATAAGAACCGATCATGATAATATCATCACTCGATATTTCAGGCATATTTACTTCCAGCCTCTGGCGAGGATAGTCTTTATAGAAAATATACTCGGCATCATTCCGTTCGTTCAGAAAAGCCAGCGACACCGGCGACTTTCCCTCCGGAAAGACATTCACATTTGCCGTATCAACTCCGTTTTCACGCATGTTTGCCAGAATCATCTCTCCCACACGGTCGTTTCCCGTTTCACTGATAAAGGTAACATTCTGCCCCATTCTTCCCAGTGAAATTACAGCGTTATAAACAGAGCCGCCCGGGACAGCCGCCTGTGGCTGTCCGTCGCGGAACAGAATATCAAGAATCGTTTCCCCTATACCGATAACCTTTCTCATAGCAAAAATCTGTTTATTTACTCAACGCACGGGAACGCTCGCCCAGATAACCTCCATGATGGCGCTTGCTATATTCTTCAATAGTAAATCCAGTCTGCTTCATAGTTTCTACCACCAGTATATCTCCGATAACAGTCATGATGGTAGTAGAAGTAGTAGGAGTCATACCCAACGGACAAACCTCGTCCGGATGTCCGGTAGCAAGACAGATATCCGCAGCTTCAGCAAGCGGACTTTCCGGATTTCCGGTAATGACAATCTTCTTCAACGACGGATTCAAACGATCAGCCAAATCGGTCAGTTCCACGATTTCACGCGTTTTACCCGAATTGGATATAAGAAGCAGCAAGTCATTTTCCTGCAAAATTCCCAAATCGCCATGTTGAGCTTCACTGGGGTGAAGAAAAACAGCAGGAATACCCGTAGAACAAAAAGTAGTAGCAATGTTCATGGCAATCTGTCCGGCCTTTCCCATTCCACTGGTTACCAGCTTTCCTTTTTTGCGGTGTACTTGTTCTACAATCAGCTCAACGGCCTTCTCGTATGCATCTGTTACGGGAATATTCAATACAGCCTGTGCTTCACGCTGCAACAGTTCGTGAATAGATGAAATCATATTATGATGAGTTTAGTAAATTAATATTCGAGTAATTGTTTCAGCTCATCGAAAGTGTTGGCCACAGTGAAATAATTTTTCAGCGGGCGATGAGCGAAGTGTTGTGTTTCCAGTCCGGCAAGAAATTCAAGAATCCCGTTCCAGAAACCATTAACATTATAAAATATCACTTTCTTTTCGTGATAACCTATTGTGGCGGCAGCCATGACATGAAATATTTCATCGAGCGTTCCCACTCCACCAGGCAACGCAACAGCCACATCTGCTTCTTGCAGCATGATATCCTTACGGTCACTCAGATTGACAGCACGAAACGTCACATCAAGCAAATCGCTGACAGCCCCCCTTTCTTCCAGCTTGGTAGGAACAACTCCCATTATCATAGCTCCATTTTCTTTTGCAGAGCGGGCAACAGCCTCCATAAGTCCTGTATTCGAACCTCCATAAATGAGCCACTTTCCGGTTTTACCAATCCATGCACCCAGTTCGGAAGCTTTTTCGGCATAAATCGGATCGATGTGATCGGAAGCCGAACAGAATATTGCAATTTTATTCATAATCCTTAATTTATATAATACCGCAAACGGCCAGGAACAGCCAGTGCAGTCTGTAGCGAAGAAAATCAATATACCTGCAAATATCTGTATTTTTTCAGTTACGACAATAAGTATTATTGTATTTTTGCAACGAAAATCCATGCAAAGAAGAAAACTCATGCCATACAATACTTTTATTTTGCCAAACGGACTGCGTATTATCCACGCTCCCAGCCCTACCAATGTAACATATTGCGGATTTGCCGTCGATGCCGGAACGCGTGATGAATTTACCAACGAACAAGGGATGGCTCATTTTGTAGAACACCTTATATTTAAAGGAACCCGCAAACGCCGTGCATGGCATATCCTGAATCGCATGGAAAATGTAGGAGGCGATTTGAATGCCTATACTAATAAGGAGGAAACAGTTATATACAGTGCCTTCCTGAAAGAACATTTTTCCCGTGCCGTGGAATTGCTGACAGACATTGTTTTCAACAGTATCTTTCCCGAACAGGAAATAACCAAGGAAGTAGAAGTCATTATCGATGAAATACAAAGTTACGAAGACAGTCCCGCAGAACTGATATTCGATGATTTTGAAGAACTGATATTTCCCAACCATCCGTTGGGACGAAACATACTAGGCAAGCCGGAACAACTCCGACACTTCGGAAGCCAGGATGCACTTTACTTTACTGGAAGATATTACAAGCCTGCCAACATGGTATTCTTTGTTCAGGGAGATATCGATTTCAAACGGGTAGTTCGCACCATAGAAAAAGCTACGGCAGACATTCCTTTTTCAAACGTAGACAATTACCAACGTCAGGCGCCACATGCCTACCTGCCCAAGCAACTCACCCTACACAAAGACACCCATCAGGCACACGTAATGATTGGTGGACGTGGATACAATGCCTACGATGAACGACGAACAGGCCTTTATCTACTTAACAATATCCTAGGAGGACCCGGAATGAACAGCCGGCTGAACGTTTCACTGCGTGAAAAGCGCGGGCTTGTATACAATGTAGAATCGAACCTCACAGCTTACACTGACACCGGAACATTCTGCATTTACTTTGGTTGTGATCAGGAGGATGCCGATTACTGTACCGAACTCGTACATAAAGAACTTAAAAAGTTATGCGACCGTCCGCTTACAACCACACAACTACACGCTGCAAAAAAACAAATCATCGGACAAATCGGAGTAGCAAGTGACAACTTTGAAAACAATGCACTCGATATGGCAAAATGCTTCCTACACTATAAGCGTTACGAAGAAAAAGAAGAAGTCTTTCATCGCATAGAAGCATTGACTGCACAACAACTGCAAGACATAGCAAACGAGATGTTTTCCGAGAATTATTTGTCAATATTAGTATATAAATGAAATATCTGCCTAAATATTTTTGTCTAATCATAAAATCAAAGCCAAAAATCAAACAAATATTACATTTTGACAAATAAAAATTTTGTCAATCATACATATTTCATAAATTAGTCCCCGTAAGAGATAATAGATTATATCTATATATAAAAGTTATGGGGAACAACATTTTAATACTTGAAATCACATCAGGAATATGCTGTATACTGACAGCTATATTCTTACACTACTCAGCTATACCCAAAAGCAGCAATAAAAAGAATTATCAAAAAGGGTACACGGTAGTAAAAATAGCATCTTTAATGCTAGGTATATCAGCACTATTGTTTGCCTACTTTGGAAATGTTATAGATACATATGATAAAAGAAGCTTTATACAGATAATACTTCCAGTAGAAACCCTATTGGTTTTCTGGGTATTTGTATACCCTCTATACGATAAAAACAAACTAAAGAATTTCCTTAAGTATCAGGTATTTTACACGACAGTATTATGCACAGCAAACATCATCTACCTATTTGTTGCAAAGGGGATGTCTGGAGAATGGTTTTATTATCTGCTGGTGTCATGTTATGTCATACAATTTGCCTTTTACACAATAATATTTATACATATATCGAAAATCTGGCTAAGGAAGAAAAGCACAGAGTCAAGTAACTTTAAGAAATACCCTTTCCGTATATGGATGGCAGCATTTATTATAGGTGTAATGGGCATAGTAGCAGAAGTTTATCCAAACGAAATCTACTTACAAATATTTACATTATGCTATACGGTATTTTTCATTTCGCTCGGCATACAGTATCACAACTATAGCATTATAGCTCCAGTTGAAACAGTAAGTCAAGAAGTTACAATAACTCCGGAAGAAACGAACAACAAGCCTGAAGCACCTAAGCCCGAAGAAAAACGCCATGGACAGGGAAATGACATTATTAAAGAAAAAATTACAATATGGGTACAGCATAAAGGGTATCTGCAATTGGGCGTCACCATACAAGATTTAAGCCGTGAAATCGGCATAAACCGTACATATTTGTCAAATTACATAAACGAAACATACCAGAGCAACTTCAACGGATGGCTGAACGACCTCCGCATTGAAGAAGCAAAGCAAAAGATCATATCATCTCCTGAAATAAACTTGAGCGACCTTGCTGAAATGGTAGGTTTTGCAGACCAGGCACATTTCAGCAAGCAGTTCAAACAGAAAGAAGGGATTCCTCCTTCCGTTTGGAAGAAAGAACATCGCGCCAAAAGTGAAAAAGACTAATATTTCACACTTTTGTCGAAAAATACACAATTATATACAAATAGACAAGCATACACGTAGTATTTACGCCTAGATTTGCACAATCAAATAAAAAGCGATAAATAAAAGTAAAGAACATTATCAATTATCATTCATTAATTAATTAAAAGTATGAAGAAAAAATTCTATGGAGCCCTTATGTTGGGAAGTTTATTCCTTGCTGGGGGTATGGTATCTTGCTCTGATTACGATGATGACATTAACAGTTTGAACGACCGCGTTACTGCTGTTGAACAAACAGTTAAAGAGCTTCAAGAAAAAATCAATGCAGGAGCTGTAATTACTGATGTACAGACTACAGAAAATGGAGTTAAAGTTACTTTAAGCGACGGCAACTCATTCACATTAGAAAATGGTAAGGATGGAGCTGCTGGTTCTGTAGTAACTATCGGTGATAATGGCAACTGGTTTATCGATGGAGTAGACACAGGTAAACCTTCAAGAGGAGAAAAAGGTGAACAGGGTGAACCTGGACAACCTGGAGGTGACGGAACGACAGCTCCTAGCAAATATTACATACCAAATGAAGATGGTTACTGGTATGTAGTAAATGTTGCTGCAGACGGAACTGAGAGTGAGCCAGAAAAGACTGATATCAAATGGGCTCCAGAAGGCATGATGACTGCTGCATGGGATACTAAAAATGAAGTTTTGCTGGTTTATGGAGTAAAAGACCATGACGGAGTACTGAGAATCAATTTAGGTACTAAATTAAAAGGATTAGTATTCGTTCCATCTTTATACATGGAAGGAATAGAAGGTACAAGATATCCATACGTCATAGGACGGTACAAAGAAGCTATAGGTAGTACATCTGGATATATAAAAAAAGCAGGACTAACAATAGAATATTCAATCCCAGACAAGAATGTATGGCAAGAAAGCTATACTGCTTATGCAATTGGCGCAAAAGATACTGTCACTTATCATATGAATCCGTCAAGTGCAAAAGTCGACGATGCAGAATTCCGATTCTTATATGATGCACCAGAAATGATTAGTCGTAGTGAAAATGAGGGAAGTTTAAAGGTAAATTACCTTACAAACGAAAAGACTAAAGAAGGTGATTTGAAAATTGCATATCAAATTAGTAATCCATATTTGCTAGAAAGCAAGCAAGCAACTGGCACTGATAAAGTTTCCGTAATGGCTTTAGAAGTTAAGTTGGGTAATGATACAACTATCACTTCTGATTATGCAGCAATTGTACCTGCTGTGAGAACTTTAAGAGCTATTGCGTTCAACTCAGAAGCAGGAACAACAACTAATCAGAACAAGCCATATTGTGATTACGATTTGTATAAAACAGGTGAAGCAGCTGTTGAAAATACAGCCAATGTTACTGTTCAATATAATAATGGGCCAATTGATTTGAGTAAATTATTAAATATCCATTATGTACAAACAGATTGGATAGCTGATAATCAAAAAGAGAATGAAGAACATAACGATGTTATGTCATACGAAGAAGCTCAGAAATTTGGTCTGCACTTCGAATACGAGATATTAAAGTATACTACAGGAAAGAATGAAACAGAAGAAGACAAATATGGTAAAGTAGATGCCTTGACTGGTAAATTTACTCCATGTTACGTAAACGAACAAGGAACTTCTGTAGAATGCCCTACTGATGGTGTTTCAACTACAGGTATTTCTGCTGTAGGTCGCGAACCGGTTGTTATCGTTAAATTAGTAAACGAAACAGGCAATGTCGTTCTTGCTGGTTATATCAAGATCAATATCGTAAAGAAGATCAGTGAACTTGACTTTGTTGTAAAATCAGAAAAGGAACCATTCGTTTGTGATAAATCAACTTGGGGTATTACTTGGGATGACATGTCAGGTAAGATTGTTGAAAAGCTTCAAATGACTAAAGAAGAATTTAGAAATTCTTACGAAATGGCAACTGGTGAAACTTACATTAAGAAAGATGGCAAGTTTGTCCAAGTTGTAAATAATGTATATGGTGATCTGACATACATAAATGATACTCAGGTTCCTACAACGAATGACATCTTCACATGGACAATGGATTTCGATGAAAGAACCAACATTAGTAAAGAAGTTGGACGCACAGTTACATTATATGCACGCTTCAATTCGAAGACAAGTGATACAGACGTTGTTTATATCGGATTAACTACAACAATCCTTGCACAGCCAGAAGTAACATTTGGTGATAAGATTGAAAAATATTGGTATCCAGCTGATAAAGAATTAGCAGCAAGAGACTTTGTTCGTATGAACGTGCCACGTCCAACCTCAAGTACTGAGCCAGAAGAAAGTGTTACATACTACGTTAAAGACTTGGACGATTACTATGAAGGAAATGAAGTGAAACTTACTCCTACTGCAGCCGCTCAAAACAGTTCATATGACTTGACTGCTCAGAATACTGATTACCACTATGAATTCTCTGAAGTACAACCAAAGATTGGTACATATCAGTTATATCGTGCTCAAGACAATGTACAAAAATTAATGTGCAATGAACAGGAGGTCGCAACAATTAATCCTGAAACAGGAAAGTTGACTTATGCTAGTACAGATATGGCTAAAGCAGTATTAAATGCATATGGTCACGAAGAAGCAGATGAAAAAGCAAACTATGCAAATGTAGATATTAAAGCTACATATGATCATTGCGAGTTAGCATTAGGTGAAACAAGCTTCAAAGTACGTTTCTTGCGTCCTGTAGATATTTTGGATGGTAAAGATGCTACATTTGAAGATGCAGAAGCTAATGGTTCATCAGTAATTTTAGGAAAATTATTTGGACTTGAAGATTGGCGTGATGCTGCATTGTTAAAGGAAGTAAATGGCAAATATGTTAGCAATGTGGAAAATAATTGTGAGTTGTATAAGTATTATCAATTCAATACAATTAAGATTGACATTGCAAATGCACAAAGCGATTTGACAGGAACAATGAAACCTATTTCTGAGGTTACAGATAAGCTGGAATTATATGTCGATGAAAATGGAACTCCACATGCTACAAATAAAACAGCTACTGTACCTATTACAGATGTTAATGCATTGAACACAACTAAGATTGTCTATAAGAACAATGAAGGAAATGTTCAAGAATTCAACCTTGTAATTCCTATTGAAATCAATTACTCTTGGGGTACATTGAAAGGCGAAATTAAAGCAATTGTAAAATCAACTAAAGCTAATTAATCTTTAGGGATTTTTAATAGAAAAGGTGTATCTTTAAAAAAAGGTACACCTTTTTTCATAAGGCAAAAACAATGAATAAGCTTGTAAAATCTCTTATATATCTAATAATCATTACATTCTGTTTAGGTTCATGTAATGAGCAAAAAAAGGATACGCCAAAGGATAATACTGTCAAATCATGGGGAGAAGCAAAAGCAGAGTTTACTTCAACTCTCTCATCATCTGATACATCTAATGTAAAAAAGATAGCACTTCAATGCATGGATTTATTAAAATCTGATAGTATTGACCAAGCACTAGAGCTATTATATACAATAGACAATGGCAAACTCCGCAAATTATCTGATAAAGAAAAAGCCAGATTAAAACAACGCTTCAAGATATTCCCTGTCATAGACTATAAATTTCTAGGAATGTCATTCGCTACTCAAGGAAACAATGATATAAAGTTTTCGTCTATTTTTAGTAAAAAAGGTAATTCTCAAAATACACCAAAATCTTTAGTCCTAATGTTTAACCCAATAAAAATAGAAAACCAATGGTATCTTACCATGAAAAATATAGGACAGAGTAGTCAAGACATGGAAAATCGCCCAACAGATAATTCTGTAGCTCCTGCTGAAATAACATTCTAAGGATCAACCCTCTAAAAAATAAGCTTATGAAACTAAGAAGAAACCTCACAGTTGTTATGCTCGGAATAGGTATAACCTCTGCATCAGCACAGGCAAACAACTCAAGTCTGCAAATCAAGGAAGAAGGAAAAACAGAGTTTGTTCCTCATTGGTTCATGCAAGTACAAGCCGGTGCAGCACATACACGTGGTGAAGCGAAATTCGGAGACCTGATTTCTCCAGCAGCTGCTATCTACGGCGGCTATCAGTTTACACCGCTCTGGGGACTGCGTGCCGGAATAAGCGGCTGGCAGGCTAAAGGAGGATGGGCTGCCGACGGACAACTTTACAAGTATAACTACTTGCAGGGTAATATAGATGCTACACTGGATTTGGGCAACTTGTTCTGCCGATATAATCCAGACCGTTTCTTCAATGCATACTTGTTTGCAGGTGTGGGCCTGAATGGTGGCTTCAACAATGATGAAGCTGTAGCATTGGCTAACAAAGGCTATGATCTGCGCTACTTATGGACAGATAATAAAATCAGCCCGGTAGGTAGATTCGGATTGGGTACAAATCTGCGACTGACTTCTAATTTGTTCTTCAATATCGAAGTAAATGCCAATGTTTTGTCAGATAAATTCAATTCAAAGAAGGCTGGCAATGCAGACTGGCAGTTTAATGCGCTTGCCGGATTTACTATCAAATTCGGAAAGACTTCACGCAAGACAGAACCTGTTTATTATGAACCGACTCCGCAACCGGCTCCCGTTGTAAAAGAAGAACCGAAACCGGTACAGCAGCCTGCTCCGGTAAAACAGGAAAAGGTAACTATGACAGAAAATGTTTTCTTCGCGCTTAATTCTTCTGCAATCCGCAGCGGAGAAAAACAGAAGATTGAAAAGTTGGCAGAATTTATGAAGAACCATGCTGAATGTAAAGTTACTATCTGTGGATATGCAGACAAGCAGACTGGTAATGCAGATATCAACATGCGCCTTTCTAAGAAACGTGCTGAAAATGTAGCTACCCAACTGAAAGAAATGGGTATCGACAGCCAGCGTATCACTGTAGATTACAAAGGTGATACCGTACAGCCATTTAGCACACCGGAAGAAAACCGTGTAAGTATCTGTATAGCTGAATAACAGAACCCTTTAATTCTTCATAACATGTAAGGAACGTCACTCTCCTATTCCCTAGGGAGAAGATGACGTTCCTTTTTTAGTTTTTGTACACGATGATGCTTTCCGAATGATGAATAAATCACTATCTTTGCGCAAACTGATAAATGTCGGGAAATACAAAACCATATATACACATGAAAATAGAAGATAAACTGACTGCCTCCGTCATCAACGGGGTAAAAGAATTGTACGGTGCAGAAGTGCCTGCCAAAATGGTACAATTACAGAAAACCAAGAAGGAGTTTGAAGGTCATCTTACGCTTGTGGTTTTCCCTTTTCTGAAAATGTCGAAGAAGGGACCGGAGCAAACAGCACAGGAAATCGGTGAATATCTGAAAAAGAACGAACCGGCTATCGCAAATTATAATGTAATCAAAGGATTCCTGAACCTGACTATCGCATCGGATGTATGGGTTGAACTGCTGAACCGCATTCACGCTGATGCTCAATGGGGTATCCAGAAAGCTACGGAAGATGCACCGCTGGTAATGATAGAATATTCATCACCGAATACAAACAAGCCGCTGCATCTGGGACATGTCCGCAATAACTTGTTGGGGAACGCACTTGCCAATGTAATGGCTGCCAACGGAAACAAGGTTGTAAAGACAAATATCGTAAACGACCGTGGTATCCATATCTGTAAGTCAATGCTTGCATGGCTGAAATATGGTAACGGAGAAACTCCTGAATCATCAGGCAAGAAGGGTGACCACTTGATTGGTGACTACTATGTGGCTTTCGACAAGCATTACAAAGCTGAAGTAGCTGAGTTGATGGAAAAAGGCTTGAGCAAGGAAGAAGCAGAAGCTCAATCACCACTGATGCAGGAAGCCCGTGAAATGTTGCGTAAATGGGAGGCAAATGACCCTGAAATCCGCGCTTTGTGGAAGAAAATGAATGACTGGGTATATGCCGGATTCGACGAAACATACAAGATGATGGGTGTCAGCTTCGATAAGATATACTACGAATCTGAAACATATCTGGAAGGTAAGGAAAAAGTGCTGGAAGGACTGGAAAAAGGTTTCTTCTATCGCAAAGAGGATGGTTCTGTATGGGCTGATCTGACTGCAGAAGGTCTTGACCACAAGCTGTTGCTGCGTGCCGACGGTACTTCTGTCTATATGACTCAGGATATTGGTACTGCTAAGCTTCGCTTCCAGGATTTCCCGATCAATAAAATGATTTATGTAGTAGGAAACGAACAGAATTATCACTTCCAGGTGCTTTCTATTCTGCTCGATAAGCTGGGATTTGAATGGGGTAAGGATCTGGTTCACTTCTCTTACGGTATGGTGGAACTGCCGGAAGGTAAGATGAAGAGCCGTGAAGGTACGGTAGTAGATGCAGACGACCTGATGGAAGCAATGATAGAAACAGCGAAAGAAACCAGCAGTGAACTGGGTAAGCTGGATGGCCTGACTAAGGAAGAAGCTGATGATATCGCACGTATCGTAGGTTTGGGTGCATTGAAGTATTTCATCTTGAAAGTGGATGCTCGCAAGAATATGACATTCAACCCGAAAGAATCTATCGATTTCAACGGTAATACAGGTCCGTTCATCCAGTATACATATGCTCGTATCCAGTCTATCTTGCGTAAGGCTGCTGAAGCTGGTATCACTATTCCTGCGGTTATCCCGACAGGTGTGGAACTAAGTACAAAAGAAGAAGGACTGATTCAGATGCTTGCTGACTTTACAAACGTGGTACGTCAGGCTGGCAGTGACTATAATCCGTCTATTCTTGCTAACTATGCGTACGATCTGGTAAAGGAATATAACCAGTTCTATCACGATTTCAGCATTCTGCGTGAAGAGAATGAAGCATTGAAGGTGTTCCGTCTTGCTTTGAGCCAGAATGTAGGAAAGATCGTCAAGCTGGCAATGGGATTGCTCGGTATTGAGGTTCCTGAACGTATGTAATTAAGACATTAATCATACACTATCTTTTATTCACCACGGATTATACAGACTTCTACACATATGTGTGAAACTTCTGCATAGTCTGTGGTGAATTGGTTTATTGATATCGCTATTATACAGATTATGGCAAAGCAGCAGAAATTTTATGTAGTATGGAAAGGAGTGGAGCCTGGGATATATACATCGTGGACAGACTGCCAGCTACAGATTAAGAACTACAAAGGTGCTATTTATAAATCGTTCGCTACACGTGAAGAGGCTGAGCATGCTTTCGCTACTCCGGCTTATGTGTATCTGAAAAAAAGTCAGACAACCATACACGAGCCGGAAGAGAAAAAAATCCCTGAAAATTTCGATTTAAACTGTCTGGCCGTAGATGCTGCATGCAGCGGTAATCCAGGACCAATGGAGTACCGGGGAGTGTATTTACTTACTGGACAGGAAATTTTTCATTTTGGACCTATGTATGGCACAAATAATATCGGAGAATTCCTTGCTATTGTACATGGTCTGGCACTGATGAAACAGAAAGGTATAAACATGCCTATTTATTCTGACAGCCGTAATGCACTGAGCTGGGTGAAGCAGAAGAAGTGCAAGACGAAGCTGGAACGTACTGCGAAAACCGAAGAACTGTTCCGGCTTATCGAGCGTGCCGAAAAATGGCTGAATGAAAATCAGTATACCACTCCGTTGCGCAAATGGGAAACGGAGTTGTGGGGAGAAGTTCCGGCCGACTTCGGTAGAAAATAGTTTGCTGCTTTATTTTGTAGCATGTGAATGTTTCAGATATTGTATGTATCGGGGGTGGTTCCTGATGATGTAGCGTAATAGTTTTCTCCAGACTTTCTGGTTGAGCAGGAAGATCAGGAATATGGTTCCCACAATACATACTGCACCAAACAGTTCTTTCAGACTGGTCAGAAGGGTCTGACGGGTAACTTCTGCATAGAGCTGCTGGATGGAAACATCGGGCATCCATTCTTTTACCAGATCCATTTTACGGCTTATCAGACCGATATTGTCCTGCTGCATGTATTTCAGCCAGCGGTTTAATATGGCTGTTCCCAAAGGAGTGGCGATGCTGGTGCGGATAAAGCTTAATACGCATAGTCCTTGAAAGAAATGTTCGAAGGGTACTGTCTTGGCTACATAGATGGTCAGTGATATGTAAAGTATGCCGTGTCCCAGTCCTTTCAGAAAGTTGGGTATGTAAAGGCTTTCGATGTTCAGGTTGGGATGGATAAGGAAATACATATAGTACTGATAAACTACTATCAGCATGAAACCGACGGTAATAAGCAGTTTATAGCCTTTGCGCAGGACTACCTGGCGGTAGAATACAACTCCTGCACCTGCCAATATCCCGATAAACACACACCAGTTCAGCGAAACGGCATTCAGCATATCATATTTCAGAATAGCACTCATAAACATTTCCTGTAAAACTGATGATGTAGTGAGAAACAAACACAGCATCAGAAAAAGGAACAGGATAGTCGGGAAATGACGGTACTTAAACACGTGGGGATGGATGTACGGACGGTGAGTCGTAAACATTCGGTTCACATTGATAAGGGTGCATACCACTGCCAGTACGATACAGCCTCGTATCAGAGCACTGTCAAGCCAGTCGTAATATTCACCATAAATGCAGACAAACACAATGGAGAAAAGCACTACAGCCCAAAGAAGAGCACTTGTCCAGTCTATGCCATACAGAGGCATCTTGCGGGCCATCCGGAAGGGACGTGTAAGAAAAAATACGCATAACCACACGACAGCAAGCAGCCCGATGACGAGCCAGTGCATGTATTGCCAGTTTGCCCAATCGCTGATATGTATGGCTACAAGTCCGGAAAGCTGGATGCTTTCGAGTACAATGATATAGATTACCGGATAGAATACGGAAAAATTTCCTGAGGGGGTTACACTCAAACGGATATTTGAAAAACATTCAAATGTACCCCACATTCTGAAAAAACCGGAAATAAAGCACGTTACAACCAGTATGAAGATATTCTGCACGTGCATCGTCACCAGGTTGCAGCAGATAAGTACCGGACATACCATCATAAATATCTGTCGGGTAGTAAAGCGAAACTTCAGACGAAACAGAATGGGAAAAATCACTGTCATACCGATGAATGAGGCATATCCCGCCATCATTACATCTTCTTTCAGGCAACCCAATGCACTTGACATCTGTACAGACGTAGGAAGAAAAACTCCTCCGTTGAACTGAAACACCATTGCAAAGAATAAGGAAAGAAGTATGCACACGGAAGTGGGGATAAATTCCTTGAAATATAAAATTCTAGGACGTTGTTCTTCTGCCATAATTTGTCTTTTATTGCAGTTTTACGTAACATTCCACGTTCATACCGGCACGTAAACGGCTTAGATTCTCTTTGCTGTTATTATGTGTAAATTCAATTCGGACCGGTATACGTTGTTCTACCTTTACAAAGTTTCCTGCCGAGTTGTCCTGAGGAATCAGGGAATAAAAGGAGCCGGTTGCATCTGAAATGGAAATAATCTGTCCTTGGTATTTCACCCCAGGTATAGCATCGACTGTCATTTCTACCAGTTGGCCCTGTTTCATATCGGTAGTCTGAGTTTCCTTATAATTGGCAATTACCCATTTTTCGGTTCCGTCTACAAGAGTCACCAAAGTCTGTCCCGATTGCACCAATTCTCCTTCATGGATATTTTTGCGTCCGGTCACTCCATCGGCTGTAGCACAAATTACAGTATACGACAAATTCAATTTAGCCAGATTCAAAGCAGCTTCTGCCAGCTTAATGTCCGATTCGTTCTGCTCCAGACGTTGGGTTTGTTCCTGTTTGACAAGCTCAGATGATTCTTTCTGACGCAACAACTGCTCGTAGCGGGCTTTCGTGGCAGCATAGTCGGTTTTTACACGATCGAACTGCTGTGGAGTGACTGCTTCTTCTTTCATCAGCTCTGCATAACGTTTGTAATCGGTTTCTGCATTCTGAAGGCGGACGCGCTGTTCCTCGATAGCAGCTTCGGTTACATAGATATTACTCTGAGTTGTATTGATGGTAGTATGCATAGCACTCTTCCCTGCCAGTGCATTCTGGTAATCAGCCTCAGCTTGTGCTACTTTCAGCAAATATTCGGTATTTTCTATCACTACCAGTGTATCTCCTTTCTTAACGGACTGATATTCTTCAAAATAGATTTTCTTGATGAATCCCTGTACACGAGTATTGATAGGGCTTAAATGTTGTTTCACCTGAGCATTGTCTGTATACTCCACATCACCCAGATGTATAAACTTTCCACATATCCAGCTGATTCCTCCAGCCAGAACCAATGCTATAAAAAAATTAGGGATAGCTCTTTTCTTATTTTTTATCATAACGTCTTATTCAGTTAATAGCTTTATTAGAGATTTCCTGTCAGTTTTTTCAATAAATAATACTGGTATAAAATACCTATCTGATAATTCGCCAATTGCAGTTCCATATCCAGCTGTGTGTTACTGGCATCCAGCATATCTGTTATCAGTGCCAGACCGTTTACATATCGTTGACGGACAATATTGAAGTTCTCATGTGCCAGTTGTACACTTTTTTTCTGTGTGCGCAAGCGTATATAGGCTTCATTCAGATTGACATATGCAGCATGAATATCATTCTCAGCCTCTTCTTCTGCCACTCTGCGTGCCTCTTCCATTTTACGGGTAGCAAGCTGTGCCTGTTTCAGTTTTCTCTTACTTTTAAATAAGGCATCAATATTATATGAAATGCCGACACCAGCGTACCAATATGTAAAATTGTTATTCAACGGGGGGACTTCTATCAAAATAGGTCCAGTGAAATCGTTTGCTGCTACCAGACTTATCTTGGGTCTTCTTTCAGCACGTATCAAATCCTGTTTATTCTTTTCTTGCTCTATTCTGATATCAGCCAGCCTGACCGACGGAGTATGATGTATTTCGAGCAACCAGTCTTCTTCTGTACGGTTTTCAACATTAAATTTCAGAAGTTCGGTTGTATCGGGGAGGATTAGCACATCAGGCTCCAAACCGACTGCTGTAGCCAGTTTATGGCTCAACACATCTATTTTATCTTTGACAGAAGTCAACGAAAGTTCCAGACTCTGAAGCTGAAGCTCATAACGGGTTATATCACTCTTCAGCGCCGTTCCCTGACGATAAGACGCCTTCATATCCTTTACCAGTAAGCGGGTTTGAGAAATATTGCTTTCGTAAACACGCTTCTGATTGTTTAACTGGAAAAGATCCAAATAATATCCAGCCAGAAGAAAACGAATATCCTGGCGGTTTTCTACATATTCCAGTTCTGCTTCCTTTTTTTGTAACTTGCTCCGTTCGATTTCTTTTGCCACAGCTCCTCCAGCATATATCACCTGACTTGCCTTCAGCACAAAAGAATTACCAAAATGAGGCATATCTGCATGTACTGCATGGGCGAAATTTCTATCGGTCATCACTCCGTCGCCTATATAGTTCAGTTCAACATGCGCCTGAATAGAAGGTAAACGATCATTGCAAGCTACTTTTACCCCTTGCTCAGCTTCAGATATTGCCAAATCGTACAACCGTATACGGTTATTATTCTGATCTGCCAACTGAAACATTTCATCGAGTGTCAATGAACGAGTCTGGGCTACCCCTTGCCCCAATAAACCTAAAAAAACAACACTAACTAATAATACTTTTTTTATCATATATTTTGTTTAGTCTTTATGCACATCAATACCAGACAAATAAATTCTCATTCCTATATCTGGTGTACAATAAAAGAATCACTATTCTTTTTGTCCTAAAAACTTACCTTACTTTTTTGTTATGCAAAAGTAAGTCTTTAATTTTGTTCCGAATTTGCACATTACGCAACAATATTATCAAAATAAGCCAAGTTTATTCCTGATGAATACAGAACAACAAGAATATATATCGCTAATAAGCCGTTCCACGCACGACGACATTCTTATCAAGAAAACCGGTTGGGAAGCAATCAATTTCCAGGAGCATGCGCATGAGAAATTCCAGATTATTTATACACTTTCCGGAACATTGCATGTAGAAACCGGAGGAGTAAACTATTTTGTTCCGGAAAAGCATATAGCATGGATTCCAGAAAAAGCCAGCCATAAGTTATCGAGCAACAGCCGGCAGGTTTCACTCATCATTTTTTATATTAATTTGAACATCACTCCTGATGATGGGAAAAACCGTTTCTCAATATATAGCACCAATGGTATTATAGCCGAAAACCTGAAGTTCATCGCATCAAAAGGGAAAGTCATTACACGCGGAAAGCAAACTGATCTATACAACTTTGCGTTAAGTTTTTTCAATTTACTTCCACAAATGACATTAGGGGCAGACTTTCTGCTGAAGACACTGGTTATCCCCAATGATTCACGCCTGCATCCTATACTGAACTACATAACAGAACACATACATGAAGACTTAAACATGGAACAGATAGCATCACAATATAACTTGTCAGTACGTAATTTAAGCCGGCTGTTTAATACATCAGGCATACACTTCAGCAGCTATGTAAACCATCTGCGTATTACACGTGCTATAGAACTCCTGACAGATGGAGATAATACGGTACAGGAAGTTGCTTACAAAGTAGGATTCAATACTCCCAACAACTTCAACAGAGTATTTAAACAAGTAACTGGGAAATCACCCAAAACATACATTAAGGGGATCTGAAAATCGACGAAATAACAATTCGTACTGCATGTAAAGTGAATATAAATGAAAGACAATCTCTCCACACTATAAAAATATGTATCTTTGTAAGTTCAAATTCAACAATATATGAAAAAAAGAATCGCGTACCTGATATTGGTCTTTGCAGTTATATTTATTTTCTTCATACTGCAAAAACCCTTTTTCATGCTTTATAATGATGCGCCCGGACGACTGGTTCCATTTAGCAGCTACTTGCAGGTAATGTTTCACGGAATGAGTCTCGATGCTGCTACTACAGGGTATCTTACTGCCATCCCATGGCTTACCATACTCATTAGTATATGGTTCAAGAAATTTCCTCTCCGTCAACTACTTGTAGGATACTACGCCATTGTCTGCTTGCTGATTTCACTGATCTTTGTAGGCGACATGTGCCTCTACCCTTTTTGGAACTTCAAACTTGACGCCTCTGTCTTTTTGTATCTGGACTCTCCGAAAAATGCTATGGCAAGTGTATCTACCGGTTTTATTATACTACGGATACTTGTCATCCTGTTGCTTTCTGGATTTATAACCTGGATACTTTATCGGATTACTCCCCGAGATCTGCCTCCAGCCAACAAAAAAATAACTGGTACACTTGCCACAATTCTGCTGGGAGGAGTACTTTTTATCATCATACGTGGAGGAGTGAGTGAATCAACCTCCAACATCGGTCAGGTATATTTCTGCAACGATGAGTTTTTAAACCATTCTGCCGTAAATCCAGCTTTCAGCCTGATAGCTTCAGCCGGAAAAACAAAAAACTACTCAGAACAATTCAACTACTTCGATGAGACACACCGTAAGGAACTGTTCGATAATCTTTATCCTACCGGAGGAGAAAACACAGTAGAATTACTAAATACCAAACGTCCGGATATCCTGATTATCCTAATGGAAGGTTTCGGTGCCACCATGGTAGAATCGCTGGGAGGCGTGAAAGGAGCCAGCCCTAATATAGACCGTTTGTCAAAAGAAGGAATTTGGTTTACGCAATGCTATGCCAATAGCTTCCGGACAGACAGAGGAACGATTTGCGCATTTAGCGGCTATCAGAGCTTTCCGGATCTATCGGTAATGAAAATACCAGCCAAGAGTCGTACATTACCTTCTATCGCCGGAAAACTGGCAAAAGAAGGGTATCATACAGACTTTCTATATGGCGGTGATATTAATTTTACCAATATGAAAAGCTATCTGCTGGAAAGTGGATATCAGAAACTGACCGCTGATACCGATTTCCCCATGAGTCAGCACCAGAACGCTTGGGGAGTCAACGATGATATAACCTTCGATCATCTCTATCAGATGTTGAAGGACCGAAGAGACTCTCCCTGGCATACCGCTTTTCTTACTCTGAGCAGTCACGAACCTTTTGAAGTACCCTATCACCGGCTGAAGGAAAAGCAACCAAATGCTTTTGCTTTTACCGACCATTGCCTCGGAGAGTTCGTAGAGCGTATACGCAAAACTCCTGTTTGGAACAATCTGCTTATCGTTTGTCTGCCCGACCATGGATTCTATTATCCAGCCGAAGGAAACGGACACGACGCACGGATACATCATATTCCAATGCTCTGGTTAGGAGGAGCAGTCAAGCAACCGATGGTAATAAATCAAGTGATGAACCAAAGCGATCTGGCTGCGACCTTACTTGCTCAACTCGGCATCGACCACAGTGAATTTAACTTCAGCCGAAACATACTGAGTACAACATATACTTATCCGTTTGCCTATTGGACATTTGGAGGAGGTTTTGCATTTGCCGACAGCACAGGAGTAACATTAGTAGACATTAATGCCGACCGCCCGATGCTGGAGATACCTTCACCTGATGAAAACCGGATCTTGCGTGGAAAGGCTATCCTACAAAGCTCCTACGATGATTTGGGAGAAAGGTAGCAGTATAAACATTATGTTTAAACGGACACTGTTTCCTCAATTTAATCTCTGCAACAATAAATAAAAATAGCTCTGCCATCTCCAAAACAGGGGAAGTCAGAGCTATTTTTATTTGTAACATGAATAACTTATAGGCTTTTCACAGAATCCAAACTTCAGACATATTTCTTAGTTATACATGTTTCCCCGATATATCATTTCATTATTCCACGAATTTCACTTTTGCAGCTTCACGCGGTTTAGCAGCTGGAGCCTCATCAGGATAACCAAATCCTATGCAATACAGCAATTCATATCCTTCACTAAATCCTAATTTCTGCAAATATTCGGCAGCTTCAGGAGTCTTCATAAAACGAGCAGGACTTCCCAAACAGCAACTGCCAATACCCATAGACCATGCTGAAATCATCATATTTTCAGCAAGCAGACCACAATCGAAAGGAGAACTTTCCGATTTCGTATCATGACCGATGAACACCACTGTAGGAGCATTACGGAACATATTCTTGAATGCCGGATCTTCAGCTGCTTTCGGATTGGCTTTCTTATATAATTCTGTTACTCCATTGATATAATCAGCATTATCTACAACACGTACTTCCCAAGGTTGCTTATTCATTGCATTTGGAGCATTGATTCCGCATTCTACAATCGTTTGCATCTTTTCCCGCTCTACCGCCTGAGGTTTATACTGGCGAACACTACGACGTGTCATGATTGTTTCTACTACCTGATTTTTCAAGCTATCCTGTACAGAAGTTTCTGCCGGAGCCTGTTGCTGTGCTCCTCCTCCACATGCCATCAAAGGCAATAATAACACAGCAAAAGCTGTTTGTTTTAAGTTTCTCATAAGCAATCTGTTTTATTTAAATTAGAAATTTTCTTTCCAGCGTTATTTTACGCAATATATCGATAAATCAACAGAAAAAATTGAAATTTATTTTCAATTTGGCATAAAAATAATTTTTTCTCCGCTATTTACACATATTTCTTTTAGAAAATTCAGAAGCACTACTCTATTTCATCATTCCACCAGATAAAAAAATAAGAGGATACTCTTTCGAGTACCCTCTTACGTTGGTTATTTTGTAACTTTATATTCAAATTACAATTTCGGACCAGCAGCAACCAAAGCCTTACCAGCTTCGTTTCCAGTGAACTTAGAGAAGTTCTTAATGAAACGACCAGCCAAGTCTTTTGCTTTTTCTTCCCACTGACAAGCACATTCGTAAGTGTCACGAGGATCCAAGATCTTCGGATCAACACCCGGCAATTCAGTTGGAACAACGAAATCGAAGTAAGGAATAGTCTTAGTAGGAGCTTTTTCGATAGAACCATCCAAGATAGCATCGATAATACCACGAGTATCGCGGATAGAGATACGCTTACCAGTACCATTCCAACCAGTGTTAACCAAGTATGCTTTAGCACCAGTCATTTCCATCTTCTTAACCAATTCTTCTGCATATTTAGTTGGGTGCAATGACAAGAAAGCAGCACCGAAGCAAGCAGAGAATGTCGGAGTCGGTTCAGTGATACCACGTTCTGTACCAGCCAACTTAGCAGTAAATCCAGACAAGAAGTAGTACTGAGCCTGTGCAGGATTCAAGATAGATACTGGAGGCAATACACCGAATGCATCAGCAGACAAGAAGATAACTTGTTTTGCGTGAGGACCCTTAGATACCGGTTTAACGATATTTTCGATGTGGTGGATAGGATAAGAAACACGAGTATTTTCTGTTACGCTCTTATCAGCGAAGTTGATTTTACCTTCAGCGTCAACAGTAACGTTTTCCAACAAAGCGTCACGTTTGATAGCGTTATAGATATCTGGTTCTGATTCTTTATCCAAGTTGATAACCTTAGCGTAGCAACCACCTTCGTAGTTGAATACACCTTCGTTATCC
>ERZ773130.440-NODE-440-length-51119-cov-6.950513_pt1 | contig 51119 bp, 63 predicted proteins | sample MGYA00511919_ERZ773130 | MGnify/ENA primary metagenome ERZ773130 (study PRJEB29015, sample SAMEA2737851) | human gut metagenome | biome: human gut; feature: human-associated habitat; material: faeces | place: China | collected 2012 ...
CCGGATAGGAACGGCAAAATTTTTTACACTTCTATTACTTCTTTATCGCACATCAGTAAAATCCGCAGGCTTATAGCGCTTGTCGATGACCAAACATTAAGGCTTATTTTACATAAACGTTACCTGTGTTATCAGAAGTGGGAGCAGATTGCGGCGGATTTAAACTACAGTTGGCAATGGGTGCATAAGATGCATGGTAGAGCGTTAAATGAAATATTAAGAAATTTATAATCAAAACCACCGGCGTAGCCGGTGGTTTGTCATTTACCGCCTTAAAGGCTATTCTACTAGCTACGCCTAAAAGGCGTTCCTCGGTCTGCCACTTGCGATTATTCCTTACTTGTCACCCGTAAACGGGTCTCCGTAATCTAACACTAATTGTTGGTTTAGCTCATCTTCTTTGAGCTGATTCTTTATATATTCTGCTATTGCTTTCGTATTCTTTCCTACTGTATCTACGTAATATCCTCGGCACCAGAATTCTCTACCTCGATATTTATATTTTAAATTTCCCCATTTCTCATATATCATAAGACTGCTTTTCCCTTTTAGAAATCCCATGAACCACGATACAGCCATCTTCGGTGGTATCTCTACTAACATATGGACATGGTCCGGACAAACTTCTGCTTCTATTATGTTTACTCCTTTCCATTTACATAATTCTCTTAATATTTTCCCTATTTCTACCTTCTTTTCTCCATAAAATACTTTTCTTCTATACTTTGGTGCGAATACTACATGGTATTTGCAGTTCCATTTCGTGTGTGATAAACTATGAATGTCTTTCATGACAAATTCCTCCTTTGATATTTTGCGATTGGCAGACCGCAATTTTATTTTATCAAAGGAGGAATTTTTTATATATTTTCTTTATCGCTTAAGCTTCCCGGAACCCCGCGTCTAACGCGGGGTTTTCTTTATACAATAAAAAAGGACTGCATTAAGCAGTCCTTTTTTTGGTAACTGAGTGATCAGTTCAGTTACCAGCGGCGAACGGCCTTGTCCCGTTAAGGTTAGGCGCGTTTCGTTTTTGATTTGCGAGGGATTCTAAAAGCTTTTTTACCGTGGTCTTTGGCATAATGGGTTACACCATTTTTGTCAGTAAAATGAGCAATAAAAATATATCCCTTCGAACTAGAGTTTGAACTCACAGGCCTCACCTCCTTCCCTTTAATTTGGGAAGCGGTATCGCCGCTAAATATAATTATACACAAATTAAATAAAAGAACAAGTGTTTTTGCACAATATATTGTAGTAATTTTCGAAAAAAGGTAGAACATTTTGTAGAAAAAGAAAAAAGAGAGGAAAAACCTCTCTTTTTTCTGTGGCACGAATGGGCGAATGCAAACAGAGAACATTCTACAGTTTGTTAATGCGTTGATCAGACGCACAGTGAGGCCCAATGAGCCAAACTCTAGTTAAATTAAATATAACACATTTTCGTCATTTGTCAATGAAATTCGGTGTATTTTGATAAGAAGCGATAGAAAGCGACTAACTTGACATGCTATAATGTATAATAGCAAAAGCGATGATAAAGAACATCGCAACCAGGTGAACAATTCAACACTCTTAACAACCTGCGAAGGCCGTCAGTTAATAACTGGCGGCTTTTGTGGTATAATTAAACCATCTAAATTTTGGATGGTGAATGTGTTGGATTGGAGTAAATTAATAATTACTGTTTTGACAAGTAGTGTAGTTGGCGCAGTGGTAAGTAGTTTGTTTTCTGAATGGCAGAAGCGTAATGATTATAAACGTGATTACTATAAAAAAATAATAGACCACCGTATAGCAGCATATGAGAAATTATCAATTTATTTGGATTCAGTTTGGACAAAGAAACGTAGCACTTGTTTAGGGCAAGAAACTGAAATATATTCGTGCTTTGAAAATGAGGATGCATTACGAAATGCGCATAAATTAATGTTTTCATATTGTCCAGGAGTCCATTGGTATTCTGAATCGGTGTATAGTAATTATTATAATTTAGCTAGATATTTAATTGATACATTAGATGTGTTGAATGGAACAAAAATAGAAAAATCTATTCAAGCGCAAAATCACAGTATTGTGCTAAATGATTATATAGCAGATACAATATGTAAACTTAAAATTGCAATTGCAGAAGATAGAATTAATTTTGACAAAGTTGAGGATTTTTTTGATAGCCAAAAGCAGCAAATAAAACGAGTTAAATAATTTACAGCACTCTCAGGAGTGCTTTTTTTGTGGCTTGCGTTAAGCCATGTTGCAAACAGGCTTTAACAATATAAAGGGATAGCTGTGTCCTTTAAGAAAAGACATTTGGTAGGTACTTTCTGGGGAAAAAACAAGCCGAGGGTCTTCCGAGCCCCAAAAATGATTTAGATATTAAAAATTTTTAATTGATTTCTTTCTTTTGTGAGAGGACACGAAAAGAGGTGAGGCAGTTTGGCAGGTAAAAACAAGCCGCAAAAACGCGGCAGCACAGCAGATTTGGCGGAATTATTGATGATTACTACAAGGCGTGTAAACCAACTTGTTGCAGAGGAAGTCATAAACCGTGAACCGGAAGGGGATTTTGTCCTGCCGGCTGCTATTGCCGCATATTACGAGTACAAAAATTCTGATTCAGACGAAACCAAATACTTGGAGGAAAAAGCCTGGCATGAAAAGGCAAAACGCCAGTTGGCAGAGCTTGAACTGCAAAAACGTAAAAATGAAGTCCACGAAGCGGCAGATGTTGAACTTGTAATGACAGATATGCTTACCAATCTGCGCAGTCAGCTTTTGGGGCTGCCTGCAAAAATGGCGCCGCAGCTTGCAAACCGTGATAAAGATTATATTGACCAGACATTGACTGATGAAATACATTCAAGGCTGGCGGAGTTAAGCGATTACAGCCTGGGCATGTTTACAGGAGGCAGCAATGGAGCAGAAAACGATTAAGTTGTTTCAGCGTATCGCCCAAATAGCACTGCGGCCGCTGCCGAATTTAACCGTTTCAGACTGGGCAGACAGGTACAGAATGCTGTCCAGTGAAGCATCGTCCGAACCTGGGCGTTGGCGTACTGACCGTGCGCCGTATCAGCGTGAGATTATGAACGCTTTTACGCAGCCAAAGGTTTGGAAAATAGTCGTTATGAGTGCGGCGCAGATTGGCAAAAGCGATATTATGAACAATGTCATTGGCAGGTATTCCCACCTTGCGCCGGCGCCAATACTAATGATACAGCCTACTATCGACATGGCGCAGGATTACAGCAAAAGCCGTATCGAGCCGATGATTAGAGATACCAAAGTTTTGCGCGAAATTTACCGCGATGTTAAAACACGCGAAAGCGGCAACACCATTTTGTCAAAGCTGTTTCCCGGCGGCCGCTTGATAATGGGTGGTGCAAACAGCCCGGCAGGGCTTGCCAGCCGCCCGATTAAAATACTGCTGGCGGACGAAGTGGACCGTTTTCCGGACAGCGCCGGTACAGAAGGCGACCCGGTTGACCTTGCCGCAAAGCGTATGACAACATTTTGGGACCGGCGCATGGGCATATTTTCAACGCCTACTATTAGCGGCGAAAGCCGCATTGAAGAAGAATACCACGAAGGCACGCAGGAAGAATGGCAGCACGAGTGCCCAAACTGCCACGAATACCACTTAATTACGCACCGGCAGATGGTGACGGAACACGAAACGGTGGAGGATAAAAAGGGCAGGAAGCACGTTAAAGTGCACAGCGTTAAATGGCGCTGCCCGGACTGTGGCTTTAGTTTTACAGAAGAACAGATGCGGCGTGCGCCGCAGAAATATGTTGCGCAAAATGCTTCGGCACTTACTAAAGGTGTGCGGAGCTTTTTTGTTAACTGCTGGGCATCGCCGTGGCTTAGTTGGTCGGCGGTGATGCAGGAATGGCTGGAAGCCAAAGGCGATCCGGAACGAGAAAAAGTTATTGTCAACACGCGCTTCGGCGAAGCATACGAGCGCAAAGGCGCATTTGACAGCACAGATAAATTTTTACAACGCCGAGAACAGTACGGCGCGGAACTGCCGGATGGCGTTTTGATTTTAACGGCGGCGGTGGACGTACAGGACAACCGACTTGAATACGAAATCTGCGGCTGGGGCGAAGACGAAGAGTGCTGGGGCATTAAAAAAGGTATCATCCTCGGCGCGCCGGATACGCCGGAAGTATGGGCGGCACTGGATGAGCAGCTTGACAGAGAATACCGGTTTAAAAACGGTATCGGGCTGCTTGTGCCGCGCACTTTTATCGACAGCGGCGGCCATTACAGCAAAGAAGTTTACGCATACAGCCTGCGGCACCTTGCACGCCAACGCTTTGCGGTAAAAGGCGCATCCACGCCAGGTGTGCCAATAATCCATAAATACGCAAAAGTAACAGCGGCAGGCAGCCGTACAATACCGCTTGTGCTAATTGGCACCGACAGCGGCAAACAGTATGTTATGGACAGGCTTGCTATTGATGTGCCGGGCCCGAAATACTTCCATTTTCCGCTGGACCGGCAGGAAAACGAAGCTATCAGCGAAATTTTGTGGAACCGCGGTTATGATGATATTTATTTTCGCGGTTTAATCGCTGAACAGCGCGTTGCCCGTAAGAAAAATGGGCGTATTGTATGGCAGTGGGAAAATATTGCCAAAGATAAACGCAACGAGCCGCTTGACCTGCGTGTATATAACCTTGCCTGTCTTGCCAGCATGAATGTTGACTGGCAGCAGCTAAAAACACTGGTTGGCAGTGCTAAAACAGACGAAAAAGCAGTAAAAACCGCGCAAAAACCGTCAGAAAATAACGGAAAACGCCGTTTTGGCTGCATAAAACGCGGGTTAAAGGGCGATTTTTAGCGGCAAACGCAACTTAAAACTTGCGATTGGTGCTTAATAGTTGCGGTTGAAAGGGTGATTAAGATTGGTAAATGATGCTTTAAACCTTAGATTAAAGCAGTATTTAGAGGCTGAAAAAGCTATTTTGGTTGCGGGGCAGAGTTACAAAATAGGTAACCGCACGCTTACAAGGGCGAATTTATCCGAAATCCGCGAGGCAATCAGCAGCCTTATTGCCGCAGGTGCAACCGTGGACGGCAGCGGAAACGGCGGCGCACGCCGCGCAATGCAGGTAATTATGCGTGATTAAGTAAATTTTTTGATTTAAGTGGAGCAAACAAGAAATAAATGCTATAATATACAAAAAGCATGGTGATATTATGGCAGATTTAACGAATGCAGAGGCTAAGTTTTTAATTGAATTAGAGAAGATTGCAACGGATAGAAGAATAGATATTCCTGTTGACTCTAAAAAAGAGCATTTAAATTTAGCAAGAGCAGAAGAACCTAATGATAATATTATGCGAATTTATATTAAGCGTGGAAAAAGAAATATTAACAAATGTTCTTTTAACGTAGTTTATAATAAAAGCATTATACTACTGCGGCTTGATATAGAACCGGGAAGGATACACCAAAATCCTGATGGACAAGATGTCCCGAATCCACACCTTCATCTTTATCGTGAAGGATACGATGATAGGTACGCAATCCCTGCTCCTGAAAGTTTTGTTGATATGGGTAATTTAGCACAGGCTCTGTATGATTTATTGGGTTATTCTAATGTTATAAATCGCGATGAAGTAGAAATTTTTGACCAGGGAGTTTTATTCAATGGACTTGACCAATGATATTAACAAATGGATAAATTCATATTATGATTGGTTAAAGAGCCGGACCACAGTAAAAACTGTAGGTGACTGGTTTGAGATTTCTACGCCTTTTTTAGACCGGCATAATGATGGTATTGTTTTATATCTAAAAGAGGAAAGCGATGGTAAAATTTGTATAACTGATGATGGCTATACCGTTGATGATTTGGAAACTACTGGTTACAAATTTACGCCGACAAGAAAAAAAGTATTAGAGAAGTATTTAAAATCTTTCGGAGTAAAGCTTGTTGATGATGAACTGACAATTTATGCAGATGCACAAAGTTATCCGCAAAAGAAACATTCTTTAATACAGTGTATTTTGGCCGTAAATGATATGTTTGAGTTTTCAAGAAATAACGTAGCTGCTGCATATATCGAGGATATAACGGCTTATCTTGATGACAATGATGTGCGTTATACGCCGAATATCCAAATGCAGGGAATCAGTGGGTTAACACATAATATTGATTTTGTAATAGCTAAATCCAAACAGGCTCCTGAAAGAATTTTAGCTGCGTTAAGTACTCCTAATTTAGAGCGTGCTAAATTGTTGACATTTGGTTTAAATGATATTCAACAAGCGCGCCCTGTAGAATCAATACAGTATGTTATGATTAACGATAATAAAGAAGTTAAAGAAGAAATTCCTGGAATTTTTAATGCTTATGGGATAAAAACTTTATCATGGTCTAAAAGGAACCAGGAAGATATAATAAATTTATTAGGAGCGTAGTTAAAAATATATGATAAGGAGGTTATGATATTAATGTTATTAGTAGAAATTAAGGGTAGGGAAAACAAAGAAATATTTAATATATTACAAAATAATTTAAATGAATTATTAAATAATATTTCTGAAAAAGATATAGAAGAACAAAAGAAACACATTAGGGATAATACACGAAAATATGAAATTTGTTCTATTAAAGTGGGAAATGATGGTTGGAGAATAAAAGAATGTTTTGATACATATATAACATCTGTTGAAAATGAAGTTTGCAAAAGAATCAAAGCTGTTTTTATAAAACAAATTGCCTTGTATCAATTGAGTTGCGAGGGGAAATTTATGCCGATAGGTCATAGCTGCCCATTGCCTAAATTACAATTTGATATAATACATTCAGGTGGTAATACAGTTGTATATATAAAGTTGAATTTTTTGACTTTATATAATACTTATTTGAAAATTGTATAAGGTAAACTTTTAAAAAAGCCGTTTACAGTGATGTAGGCGGCTTTTTCTATGCCCATTTTTCGGAGGTGTAAGAATGAAAAAAAGTAAAAAAACATACCCGGCACGGGCGCGGCATCCTACCAGACAGGCATCCGCGCCCGTTGTTATTAACAGCGGTTACAGCGAAGGCGGGGCAAGCAGGACCAGAACGGCTTTGAAAGGATATTACCCCCTAAAATCCAGTACAAAAGCAGATGTTGATGTTAACTTGCCTCTCCTGCGCAGCCGCAGTACGGATTTATTTTATAACTCCGCAGTTGGTGCAGGTGCTATTAACAGCAGCCGCAACAACGTTATCGGCGCAGGCCTGCGCGTATCTCCGAAGATTGACTATAAGCTTTTGGGATTGACGGCAGACCAGGCAAAAGAATGGCAGCGCCACGCAGTTCGTGAATTTAACCTGTGGGCTGAGAGCAATGCCTGCGATTTGTACCGTAAAAATAATTTTTACGACATGCAGGATATTGTTTACCTGTCTTACTTAATAGATGGTGATGCCTGGGCGGCGATTAAATACCGTAAGCCGCTGGCAGGCTGCCCGTACTGTACGCGCATTCAGCTGTTTGAAGCAAGCCGTGTTTGCAATCCGGACGCCGCAACGGCTTTCGGGCCGGTATCGCCGTGGGCGGTGGAAACAATTAACCCCAACACCGGCAACCGCATTATCAGCGGCGTGGAAATTGACGCTGACGGCGCCGTTGTTGCTTACTGGATTGCCAACCGTGTGCCGTTTGATTTAACAAATCCTGCCGGAAAACTCGACTGGGTACGTGTAGAAGCATTCGGCCGGCGCAGCGGGCGCAGAAACGTGCTGCAAATAAGCCATGAAGAACGCCCGGAACAATACCGCGGCGTGCCGTACATTGCACCGGCAATCGAAGTGTTAAAGCAGGTAAGCCGCTATACATCGGCAGAGCTGACGGCGGCGATTGTAAAATCCTACTTTACCCTGTTTTTTACCAGCGGTACCGGCAGCACGAACAATATCGGAGATGTGCTGGCAAGCACTTACGGCCCGCATGAACGTGTTGCACCGGAAGATTTGGACGGCATTGAAGTCGGCGCCGGTACGCTTAACCTTTTGCCGGAAGGCATTGACGTTAAAGCCATTGACGGCAGCCGTAACCTGTCCACCTTTGAGCCGTTTGTAAATAACCTTATCTGCCAGATTGGCGCATCGCTGGGCATACCGTCAGAGGTTTTGCTCAGCCGGTTCCAGTCAAGCTATTCGGCGGCACGCGCGGCATTGTTGCAGGCAGCGGCAGTATTTAGAACGCGGCGTACCTGGTTTGCACGTGACTTTTGCCAGCCAATCTACGAAAGCTGGCTTGCGGAAGCGGTTGCTATCGGCCGCATAAAAGCGCCGGGATTTGGCACGGACCCTGTTATCACCAAAGCGTGGAGCGGCGCAGACTGGTTCGGCCCGGTAATGGGCTTGCTGGACCCGGTTAAAGAAGTAAACGGTGCTGCGCTGCGCATAAAATACGGCTTATCTACCGGCGAGCGCGAGGCAGCGGAGCTTACCGGCACTGATTACGATAACAATATTGACCAGATTGCCCTTGAGAACAGCACATGGCAAAGCAAAGGGCTTGAAGTGCCGCGGGCAGATAATACCGGCAGTGACAGCGGGGGAGGTGAAACGAATAATGCCGAGTAAATTTTGGCAGGTTAAAAACGAAGTTAACGGAAACAGCGAGATTTTACTGTATGGACCGATTGCAGGCGAAAGCAGCTGGTGGGGCGATGAAGTAACGCCCCGGTCTTTTGCGGAAGATCTGGAGAGCCTGGGCGGCAAGGATGTAACCGTGCGTATTAACAGCGGTGGCGGTGACGTATTTGCTGCGCATGCCATCCATAACCAGCTTGTAGCATATAAAGGCAGGGTGACGGTAGTAATTGACGGCCTTGCGGCGTCGGCGGCGACTATTATCGCCGTTGCCGGCGACAGGATCATTATGCCGAGCAATGCGCTGTTTATGATACACAACCCCGCTATCGGGTTAAGCGATTATTACGGCGCGGATGAACTGTTAAAAGCAGCCGAGGCGCTGAACACGATTAAGGGTAGCATTGTGGCGGCGTACCGTAAACGCTGTAAGGCAAGCGCCGAGGAATTGGCGGCAATGATGGACGCAGAAATGTGGATGGGCGCAGCAGAGTGCATGGAAAAAGGCTTTGTTGATGAAATTCAGGGCAGCGTCAGCCCTGTTTTAAATGGCAGCAGCCTTATTGTGAACAGTATTAACTTTGACATGAAAAATTTTAAAAACCAAGACGCGCTGAAAGCGTGCCTTAATAAAAAAGTGGAGGTACAAAGCATGAACAACAAATTGGAGGCATTTTTGAACAGCCTGGGCTTAAAGCTTGACGATAATCAGCAGGCAGCCCTGGCGCAGAACGCAGCGCCTGCCGTTCAGCAGCCGCAGCCTGTTATTGACGCAGAGCAGATTGCCAAAAACGCGGTGGAAGCTGAACGCCAGCGCGTAGCAGCACTGGAAGCAATGGACGGCGGCGATAATCAGGCGGTAACGGCTATTATTGCTGAAGCTAAGAAAAACGGCAAAACTGCTGACGATGTAAAACCGTACATCGATGCGGTAAAAACTATCCCGTCGGCACAGAATGCTGCACAGCAGCTTGTGGCCAATATGATTGGCGATAATAAAGCAAGCGGTGTGGAGGGCATCGGCACTGGTGCAGTTGATGAAGCTGCCTTGGAAAAAGCGGCAGACGCCAAAGCCATGGACGCTATGGCGCAGGTAATGAATAAAAAATTCGGAGGTGCAAAATAATGGCAAACTTGGTAGAAGAATTGCAGGGCGTACATTATGACGAACTTATCGGCGGCACGGCTGTAAGCCCGATTATTAAAAACGTAACCCTGACCGGTGTTGCAAAAGATACTGACCTTGCTCGCGGCACTTTGCTTGCGCTGGCACCGACAACCGGCAAGTATTCTGTGCTGGTAAAACCTAATACACCGGCAAGCGATACTATGGTTGCCAAAGCCGTTTTGGCCAAAGATGTACACCAGGACGGCAGCGGCGATTTGGTAGTGCCGGTATACATTGCCGGTATGTTTAACCGCGAAAAACTGATTGTACCGGCAGAAGATACTGCCGAAGTGCACGAAGAAGAATTGCGTGCGGTTGGTATTTACTTGACCAGCGTAAAAGAATAAGGAGGATTAACAGATGATTAACATCGATGATACAAGAACTCTTTTGGAGGTAGTAGAGCGCAGTTTTAAACCGACTACTACTCTCGTCGATACATTTTTCGGTAATGTTAAAACTTTTGTGACGGAAACCGTAGAAATGGAATACCGAAAAGGTGCACGTAAAATGGCGCCGTTTGTGGTGCCAGGTACTAAAGGCGTAAATCTGGCACGTAATGGCAGCCAGCTGCGTGTATATAAAGCGCCGCTGATGAAACCGAAACGTGTAATTGAAGCATCGGACATTATGCGCCGTGGTTTCGGTGAAACCGTATACAGCCAGCGTACTCCGGCGGAACGTGCCCAGGAATTACGCGCTTATGACATGGCAGAGCTTATCGACAGTATTGCCCGCCGTGAAGAATGGATGGCTGCGCAGGTATTAATTAACGGCAGTTGTCAGATTGAAGGTTTTGCTGATGATGGGAAAACTAAACTGATTGATACCATTACCTTTGACGGTTTTGATAATAAAATCACTATCAGTGGGGATGGTTTAACCTGGGATAATGCTGACACTGCCGATATTTATAATGATATTGGTGATGCTTCTGCAACTATTCGCCGTAATGCAGGTTTAATTCCGACTGTGGCAATTTGTTCTGCTGATGTGGCGAAATACATTATTGACAGCGAAAAACTTCGCCAGTACATGCTGGTACCGAGCCGCGATAACCTTGCGTTGATGTCCATTCAACCACGCCTTGTGCGCCCGGAACTGATGCGCGTAGGTTATATTTCTGCGCTTAGCCTTGACATCTATTCTTATGACGGCTGCTACGAAGATGAGGACGGTACCTTGACGCCATATATCCCTGATGGACACATGATTATCGGTGTCCCGGGGCGCGGCAAACGCCTGTACGGTGCAGTAACCCAGCTGGAAGCAGACCGTGAGTACCACACTTATGAAGGTCAGTACATCCCGAAAGTAACGGTTGACCTTGAAAGCGATACTTCCAGTCTTGCCATGAGCTGCCGTTGCGTGGTTTGTCCTGAATGGCTGGATGACTGGGCTGTTCTTAAAGTTAAATAAGGGGGGCAAAATAATGAAAATCCGTATTAAAAAGTTTAAACTGCGTTATGAAGGTTACACCTTCGGCGCAGGTGCGGAAATTGATATTCCGGAGGCAGAAGCCAAAAAGCTGGTAGCAGAAAGTCCGGAACAGTTTGAATATGTGCCGGACACGCCGGAAGAAGCTGCCGAAAAAGCGAAAATCCTTGTCGCCGATGAGGAAACCGGCGAGGAAGGCTTTAACCTGGATGGCATGACGGTGGCGCAGCTGAAAGAATTTGCCAAAGAAAACGGCATCGACATCGGCGAAGCCACTAAAAAGCAGGACATCATCGATGCTATTGCTGCCGCCGCTGAACCGCAGGAGCCGGAAGGCTTGCCGCAGGTAGACCTTAAAGGCACCGTAAAATGACCGAGTTTGAAAAACAGATTGCCGCGGATAACGCGGCAGTCTTTATCAATGCGCTGGAATTTGCCGGTGAGCATGGCCTTAACGGCACAGTATGTAAAGCCATTTTGCAGGATATATCTGTGGCAGATGCTGACATTGACGCCCGCAACCGCATTGCCTACGGCGGTATCTACGGCAGCAGACTTTTGGTAAACTGCTTAAAAGCTGACCTGCCAGAAGTACCGGCGCCTGGCAGCGGTTTTAATGTTGACGGCAAATTCTACTATGTAGAAAGCTGTGCGGATGACATGGGTATTTTAACTATACAACTGGCGGCGAACGAAAGATGATTAGCATAAGCATTGATGAAAAACTTGTAAAAGAGGCTTATGACCTTTTTGCTGATAATCATAAAGTTGTCCGTATTGCGGCGGCGAAGGCTATTAATCGTGCGAATAGCGCAGTGCAGAAAGAAGTTTCTAAGGCAATCCGTAAAAACTATGAGATTTCTGCAAAGAACATCAAAAAAGGTTTCAAATTAAAGCGTGCTACTGCCGGGCAGCCAATGGGCGCGGTAATTAGCCGCGGTACGCCTACACTGATTACGCATTTTAAATTAAAGCCTGACCCCACAAAAATGATGGCTGCGCTGCGCAATGGCGCAATAGCCGGTAAAAGCGTTGGGCCTATAAGCGTAAAAGTAAAAAAAGGCAGCAGTTTTGTGCCGGTAAGAGGTTTATTCATTCAAAAATCATCGCGCTCCGGTTATGCTGGTGCTATGCAAAGATATGTTAAATCGGCATATCCTCTGCATATCCCTTATGGACCGAGCGTGCCGCAGATGTTTGGCAATGAAGAAACCCTTGCTGAATTAATACCTATTGCAGAAGAAGTTTTAAACGACCGTTTTCTGCATGAAATTACGGTCCGTTATGTGAAAGGAATCAAATAATGACATCTGTTGAACTTATGGACAATCTGACGGAATTTATCCGAGAGATTGTAAAAGATTACAGCAGCCAGCAAAAAGGCGGTGATGTACCTGTTGCTGTATACAGCGGTTGGCCGCCAATAAGAATGGCATCGGCAGAAAAAGAAAGTTTCATTTATGCATTGGCTTTGGAATGGGAAGATAAATCGGATAATACCTTTTCTACCTGTAAAGTAGAAATTGGTTTTAGTATCTACGATGATGATAAGGAACGCGGCTGCTTTAGCCTGTATAACATTATGGAGCATATACGTCAGTCAATGCTGAAACATCGCACAATTAACTGTCGGAACAGACTGGAACTGCCGGTTAAGAGCGTGGTCAGCGATGACCAGTTTTATCCGCAGTGGCTGGGAGCGATAACTGCGACCTATACAATAGGGCAGCCGGAACAGGGGGAAATAGATTATGGCGACAAAGTCTACGGCTAAAAACGCTAAGCCAACAAAACCGCAGCGTTTAATTTATGTTGGACCAACTTTAAAAGGGCTGAAATTGATTAAATACCAGGTATTTATTGGCGGGTATCCCACTCATGTAGATGCGGAATTTGCAAAGTGTCCGCAGCTTAAAAGGCTTTTTGTGCCGGTTAAAAACTTAACCCAGGCGGAAAAAGATGTCAAAACCGCAGGCGCTCCGCTGAATAAATACTATAAATTAGCATTGGAGGTATAAAGATATGGCATATAATCATGGCGTCTATACGTCCGAAGTGCCGACGTCCATAATCCCTGCCGTCAATACTACGGCGGGGCTGCCGGTTGTTTTCGGTACTGCACCTGTGCATCTGGCAACGGACAGGGCGCAGGCAAACAGACCGATGCTTGCTTACAGTTATGCTGAAGCTGTTGCAGGAATGGGATATTGTAAAGACTGGAAAAATTACACGCTTTGCGAAGCCATTTACAGCCAGTTTGCGCTGTATAATGTTGCGCCGGTAGTGCTTGTTAACGTACTTGACCCGGCAGTGCATAAAACGGCGGTGTCCGACAGCGAAGTTACTTTTACTGACAAGGTAGCAAATGTAGCAGAACCGGTACTGCTGGAAACCTTAAAGGTAAAAAAAGCCAGCGCAGGGCAGGCACTGGTAGAAGGTACGGACTACGAAGCCGCTTACAATGATGACGGTGTTCTGGTCATTACCGCACTTGATGACGGACAGCTTGCAGAGGCAGGTAGCGCATTTTTGGATTATGACAAGATTGACCCGTCTGCGGTTGATGCAGATGACATTATCGGCGGTGTATCTGTAAGTGATGGCAGCCTTAAAGGGCTTGAAACTCTCAACCAGGTATTCCCGTTATTTGGTCTTGTGCCGGGCATGGTGGCGGCTCCCGGCTGGTCTGATAATCCGGAAGTGGCGGCAGTAATGCGCAGTAAAGCAGGCAATATTAACAGCCATTTTAAAGCCAGCGTGCTGCTTGACGTTCCGACCGGCAGCAGCGGCGCTAAAAAATATACCGATGTACCAAACTGGAAAAACCAGAATAATTATATCGGCACGGACGATATTGTTTGCTGGCCGATGGTAAAAATGGGCGATGATATGTATCATCTTTCTAGCGCCGTAATGGGTGCTATTGGACAGACTGATGCTGCTAACGATGATATTCCATACGTAAGCCCGTCCAATCATGCAGCGCAGATTAACGGCATGTGCCTGGAAGACGGTACGGAGGTTGTGCTTGGTAATGAAGAAGCAAATTACCTGAACGGCCAAGGTGTTGTTACCTGCCTGAACTTTATCGGCGGCTGGCGCGTATGGGGCAACAGAACCGGCTGCTACCCGTCCAATACAGACGCAAAAGACGCCTTTATTCCTATCCGCCGTATGTTTAACTGGCAGGCTCAGACCTTTATTCAGACCTACTGGGCGAAGGTTGACCAGCCCATTAACAAACGTCTTATTCAGACGGTTGTTGACAGTGAAAACATACGCTTGAACGGACTTGTGTCCCAAGGCTGCCTGCTTGGCGCACGTATTGAGTTCCGTGAGGACGAAAACCCGACAACCAACCTTTTGGACGGTATTATTAAATTCCATACTTATTTCACGCCGCCTACTCCGGCGCGCGAAATTGATAATGTGATTGAATATGACCCGTCTTACTTTGAAACGTTATTCGGTTAAGAAGGGAGTGAGAGCGTAAATGAAAGTACCAGAGAAATTGATAAACTTTAGAGTTTATAAAGACAGTACGGATTATATCGGTCTGGCCGATGTAACGCTGCCTAGCCTGGAAGCCATGACTGAAACCGTAAGCGGTGCAGGCATTGCCGGCGAAGTGGACAGCCCTACTTTGGGGCATATGGGCAGCATGGAAACAGTTCTTAACTGGCGTACGCTGGAAAAAACAACCTGGAACTTGCAGCTCCTACCGGCGTACAGCTCGATTTGCGCGGCGCGCAGCAGGTTTATGACAGCAGCACCGGTAAATATGTAGTCCGCCCGGTTAAAGTTTTCCTGAACTGCATTCCCAAAAATACCGAACTTGGCAAACTGGAAGTTGGCGCCACAACGGATACTGCAAATACGCTGGAAACTACGTATATTAAGGTGGACATTGACGGCGAAACCGTGCTGGAATATGACAAGTATAATTCTATTTACAACGTCAGCGGTACGGATTATCTTGCAGACGTACGTGAAGCGCTTGGCTTAAATTAATAAAAATACCCCGCTGAAAGGCGGGGTATTTGACTATATGGAGGTATGAAAATGGCTAAAACTATTAAATTATCTAAACCTTTAAAAATTAACCAACAGGATGTAAACGAAGTAGTACTTGATTTTAACAAAATTACAGGCGCTACTTTACTGGCAGCAGAACGTGAAGCGCGCACGCGTGGCGAAGACAGCATGAGCGTATTTGTATCTATGCAGTATCAAGCAATCTTAGCAGCAAAAATTATCGGCGTGCCGGTAGAAGATATTGAAGAACTGTCTGGTAATGATTTTAAAAACATTGTGCTGTCGGTGGCAAATTTTTTATTAACACCGGCTTGAAAAATGGCCGAGAACTAAAAAAGGCGGTCATCTGCCTAAGCAGAGCCACCTTTACACCTGTAAATTATTATCTTGAATTACCTTTTACCGATTTTGACGATTACTGCGGCATCGTTGCAGAAATGAATAAAAATAGCTGATTTATACCTTGCCTAATTCTTTTGCTATTTTTGAATTGCAGTTAAGCGACCAGATAAGCGCTGCGGCAATTAAAAGCAGAACGTAAACAGGTGCATTTACAGCAAATACTGCCAGCAAAAGGAAAAATAAAATGCCGATTAAACGGTTAAAACCGTTATAGGTATAATTTAGCTTTTCTTCACGTGGCAGATTTTGCGAAAAAGCTTTAAATTCTGCGGACGTGATGTATTTATACTGTTTGTATAAGGCAAACATGCCTTTTATACCGGCCGTAGCTAATACTGCAATAACAGCAAGCATTGCGATTATGGCGATGGAAAAAGTAAGCATAAGAAACACCTCTTTATAAAATTATACCATAAATTTTAAAAAAGGAGGGCATTATGGCAGGGAAAGAGTTTGAATTTGGTTTTAAAATTGCAGCATTTATCCAGGGCAATTTTAAATCATCCTTCGGAAGTGCAAATAAAGAAATATCCGAACTGAACGATAAAATAAAAGAAAACCGTAACTTGCTGAAAACTTTAAAGCAGGCACAAAAAGATGGAGTAATAACGGCTACCAGTTATAAGAATGCGGTGGCCCAAATTAACCCGGAAATTGAACGGCTTACAAAAGCGCAGCAAAAGTATATTAACCAGCAAAGTAAATTAAATGGTTTGCAGGAAGGGATGCGCAGCCACGGGGCCAATGCATTACAATATGCCGGCATGGCGTACAGCGTTGCGCAGGTTGCTGATGCTGCCGTAAAATTTGAAAGCAGTATGGCTGACGTGCGTAAAGTAGTGGATTTTGATAGCCCTGAACAGTTTAAACAAATGGGCAAGGATATACTGGACTTATCTACCCGCATACCTATGGCCGCGGAAGGGCTGGCGCAGATTGTTGCCGCCGGCGGCCAGTCCGGTATTGCACGCGATGAACTTTTTGGCTTTGCAGAAAGCGCCGCTAAAATGGGCGTTGCTTTTGATATAACAGCGGAGCAGGCCGGCGATATGATGGCAAAATGGCGCACGGCCTTTAAAATGGGCCAGAGTGATGTGGTTAAATTAGCCGATAAAATTAACTTTTTAGGCAATACAACAGCTGCATCAGCGCCATTAATTTCTGATGTAGTGACGCGAATCGGCCCATTGGGAAGTGTTGGCGGCGTTGCGTCCGGAGAAATTGCCGCGCTTGGCGCAAGCCTTGTCGGGTCCGGCGTAACATCAGAAATTGCCGCAACTGGCATTAAGAATCTTATTTTGGCTTTGGTATCGGGCGAAAGCGCGACAAAGTCCCAAAATGAAGCCTTTGCTGTTTTGGGGCTTAATGCCGTAGATATGGCAAAATATATGCAGAAAGATGCACGCGGGGCAATATTAAGCGTGCTTGAAGCAGCGCAGCGCTTAGATAAGGAACAGCAGGCCAGTGTTATGGCCGAGTTATTCGGGAAAGAAAGCATTAGCGCCATAGCACCGTTGTTGTCTAATCTTGATGCATTGAAAACTAATTTTGATGCTGTTTCAGATGCAAGTAAATACGCAGGCAGTATGGAAAAAGAATTCCAGACGCGTGCGGAAACGACTGCAAATGCGATGGAACTAATGAATAACAGCATCTACCGTACGAAAGTAGCAATCGGGCAGGGACTTCTGCCGGCAATAGCGCCTGTTGCAAGTGTTGTCGCTGACGCGGCAACAGCCGTAGGAAATTTTGCTACGGAATACCCAAACCTGACGGGGGCAGTGCTGGGTGGAACCGGTGCTTTATTTGGTGTGGCCGCTGCTGCATCCGCATTTTTGTGGGTACTTAACGGTGCGCGGCTTGCCTTGTTCGGCGCAAAAACAGCTTTTGGAATTGCCGGTGCGGCCCTTGGCAAATACAACATACTGATTAAAACTGGCACGGCATTAACCTATGGGTGGAATTTAGCCGGCAGGCTTTTTAACTCCGGGCTTGCTATAACCGGCAGCATGTTTAAAGGGCTTGGCGTTGGTGCCATGAAACTTTGGGGTATATTGCTTGCGAATCCATGGATTGCACTTGCTACGGTAGCAGTAGGTGCTGCATGGATGATTTATAAAAACTGGGATACAGTAAAAGAATGGTTTACTACACTTTGGGATGACCCTGCCCTTGCACTACAGCAGTTTTGTGATGGCGTAAAAAGTAAGCTGGGGGAAGCCTACGACTGGATACATAATAAGTGGGAAAGCATAAGCAATTTTTTATCATCGCCGATTTTCGGCAGTGTGAACATAACTGCATCGGGGCAGAATGGCCAAAAGGTTGCACAAAACGCCTACGGCGGCATTTATGGTAAAGGTGCTTTTTTGACAAGCTTTGCAGAACGTGACGGCGAAAGCGCTATCCCGCACACACCGAATAAGCGCAACGTTGGTCTTTTGGCAGCCACCAATGCCATTATGGGCAATCCTTTGGGCGGCGTTAATATAAATGCTACCTTTAACCCGCAAATCACCGTACAGGGCGGCACAAGCGACACAGCGGCGCAGATTGAGAACCTTATGGCACAAAAAATGCGGGAATTTGAAGAAATGCTGAAACGTGTTGCGGCACAACAGAGGAGGCTAAGCTATGCTTAAAACTTATACTACAGTGCAGGGCGATATGTGGGACAGCATTGCTTATAAATGTTATGGTGACGAAAGCGGCATCAATGTATTAATGGCAGGCAATGAAACTTATGTTGATACCGTTGTTTTTCCTGCCGGTATTGTGCTTACAGTGCCGGATTATGAAAAGCCGGTAACAAATATGCTGCCGCCATGGAGGCGATAACATGAAGGCAAGAAGCGTAAATGCCATAATTAAATACGATAATAAAGACATATCGGCAAGCCTTATGCCGTATGTTAAAAACATCAGCTACCGTGATGTGATGAGCGGGCAGGCAGATGACTTGCAAATAACGCTTGAAGACCGTGCAGGCCTTTGGCAATCGGCATGGATGCCGGAACTCGGGGCAACACTTGACGTGTCTTTGGTAACAGAAAACTGGCAGGATGCCGGAATGCTGCCGCAGGCATTAAGGCTTGGCACTTTTGAGCTGGATGAAATAACCAGCACCGGATATCCATCCGAAGCTCAGCTTAAAGCCGTGTCAGTGCCGTTTAACAACACTCTGCGCGGCGAAGAACACACTCGCAGCTGGGAAAAAGCAGAACTTAAAACCATTGCCAATGATATCGCCACGGCGGCGGAACTGGAGCTGTTTTTTGATACCGAATACAATCCGACAATTGAAAGGGCAGAGCAGACGGAACAGTCTGACCTGTCTTTTTTATTGGCATTATGCGGAGATTATGGGCTTGCGCTTAAAATCAGCAGCGGCCAGCTGATAATTTTTGACGAAGAAAAATATGAAGCTGCCGATGCGCTGATTACGATAGTAAAACCCAGCACAATTTACGAAGCATCCACCGAGATGATTTACCTGCCTGCGATGCTTGGCTACAGTTTTACACGTAAGCTGCGGGATATTTATGCGGCCTGCCATGTAAAATACCAGCAGGGCCAGAATAAAGCGCTTATCGAAGCAACCTTTACCGCGCCGGGCAAAACCGGCAAGACATTGCAGGTGCAGGAACAGGTGGAAAATACTGCCGATGCGGAACGCCTGGCCAAAAAGCGCCTGCGCGAAAAGAACTGTGATGAAGTAACGGGCAGTCTGACACTACCGGGCAGTTTTTATCTTGTTGCCGGCGTTACGGTAAACATGCTAGGCTTTGGCGCTTATGACGGCAAGTACATTATTACCGAAGCACAGCATAACATTGGCGGTGGCTATACTACCGGCATCAGCGTAAGGCGGTGTTTAGATGGATATTAAAAGGCTTATCCGCGTTGGAACAGTATCAAGCATTAATGCGGCGGCAGGAACTGTCCGCGTAGCTTTTGCCGCGCAGGACGATATGGTAACGTATGAACTCCCGGTAATAACGCGCGGCAGTAAAAACAATAAAGATTACTGGCTGCCGGATGTCGATGAGCAGGTGCTGTGCCTGTTTTTGCCAAATGTCAGCGGGCGCGGCGTGTGCGAGGGCTTTGTGCTGGGAACATTTTACAGCAGCGTAGATGCGCCGGTGGAAAACAGCGGCGATGTACACGCATTAAAATATGGTGACGGTACAATCATTAAGCATGACCGCAGCACCGGTAAGCTGACAATAAACGCTACCGGCGACATTGATATTATTGCCGGCGGCAAGGTTACTATTAACGGACAGACTATTTATTTAAACTAAAAAAAATAAGCACGGCGGTGTGCCGTGCTTATTAAAAAATATCATTTTCAAAGTCAAAGTGAAGTGTTGTTTCAGTATCTTCAGGAAGATTAAATTCTTTAATAATAGAATTTTTTATTTTATTTTCTAAATCCGTCCTAAAAATTATTGGAAGCTTAGGATAATAATGCTTTACGAACCATTCATTACCAATTTCCCATTCGTCATCTTTTGAAAACTTAGCTGTTATTTCAGAATAACTGTTGGCCATAAAAAGAGAAATGTCATAACTACTAGCTTTGCTAAAACTAGGGTCATTAATATATACCGGAGTTACAAATACTTCTAATAGAACTTTGAATATTTGTGCATTGTATCTTATTGTAAGAAACAAATAAGTAATATCGTTATCTTTTGATAATACCAAAGATACGGTTGATGGATGGAAAACAAAAAATGACGAAACATCTGTTTTTAAGTACATACAAAGCTTATCGATAGTTTCTAATTGAACTCCCTGACTTGTGCTGTTTGCTAAAGCTGTTAATGTAGTTCTAGAAATGCCGGTATCTTTAGCTACTTTAGAGATTTTTAATCCACGTTCTGCTAATAATAAAGCTAAATTACATCTTAACATAATGTTATCCTCCTTGGTAATTAAATTGTATCATAGTCTGAACAAAATGCAAATAGGAACATAAAAAATATATTGACTTCAAAATTGAGATATGGTATATTAAACACAACGTAGTGTTCAAACTATTGAACAAAAAAGAAAGGAGGAGCGACAAAAATGATAGTGAGTAAGCTGGCTCAAGTCTTAGCAGAGCGTTTCTTAAAGATAAGTGATGTTAATAGAGCGACTGGTTTAGCTCGTCCAACACTTACAAATCTTTATTATCGCCGAACCAAGCAAATTGACTTGGAAACACTTGATAAGCTTTGCTGTTATTTGCAATGCGGCGTTGGTGATATTCTTGAATTTCAAAAAAGCAATAAAAAAGAAGCTGTTGTAACTTTGGGCAGTTACAACAGCTTCAAAGAGATGTTCCTCTTATGAGATATTTTAACATTAGCAGGAACATCTTGCAAGTAAATTTTGGAGGTGTTCCATATGAATGAGTTAGTAAAAATTAAAAATAATCAGGTAGTGGTATCCAGCAGGCAGGTTGCTGAAAAGTTTGGAAAACTTCATAAAGATGTTTTGGAAAATATCCGCAATATTTTAGCGGCGGAAAATTCCGCCACTAAATTTTATAAGGAAGCTACCCACGAATACCGCGGGCAAAAATTCCCAGAATACCTTATGAACCGCGATGGGTTTACTGATTTTGTATTTTAATTAAGTAAAAGACTTGACTTTTGTAGCTACTAAATCTACAATATAATTGTAGCGACAAAAGTGAGGTGAAAAGAATGAACGCTAAACTTGGCAGACCGACAGATAATCCTAAAAACATTATGATACGTGTTCGGATGGATGAAGAAACGGTTAAAACTATGGACGAGTGTGCAAAGCAATTAAATACAACACGTTCAGAAATTATCAGAACCGGAATAAAGAAGGTTTATGCCGATATAAAAAAATAAGATGTTGCCCGCTACCAACGATAACAACATCTTATTGGACACCAACAGGAGTGTTGGTAAATATATTATACCATACTTCTGTTGAATTTACAGGAGTGATGAAAATGAATAGCTTACAAATTTTTAAAAATGAACAATTTGGAGAAATTAGGTCAGTAATAAAGAATAATGAGATTATGTTTGTTGCGGCAGATGTATGCAAAGCTTTGGATTTAAGCAATCCTTCAAAAGCTGTTTCACGTCTTGATGATGATGAACGGGCTAACTTGAAGTTAGGTCGTCAAGGAAATACAAATGTCATTAATGAATATGGTTTATACAATCTTGTACTTGCCAGCCGTAAGCCTGAAGCTAAAGCTTTTAAACGTTGGATAACGCATGAGGTAATTCCTTCGATACGAAAAACAGGCGGGTACAATGTTTCACTTCTTAAAGAAAAAGAAATTGAGGCGCGCCTTAACAACAGCCGTGCCCGTATTGCTTCGGAGTTTCGCAAGATTGCTGAAAAAACCGACATACCGGAATACAAACATATCTGCCAGCAAAAGGCGGCGGAAGTTTTAAGCGGCGTTCCGCTTTTACCGATGGAAGAAGCAAAAGAAATTACTTATTCAGCAACGGATATAGGCAAGCTGCTTGGTGTATCGGCAAATAAAATCGGCACGATTGCCAACAAATATAATTTAAAAACGCCGCAGTATGGCAAGTATTTTTACAGCAAATCCGAATACAGTTGCAAAGAGGTTGAAACTTTCCGTTATTATGAATGCGCTATTGCCAAATTCCGTGAAATACTGGAAGGTGGTGCAGTAGCATGACTTATGTAGAAATGTATGATGCTTTGCCGCGAGAAGTGCAGAGTCTTGTAGAAGATTACAGTAGTAATTCTAATTGGGCTCAGGATTGCTTTGACACGTTATTAGGTATTTGCCCTCAAAAAGAGTGTTCAATCAGAGCCTTGGCAGAAGCCTATGCGGAATGGTATCATTATCAGGCAAAGGCAGAGGAGCAGTTAAAAGAACTTGGCTTTGATGATAAAACAATTACCCAATTAGATTATGGTTATCAGATGAAATATAGCAAAGAATAAAAACTTATCGGCTTAAGCCGCTTACGAAAGTAGGCGGCTTTTGCTATATATAAAACATCAAAGGGAGGTGATTAAAATGCCAAGTGCTACCAGATTAAATGATTTAAACACTGGGCATGATGCGTGCCCGCCTACAGCACTTGTAAGTGCCAGCAGTAACGTAATTATTAATGGCAAGGGCGCAGGCCGCGTTGGTGACAGCTATGCGGCACACGGCTGTATTGTACACAGCCCGCACAGCGGCGTAATTGCCAGCGGAAGCGGTACAGTATTTATTAATGGACAAGCGGCAGGACGCATCGGCGACAGTGTAAGCTGCGGCGGCAGCGTTGCGGAAGGCAGCAGCAATGTTATTATCGGCGGAGAAAATCCCAAACGTTTGGAAATTTAAGGCAGGGGGTAAATATGTATGTTGGCAGTTTAGGCGATGTGCCTTTTATTGTAGCCCGCGGATTTGTGCGTACTTTTAAAGACTACGGGCGTGAAAGCAGCGGGCGCTGGGCAAAACATGACTTAATCGGCGAGAAGCCTGTTTTGGAGTTTTTGGGCCCAGATGTTGAAAAAATCAGTTTTAAAATGCAGTTTAGGGCAGACCACGGAATGAACCCTGAAAACGAAGCCGCCCGCTTGCGTGCAATGCGGGATAAAGGGGAAACAGCCGTGCTAATGCTTGCAGGTCGGCCGGTGGGCGATAACCCCTGGGTGGTGGAAAGCATCGGCGAAACCGTAGCTTTTTGGGATGCTTTTGGCAATGCAATATCGCTTACGGTAGATGTATCGCTTACTGAATACCCGGAAAGGCTGGTGGTGTAAAATGGATATAACGCTTTTAGCAGGCCAGACCGGCGACATTGACTTTGCGCCGGCGTCCGAATACGCGGAAATCCTGCAAAACATACGTACTATTTTAGCCACGCCGGTGTACAGCGTGCCGCTGGACCGCAGCTTTGGCGTTAACGCATCGTTTGTGGATATGCCGCTGCCCATAGCCCAGGCTAAAATAGGGCAGGAGATAATAATAGCAATCCGCAAGTATGAACCGCGTGTGACGGTTACACGGATAACGTGGGAAGCCGACCAGGACGGCATTTTAAAACCGAAAGTGCAGGTGAGAATAAATGACGCCACTTAGCAGTTTGCCGGAGATTGAATTTGTATCAAGCGATAAAGAAACAGTCTTGGCAGAACTTATAAATTTATATACGGAAACAACAGGAAGGGCGCTGGCGCAGGGTGATCCTATCCGGTTATTTTTATATACTATTGCCGAAGTTATCATCCAGCAGCGTGCATGGATTAACTACACCGGCAAGCAAAACCTGCTGCGGTATGCAACCGGCGGCAATCTTGACCATATTGGCGTGCTTGTTGGGACGGACAGGCTTGCGGCGGCTGCCGCGACTACTACGGTAAAAATTACGTTATCGGAAGAACGTGCAGTATCAACGCTAATACCTTCCGGTACGCGCATTACGGCAGGCGATAATGTATTTTTTGCATTGACGGAAAACGTGAACATCACTGCCGGAGAAACTACGGCAACGGCATCGGCGCAGTGTACCGTAACCGGCAGCGCCGGCAATGGCTACCTGCCGGGTGAACTTAAAACGATTGTAGACCCGGTGCCATTTGTGGCAAGCATCGTTAATACAACGACTTCCGAAGGCGGTGCAGATGTGGAAGACGATGACAGCTACCGTGAAGCAATCCATGAAGCTCCGGAAAAATTTTCGTGCGCCGGACCAGATGGCGCGTATGAATATTATGCAAAGCGCGCATCGGCGCTTATAGCTGATGTATCGGTAACAAGCCCGCAACCGGGTAAAGTGCAAATTGTACCGCTATTGGAAGGCGGCGAAATTCCGGGGGAGGAGATATTGGACGCTGTGCTGGAAGTTTGCAATGACCGTACTGTGCGGCCATTGACAGACCAAGTATCGGCGGTGGCGCCTACCAAAGTAGAATTTGACATTACAGCAACGTATTACATCGACCGCGAGGACGAAGCCCGCGCCGCTACCATCCAGCAGCAGGTAACGGAAGCGGTAAATGCTTTTGTGCTTTGGCAAAAATCCAAGTTGGGTCGTGATGTTAACCCATCGGAACTTATCCGCAGGATTATGGATGCAGGCGCAAAGCGCGTTGTAGTAACGGCGCCGGCATATGCAGCTGTATCGGTAACGCAGGTTGCCATAGCTAAAACAACAAACGTGTCTTTGGGGGGGATGGAGTATGAATAAGCTTGATGATGTACAGCTTAAAACAATAGCTCCGCCCAGCATAAATAATGATAAAAACGTGCAGGCCTTGTGTGATGCGATTGACGTTAAATTACGTGAAATTGCAGCAGCATCAGGGCTTGTTTTATTACTGCCGCGATTAGACGAACTGCCGGAAGAAATCGTTGACGAACTGGCATGGCAGTACCATGTCGATTTTTACGATTACAGCGCAGACATCGAAAAGAAACGCGCGCTTGTCCGGCAGGCGATTGCCTGGCATAAACGTAAGGGAACGCCGGCGGCGGTGGAAGAAGTCTACACGGCGGTGTTTAAATCGGCACGTGTTTATGAAAACTGGGAGTATGGCGGCGAACCGTATCATTTTCAGGTACGGCTGATAGAAGAAGGCATACCGGATGAGACGGTTATTGATAATCTGCACCGCGCAATAGCCGAAACTAAAAACACACGCAGCTGGTTGGACGGTCTTAGTTTTTACCGTGAAATTTATGGAAAGCTGTTTTTTATGAATATTGTTGCGCAGCATAAGACGGTAACAATTTATCCGGCGGCATTTCCTGACCAGAAAGCAAGCGGCGTTATTTACACAGGCATCGGCATCAAGTATCACAAAAGAGTGGAGGTATATTAAATGGCAAACTGGAACGGCTTACAGCTGACGAATAAAGGCATAGCCTTGCAGGCAAAAGTACAGGCTGGCACACAGCTGCACATAACAAAATTAAAACTTGGATCCGGCGTTGTCCCATCAGGTACGGATGTAAAAACTTTGACGGACTTAATTGCGCCGGAGCAAAATCTTGGCATCGGCGGAAAAGAAGCTGTTGATGATTACTGTAAAATTAGCAGTACCATATCAAATACTGGTTTAGAAGCCGGATATTATGTGCGGGAACTTGGTGTTTTTGCGCAGGATCCGGATGACGGGGAAATACTTTATATGTATACGACTGACGGTGCGCCCGACTATCTGCCTGCCGGTGGCGGCAGTACGGTAATCAGTCAGGAATTTAGCGTAATGATTGCGGTTGATGATACGGATAATATCGTTGTTGATATAGATCCGGCAGCGTTGGCTACAATGGGCTATGTACAGTTGCAAATACAAGAACATAATACAGATACCACAGCACATGCTGATTTTACTGGCGCAACGGCCGAGGCCGCTGGTGAACGCGGTATGGTTCCGGAACCACAAGCAGGAGACCAGAACAAAGCGTTATTTGGCGATAAATCGTATAAGTCAGTAGTACAAAGCATTAACGGCATTATACCTGACGCTGGCGGCGGCATAACACTTGTTACTGGTATTAATATGCTTGCCCGCAATCAAGCATACCAGTACGGTGACATTGCTTACAGTAATAACCTTCCGTCATGGGCATATTTGTTTTGTGTAACCGCCGGTACAACAGCTGCTTCCGAGCCCAGCTTTTCCGGTGTTAACACAATGGGGCAGTACATTACGGACGGTACTGTGAAGTGGATTGTAGATGATGTGCGCTTTAATATACCTGTCGGTGTACCTTTTTATGATACTTACTTACATGACGGGTGCGTAAAATTAAACGGCGCAAGCGTAAACCGTGCTGATTATATTCGTCCGGCTAAAATTGCAACCGATAAAAATTTGTGGACGAGTAGCCCCAGCACTGAGCCATACAAATATGGTAACGGCAACGGTAGCACTACGATGACACTGCCTGATTTCCGCAGCAGGTTTATCGAGGGCAGTGATAGCGCCAGCATTATCTCAGCTGGGCTGCCGAATATTACTGGCACTGGTTCTTCATTTATGTCGTCAGCGTATGGAGTTGTACAAGGCGCATGTTATGCTGAACGTAATTCATCCGCCGCATATGGTGGTACTTATGCCGATACTACAACATCAACGTCAAGGTATAAAGTTATGTTTAGCGCAAACCGTTCTTCCAGCATTTACGGCGCATCAGAAACTGTACAGCCACCCGCGTTACAAATTATTCCGCAAATTAAGTATTAAAATTTAATCTGTGGAACTAAAAGAAAGGCGTTTGGTTGTACTGTAGAACTTTTGCCATAGATTGAATTTGATAAACTTGCATCAAAATAAATGTTATTGCGGCGTTCTCCGCCACCGTGTAAGTCAACAGTATTTCCAGAATTTTGCGGTGCTGACAGCGCACCTGCGCCAGTATTATTGCCCATATATCCACCATAACCACCAGTTATACTACCTGTAATATTGGGTAAACCAGGCGCAACGCTACCAACACTATCACTGCCCTACACGATTAGTATTTTATTTGTGGTATTAAGGCAATGGATGGCGGTTGAACGGTATCACTTGCACCGTAAATGCTGTTACTGCGGGCGGCCTCAAACCCCAAATATCTGCCAGCGCCATAACTTTCGTCGTTCTTTAGTAAACCAGTACTGTAATTTGTTCCCGTATCAAAAAAAGCTTCTTGTGGGTCGCGTTGCATACCGCCGCCATAATTTTGTGCCCAAAAGGCTACCTTGCCAGTAATATTCGGCAGGCCAGCACTGATAATGTTTACGCTATCACTGCCCTTGAACAAGAAAGGATGTGTTAAAATGACTAAAATAGTTTATTGTTATGACGAAAAGAATTATTACGAAAAATCTTTAACGCTTGATAAAAGCGACATCAGCCCGTCCGGGCGCTGGAACATACCTGCTCGCTGCACTGAAATTGAACCGCTGGAAGAAAATGAAGGTTATAAAATCAAATGGAACGGAATAGGTTGGGAGTACGAACAGGAAGAACAGCCTGAACCTGAACCGGAACCGACCTTTGAGGAATTGCAACAACAGAAATTGCGTGAAGTTGATGCTTGGACTGCTTCTAAAATCACCGGTGGCTTTGTGTCAGAAGCCAGCGGCGAACCTGTAACGTATGATAGTGATAAAGATACGCAGCTTACAATGCAGGGAATTGCACTTAATGTTAATACAGAACTTTTTGCTAAAAAATATCCTACTGGCTGCCCGGTACTCGGATATGCACAAGGCTCAGAAGAAAAAACTATTTATATGCTTAGTGCTGAACAAGTAATGAACTGGTGTGCAGACCTGTCTATGCACATAGGCACGTGCAAGCAGGCGGGATGGGCAAAGCAGGCAGAAGTACAAGCGGCGACTACAAAAGAAGAATTAGAAACTATCGTTTTGGAATAGCAAAACCTAAAACACGCAGGACGCTGATAAATAGCGGCTTTGAAAGCTATTTTAACCGCAAAGTAAAAACAGTGCCATATTAGTACCAACAAAACGCAGGTACAGCAAGGCCTTACAGTTTGTGGACACGAAAAAATTAGTACCACGTTAGTACCAGCTACGGCAAAAGGTCAATGGTTTTGCGTAACTGCGCAATGGTTTTATGCGTATACACGCCTTTCGTTATATCCTTTTCGGCGTGGCCTAAAATCAGCTTTACACAGTGTGGGTTTGCCTTGGTATTATCAAGCCACGTTGCCAGTGTGTGTCGGCACTCGTGCGGGGTATGCTTGCAATGCGTTACGCGCATTACCTTTTTAAAGCGTGCAAACAGTACGCGGTAATTTATCGGTGTAATATCATCCAACATTATTAAATGGCTGCCGGGTTGCTGCATCCAAAATTCAAAATAGGGTAATGTTCGCTTGCTAATTGGTATTATGCGGTTACTGCTGCTTTCGGTTTTGCTTTTGCCAATCTTAAAAATGCGGCGTTTTAAAGATACGTCCTTTTTTAGCACGCCAGCAAATTCGCTGGGCCTTGTACCCGCATAACACATCATTACAACGCACATTGCCCAGCGTGCAAGCGGGTGGGTAACATCATCGGCAATGGCACGTACGCGGTTTAACTGCCGCGTATTAAAGGGCGTTTTTGGGTATTTGCGTTTATGCTTATCAATCGTGACATACTGGCTATAATCAACGGCATCGCTGCCGAGAATACAAAATTTGATTGCGTAATTATAAACATGGTGCATTACCGTCCGGACCTTTTTCTGCGCATCGTGATTGCCGCCGCTGTCGCGGGTATCGGTAATTATTTGTTGTAAGTCGGCAGTGCGTAAGGCTGATATAGGTTTATCCCATATCCGGCGGCAGTGCTTAAATGATGATTGGTAATTAGCTATGGTGGTATCGTCCAGTTCGCGTCCTTTAAAGGTTTCGCCGCAAACAAGGTTATAAATCTGCGCGAATGTAGCCTGCTTGTATGATTTTAAATAGCGTTCCGGATGGGTGCCGTAGTCGGCCAGCATTAAAAGCCCGTCCTCGTAAGTTTCGGCGTCGCCGATATAAACCTGCTTACCGTTAACGGTAGCACGTACCATTGCAGGCTTTGCACGATTGGCATCTTTTCGCATTGTAACGTTGCCTTTGCCGTTGGCACGCTTTGGTGGTTTTTGTTTTAATAACATATTTATCACGCTCCTGTAATAAGTATACAGGGGCTTTTTTATTAAGGGGGTGGTTAAATTGGTCGATTTTATACTTGGCTATATAACCAGGATGGTTATTACAGTGTTGACGATTATGTTTTTTATGGGCGCGAATCGGGACCAGAAAAGTTAATGTGGAGGTAATGCCGTGGAAGATACAAACAATGAAGAATTACGCGAGATGCAAAAGGACATTAAAAATATGATGTCGCAAATCAGCGTAATACAAGCCATGCTGTCCAATGGTATTTTAAAAACGCAGGAAAAGCAAGACCGGCGCCTTGATAAGCACAGCGACCGTTTAGACGCACTGGAAAAAACACAGCATCAGGCCCTTACGCTTAAAAGCTTGCTGGTTTGGATGACCGCTACAATTTTAACAGCTATCGGTATAGTGGTTGCTGTGGCGCAGATTATTTTGAAATAAAGGGGAATAGTAATGCTTAACAAAATTAAAGACCTGCTGACCAGTAGCATAAAAAAGATACCGGCCAGCATCGGCACAAAAGCTATCGTTTATTATGCAGTGGTGCTGGCTGCCGAGATTATCTTATTTAACGTAGCGTTTTGTGCAAATTGGTGGGCAACCGGTAAAGCCGATGTAAATACGCTGATACAGTTTCTTACGGTACTGGTCGGCGCGCAATTTACATCGGCTATTTTAATGATTGGCAAAGGCTTTGTAGATAGTGACGGTGACGGCGTGCCTGATGTACTGGAAGACAGCAAAACGGAGATTGGATTTAAAACGGAAGAAGGCGAAACAAAATGAATTTTAAAAGAATTACCCCTAAAGATTATGGACTGGAGTTTACCAATTTAACACCGCGTGATAGTACAACGCGCATTATTATTCACCACACTGGCAATCCCGTAGATGATGACCTTTCGGCGGAACAGCTGCACCGCCGCCACATTAATTTGGGCTGGGCCGGTGTAGGTTATCACTTTATTGTGCGCAAGGACGGCACGGTGGAAATTGGTCGCCCGGTAGAATGTGTTGGCGCGCACGCAGAAGGATTTAACTATTGTTCTATCGGCATCCACGTATGCGGCAACTTTAATCTTGCCGAACCTACCGAAGCACAGCTTAACGCTCTGCCGATGTTGATTGCTGATATTTGCGATGCTTATGGTTTAGTCGCCAGTGACAGCATCGTTATGGGGCATCGCGATTTAATGCCAACAGCATGTCCGGGTGATAATCTGTATAAGCATATGGACGAAATCAGAGGAAATGCGGAATGGTACAGAAACCACTAAACGTAGGTAATCGCTCGAACCAGGCATTTAAAATTGGTACAAGATGATACAAGGATTGGTACAAGCTTAGAACTAAAATGCAAGTTACCATCAAGTAAAGAAACACCGTAAATACGCGAGAAATCTCGAGAATTTTATCTGGAAGGGAGGTGAATTTTATGCAGACCATTAAAAACATCGTAACTGATAAAAACTTTTGGGTAGGTTGTGTTGTAGGTTTTGCCCTTGGCGCTATGCACCATTATTTGGGGCTGTAACCAAAAATAACCGCCTGCACAGTTGGCACGTGCGCTGATTTTTAACGGTGCCGCTTATACTTTTATGCAAAAGCTGTAAAAACGGCGCACAAGCCAAATGCGGCGGTGTATTAGTAAAATGGAGTAAAAAATGGAAAATGAGCAGAAAAAATCTGATAATCATAATTATTTTCGCTATATTATCGCTGTTGTATTGCTTTTTGCCATTATTAATTTCACGATGCGAAGCTGCGGGGGAAGTGATGCCGGAACAGCAGAACTACATCAGCGTACCGATGCAGCAGTGGACGCAGTTGAAAAAGAACACGCAACTGCTGGAAGCGAACTTGACGCTACTGGCCGACAACTTGACAGTGCAGGAACAGCAATCAGCCGAGCTGATGAACTTATTGGCAGAAGCCAGGAACGAGTTAACCAAAACGCAGCAAGCATTGATGAATGCCAACGCATCGTTGGCGAATGCCGAAAAATCATTGCGGACTGCAACCGAATATACGCAGAAGCTGAGAAAGCAAATCGAAGCGGAACGGGATGCGGCGGCGGAAGCTAAAGAACGCGCTTACTGGAAAGGATGGCTTAACGGTTTTTGCGTTGGCCTTGTAACTACCGGCATTGCAGTTATTACAAAATAATGCTTGACAGAAAATATAAAATTTTGCTATAATACGGCCTACGTCATAAAATGGAAAATGTATACGGCATTTAACGTAACCGGCAAAATGTTCATAATCAGCACCGTTATAGTTAAGCACCAGTTCAATAAACTTTAAGCGTGCAAGGCTTAAACCTTCTTCATAGCCTTAACACTTGCAAAAAAATTTCTCTGCGCATTTCATTGGGGAATAATGGCTCTAAAAATTGCAAAGTTTATAAAAATTTTCTTGCCGTTTTACATTTTCACATTACTGACGTTACTACAAAATGAATTAAGCCCCTATCGGAAACAAAATCCGATAGGGGCTATTTTTTATACTTGTTTTTAATTCGCGTTCGGTTTATAATAAGAAAAACAAACATAAGTTTGCAATAAAATGAAGGTATTGGCATTATGCGCACTATATTACATGTGGATTTAAATAATTTTTACGCATCGGTAGAATGTTTATATAATCCGGTTCTGCGTGGTAAACCCGCAGCCGTCGCAGGCGACCCGGCAAATCGGCACGGCATAATTCTTGCCAAAAACATGCCGGCGAAAAAGCTGGGTGTAAAGACAGGTGAAGCCATCTGGCAGGCAAAAAATAAAGTGCCTGACCTTATCTGTGTTCCGCCGCAATATGATAAGTACCTGCGGTGCAGCCGTGCGGCACGGCAGATTTATTACCGTTTTACAGACCAGGTTGAAAGTTTTGGCATTGATGAAGCGTGGCTTGACGTTTCGGGTTCATTAAATTTATACGGCACCGGGCCGGAAATTGCCGAAAAAATCCGCCGGACAATGAAGGACGAGCTGGGCCTTACGGTCAGCATCGGCGTCAGCTGGAATAAAATATTTGCCAAATTCGGCAGCGATTATAAAAAGCCGGATGCAGTTACCTGTATCACGCCGGAAAATTACCAGGATTTAATCTGGAAAAAACCTGCATCGGATTTGCTGTACGTTGGTCACGCCACGGAACGCAAATTAAAAGGTATTGCTATTTTTACAATCGGCGACCTTGCCAGGCGCGATCCGGAGCTTTTAAAACTGACGCTTGGCAAATGGGGATTAATCTTGTCTGATTTCGCGCGCGGCCTGGACAGCTCGCCAGTTCGCGTAATTGACGAGCGCAGCGCGGTTAAAAGTATTGGCAACGGCGTCACCACGCCGCGTGATATTACAAATGCAGATAATGCAAAGCTTGTATATATTTGCCTTGCTGAATCAGTAGCAGCCAGGTTGCGTGAAAATGCCTTAAAATGCACAGGAGTTGAAATAACGCTGCGCGATAGCAGTCTTTATACCGTAACTAGGCAAACGAAACTTTCCTATCCTACATATTTTTCGGAAGATATTCTTAACGCAGCCATGCAGCTTTTAAACAGAAATTATGATTTTTATACAAACAAACATCTGCGCAGTATAGGTGTCCGGACCATTAATCTGGTTACTGCGGAAAAAGGCTATCAGCTTGATATGTTCACGCCGGATAATACCGACAAAAAAGATAAGCTGGCCAAGACTGTTGATCAGCTACGTAAGCGCTTTGGGCATGCTGCCGTACTGCGCGCAGCATGCCTTCTGGATAAGCAATTAAACATAAACCCAAAAGATGACCACGTTATACATCCGTTTTCGTTTTTTAGGTAAGGGGGGCATTATTGTGAGCTTTTTGGAAGTAACTGCAAAGTTTGAGGCGGGAACTGGTAAAATTATCCCGGTATCATTTATGTGGGACGGGCGGTCAATAAAAATTGATAGCGTTTCTGATGCCCGGCCAGCTGCATCGCTAAAACATGGTGGGCAAGGGATGCGGTATACCTGCCGCGTAAAAAATTACAGCTTTTATTTATTTTGTGATGATAATAAATGGTTCATAGAAAAACTAACATATTCTTAAACGATAACGTTATAATTGAATTTTTATATTTGTTACTTTTTTGTTACTAATATGTTACTAATGTGTTACTAATAAGCATAAAAAATGCAGTTTTTGGGTAATGCCGTATTTTGAACAGTCTTGAATTTAAGCGGGTTTTGCTATTTCACAAAATACAGAAAATATGTTATAATTTATACAAATAACGTACAATAATTGGAGGGTTTATTTTATGCAGACGATTGACCAGGTTGCAGTAAACACCTTAAGATTTTTATCTATTGATGAAGTTGAAAAGGCCAAATCCGGGCATCCGGGCTTTCCTTTGGGCACGGCGCCGCTGATGTACACGGTTTGGGACCGTTTTATGAACTATAACCCCAAAGACCCCAACTGGTTCAACAGGGACAGATTTATTTTATCTCCGGGACATGGCAGTGCATTGTATTATGCAATGCTGCATCTGGCAGGATATGACGTTTCTATTGAACAGCTTAAAAATTTCCGCCAGTGGGGCAGCATTACTCCGGGCCATCCGGAATACGGCGTTACTCCCGGCATAGATGCTTCTACCGGGCCGCTGGGCCACGGATTTGCCATGGGCGTTGGTTTTGCCATTGCCGAAACCATGCTGGCTGCCAAATACAACAAACCGGGCTTTGAAGTGGTTAACCATTATACCTACGGCTTAACCAGCGACGGCGACCAGATGGAAGGCGTTGCAAGCGAAGCGGCATCTCTGGCCGGTACTTTGGGCCTGGGCAAACTTATTTATCTTTATGATGACAACCATATTACCATTGAAGGCGATACCGAAATTGCTTTCCGCGAAGATGTAGGCAAACGCTTTGAAGCATACGGCTGGCAGGTGCTGCGCGTTGCTGATTCCGAAGATATCGACGCTTTGGAAAATGCCATTAAAGAAGCCAAGGCCGATACCGAACATCCGAGCCTTATTATTGTACGTACCCATATCGGTTACGGAAGCCCGAAACAGGATAACGCTTCCTGCCATGGCGAACCGCTTGGCGCCGAAGGCGTTGCCAAAACCAAAGAAGCGGCTGACTGGCCGGTTGGGCAGAGTTTTTATGTGCCGGTAACCGTACGTAAGCATTTTGACGATAAACTTGCTGCCTGTGCAGAAAAACAGGCTGCCTGGGAAGCACTGCTTGCAGATTATAAAGTAGTTTACCCGGAACTTGGCAAGGAACTTGAAGAACGCATTAAAGGCGATGTGCTTGTAAGCCGCAGCGACCTTGAAGCAGTATTTAATGATATTGAAGGCATTTCCACCCGTGAAGCAGGCGGCGAAGTGCTGCAGAAACTTTCCATGCAGCTGCCTCAGCTTGTTGGCGGCAGTGCCGACCTTGGACCTTCCAATAAAACCGTAATGAAAACCTGCGGTTATTATTCCAAAGATGACAGAACCGGCAGAAATATTCATTTTGGCGTGCGCGAACACGCTATGGGCAAAGCACTGAACGGTATTGCGCTGCACGGCGGCTTCATTCCGTTTGGCGGCACCTTCCTTGTATTTGCCGATTTTATGCGCCCAGCAGTACGCATGGCTGCGCTGATGGGCCTGCGTTCCATCTTTGTATTTACGCACGACAGCATTGCCGTTGGCGAAGACGGGCCTACGCATCAGCCGGTAGAGCATGCTATGAGCCTGCGCGTTATTCCTAATTTGTGCGTTATCCGCCCGGCAGATGCTTTGGAAACAGCTATGGCATGGCAGACAGCCTGCCTGAATCAGCATAAGCCTACGGCATTGCTTTTAAGTCGCCAGAAATTGCCCGTACTGCATAAATATGCCGCTGTTATCCACGATAACGCCGGTAAAGGCGCTTATGTGCTTGACGCAGGCAAGGGTGAAGCCCAAGCAGTTATTATTGCCACCGGCAGCGAAGTGCATCTGGCACTGGAAGCACAGGCCAAACTTGCCGAAGAAGGCATTTGCGTAAGCGTAGTATCCATGCCGAGCTGGGATATGTTTGAAATGCAGAGCGAAGAATATAAAAAATCCGTATTGCCTGAAGGCTTGCCGAAGGTTGCCGTTGAAGCCGGCGTAACTTTGGGCTGGAGCCGCTATACCGGCAGCGAAGATAACGTTATCGGCATCAATAAATTTGGTGCATCCGCACCGGGCGGCACGGTAATGAAGGAATACGGCTTTACTGCCGAAAACGTTGCAGCTAAAGTAAAAAGCTTATTGTAATATTGTAAACGGGCCGGCTTATGCTGAGCCCGTTTTTTTATGTAAAGGAGCAGAAATGAAAAATTTACTTACTATTGCCGGCAGTGATTGCAGCGGCGGTGCCGGTATTCAGGCAGATTTAAAAACCTTTGCCGCGCACGGAACTTTCGGCATGAGCGTAATTGTATCGGTAGTTGCGGAAAACACGGCGCGCGTTATTGATATTCAGGATGTTACGCCCGATATGATAAAAAAACAAATGGACGCAGTTTTTGAAGACATTTTTCCGGATGCTGTTAAAATAGGCATGCTTTCCACGCCGGAATGTATGCAGGCTGTTGCGGAAAAATTAACAGAATATAAGCCTCAGAATGTTGTTATAGACCCTGTTATGTATGCTAAAAACGGCTGTGCGTTAATGCAGCCTTACGCGATTGATACGCTTATAAAAACCATAATTCCGCTGGCTGATGTGCTGACGCCTAATATTCCGGAAGCGGAAAAAATTGCCGGAATGGAAATTAAAACCGTTGCTGATATGGAAGCAGCAGCGAAGAAAATCTGCGCCATGGGCTGCAAGGGCATTGTGGTTAAAGGCGGGCATCATATCGGCAATGCGGTGGATGTGCTTTTTGACGGCAAGGAGTTTTACCACTTTGAAACCGAGCGCATCAATACCAAAAACACGCATGGCACAGGCTGCACTTTTTCATCGGCAATAGCCGCAAACCTTGCCAACGGCCTTAGCGTTGCCGAAGCGGTAAAAAATGCCAAAAGCTATGTAACGGAAGCCATTGAACACAGCCTTGCCATAGGAAAAGGCTGCGGCCCGACACATCATTTTGTAGATTTATACAGAAAGGCAGGCATGCTTGAATAATATGGAAATGCAGAATCATTTTGGTAAAATTATAGAAGAATTGCAGAAACAAAAACCGGTTATTCACCACATTACCAATTATGTAACGGCAGAAGCGTGTGCCGATGCCGCTATATGCGCCGGTGCTTCTCCGGCTATGGCAGATGAACCGGAAGAAGTGGAAGTTATAACAGCAGGCAGTGATGCTTTGATATTGAACCTTGGCACTATTAATTATAATAAAATGATTGCTATGGAGCGCTCTGCCATGGCGGCTAAAAAGAAGGGCATACCTGTTGTGCTTGACCCTGTTGGCGTGATGAGCAGCGCTTTGCGCCTTAATTTTGCGCTGAAGCTGTTAAAAGGCGGATATGTTAATATTGTGCGCGGAAATTATGACGAGTGCCGCGCGCTGGCTGACGAAAAAGCAGCCGGGCACGGAGTGGACGGCGTTTTGCAGGCGGATGAAGGCGAAAAATTACAGGCTGCCAAGGCTGTTGCTGCCAAATTTAACTGCATTGCCGCTGTAACGGGGCAGGTTGATTATGTAAGCAACGGCAAACAGGTGTTGGTTTTAAACGGCGGCAACGAAATGCTGAAAAAAATTACCGGCGCAGGCTGCATTACCACAACATTGTGCGCCTGCTGCGCTGCTGTTACCAAAGATTATATGACTGCCGCTGCTTTAGGCGTGGTAATTATGGGGCAGGCTGCTGAACTTGCCGCAGGCTTTATGGAAAAGAAAGACGGCCCGGGCATGTTTAAAACACGCCTGTTTGACGGTATTTACCACGTTATCGGCAAGTGGAATTTAATTAATTTAAAGCCGGAAGAAAGAATGAACTGACATGAAGCCTGTAATTGATTACAGTATTTATCTTGTTACGGATACGGTGTATTTTAAGTACGATAGTATTTACAACGAGCTGGAAGCCGCACTTAGCGCCGGTGTAACGCTTTTGCAGTACCGCGATAAAAGTGCGGAAACACGTATTTTGTATGAGCGCGCCTTAAAAGTAAAAGCCCTGTGTGATAAATACAGAGTGCCGCTGATAATTAACGACCGTGCGGACATTGCTTTTGCCGTAAAAGCGGCAGGCGTACATTTAGGGCAGAGCGATTTGCCGCCGCTTATTGCGCGCCGTATGCTGGGCAGCGATGCCGTTATCGGCGTGTCGGCGCATAACGCTGATGAAGCGCTGAAGGCAGAGGCAGATACTGCCGATTACCTTGGCTGCGGCGCTGTTTATGCAACTGCAACAAAAAAAGATACTTCCGTTATCGACACAGAAGGTTTAACTAAAATCAGTGCGGCAACAAAACTGCCGTTTGTGGGTATCGGCGGCATAACGCTTGAAAATTATAAAGCGGTTTTGCAGGCTGGCGCGGACGGAGCGGCAATAGTAAGCGCAATTTTAGGTGCGGATGATATTTGCCAGACGGTGCGGCAGCTTAAGAACATGGCTTTAGAAGCCAAAAGTGTAAAAATTTAACAAAGCAACATTCTCAAAAGACAAAAATTTAAAATTTAAAGAATTTTTGTTACACTTTATTTGACAACATTTATAATGGGTTATATAATTATGCTATAAATTGTTTGATAGAGGAGCGGAACACATCAGTATAACGCAGAGCGGGAGCGATGAAGCGTTTGAAAGGGCAACCGCCGAAGTTTAAAAAGCAGCCATGTTTTTTATGCTGGGCCGTCAGTGAATAACTGCCGGACTGTCGCCACAAAGGCGGAGGGCTATCTCAATGATTTAGCAGATTTATTGCCGTTGGGAAAGTCTTTCTCAACGGTTTTTGTTTATAAAAGAAAGGGGCTGGCAAAGTGATCAGGGTTTTGGTTAACGGTGCGCTTGGAAGAATGGGCACCGAAGTTTGCAAAACAGTTATGGAACAAAAAGATATGGATTTAAGCGGGGTTGTAGATATTAACGGCGCCGATAAAACTATTCCTTATTATGACGGCGGTGTTTTCGGCGTGGATACGGATTTGGAAAACGCCATTACCTGCACCCGTCCGGATGTTGTTGTTGATTTTACCCGTCCCGATGTTGTAATGGACAACCTGCGCAAAATTATTTCTATGGGTGTAAACGCCGTTGTAGGCACAACCGGTTTTACCAAAGAAAATCTTGAAGAAATCGACAAGCTGGCTTCAGAAAAAGGAGTAGGCGTTTTAATTGCCCCTAATTTTGCGCTGGGTGCAGTAGTTATGATTAAGCTTGCATGCGAAGCTGCAAAATACTTCCCTAATGTGGAAATTATCGAAAAGCATCACGATAAAAAACTGGATGCACCTTCCGGCACGGCCGTGCTTACGGCGCAGAAAATCGCCGAAGTGCGTGCCGCTATGAAACAGGGCCATCCCGATGAAAAAGAAACCATGCCCGGTGCACGCGGAGCAGATTTTGAAGGCATGAAAATTCACAGCCTGCGCCTGCCCGGTTATGTTGCCTCACAGGAAGTTGTGTTTGGCAGCCAGGGCGAGACCCTTAAAATTATCAGCGACCCGGTTAACCGTGAATGCTATATGCCGGGCGTAATGCTTGGATGCCGCAAAATATTAAATATTAAAGGCCTTGTTTACGGCCTTGATAAATTATTATAATTTTATTTATGGGGGATGTTTATGAAAAAGTATAACGTAGCAATTTTGGGCGCGACCGGTGCTGTCGGCGCAGAATTTTTGAAACTGATAGAAGAAAGAAATTTTCCTTTTAATGAACTGCGCCTTTTGGCTTCCAAACGCAGCGCAGGCAAAATTATAAACTTCATGGGCAAGGATTACACCGTGCAGGAAGCAACGCACGATTCTTTTGCCGGTATTGATATTGCCCTGTTTGCTGGCGGCAGTATTTCCAAAGAGTTTGCCCCGAGCGCCGTTAAAGCAGGCGCAGTGGTAATTGATAATTCCAGTGCTTTCCGTATGGACCCGGAAGTTCCTTTAATTGTTCCGGAAGTTAACCCGGAAGCAATTTTAAAACACAAGGGCATTATTGCTAACCCTAACTGCTCTACAATTATTATGCTTATGGCGTTAAAGCCTATTTATGACCTGGCAAGGATTAAACGCATTATTGTTTCCACTTATCAGGCTGTTTCCGGCGCCGGCAAAGAAGGCATCGACGAACTGACAAATCAGGTGGGCGAATACCTTGACGGCAAAGAAATGACGGCAAATATACTGCCTTCCGCCAGTGCGGAAAAGCATTACCCGATTGCATTTAATTTAATTCCGCAGATTGATGTTTTCTGTGATAACCTGTACACCAAAGAAGAAATGAAAATGGTGAACGAAACCAGAAAGATTTTAGACGATTACGATATGCGCATTACGGCAACCACCATCCGTGTGCCGGTATACCGCAGCCATTCCGAATCTGTGAATATCGAACTGGAAAAAGACGTATCCCTGGAAGAAATTAAAAAGGCTCTGGCAGCGTTCCCCGGCGTTATTGTACAGGATGACCCGGCAGCGCAGCTTTACCCGATGCCGCTTTATACTTCCGATACCGACGAAGTTTATGTTGGCCGTTTGCGCCGCGATGAATCCGCTCCCAATTCCTTTAATTTATGGGTAGTGGGCGACCAGATCCGCAAAGGCGCTGCGCTTAATACACTGCAAATTGCCGAAACAATGATTAAAAACGGCTGGATTTAACGGAGATAATAACTGATGAAAATACTTGTGCAAAAGTTTGGCGGTACTTCCGTAGTTGATGAAAAAGCCCGCACTGCCGTTAAGGATAAAGTGCAGCAGGCTATCCGCAGCGGTTATGCGCCGGTTGTTGTTGTGTCGGCTATCGGCCGCAAGGGCGCGCCCTATGCCACCGATACTTTAATTGATTTTTTAAAGCAGGTTAACCTTTCCGTTAATGTGCGCGAGCAGGATATGCTGATGTGCTGCGGCGAAATTATTTCCGCCTGCATTATGGCGGCCACCTTGCAGAAGTTTGGCTTTAACGCCATGGCGCTTACCGGCGGGCAGGCAGGCATTATTACCGATTCCCAGTTTGGTGCGGCACGCATTAAAAATATTAAAACGGACGATTTGAAGCATTTGCTGGAATCCGGCGTGATACCTGTCATTTGCGGTTTCCAGGGCATGACGGAAAACCACGGCAAATTTACCACGCTTGGACGCGGCGGCAGCGATGTTACGGCGGCTGCACTTGGTGTGGCGCTTAATGCCGAAAAAATTGAAATTTATACCGATGTGGAAGGCGTTATGACCGCCGACCCCCGCATTGTTAAAGATGCAACCATTCTGCACAAAATTTCTTATGCGGAAGTGGCGCAGATGGCGCAGCAGGGGGCGAAGGTTATTCATCCGCGCGCGGTGGAAATTGCCATGCGCAGGAACATTCCGCTGGTTGTTAAATCTACCTTCAGCGATGCGCCGGGCACGCTTATTACCAGCGATATTTCCGGCTTGGAAGTTGAAAATTCCGTTACGGAACGCAGAATCAGCGGCGTAACGTATTTGAAGGATTTGGTACAGTTCCGCGTGCAGTTGGATACCAAAGACGCCAGCAGCGGCCGTATTTTGTTTGAAGATTTGGCAGCGGCAGGCATCAGCGTAAGCTGCCTTAATTTGTCGGAGAGCAGTTCCATGTTTGCGGTTTTCAGCGCCGATGCGGAAAAAACCGTTGCAGTGCTTGACGAAGCCGGCTTTGCTTATACCGTAAATAAAAACTGTGCCAAAGTTTCCGTGGTGTTTGCCGCTGTGCGCGGCTTCCCGGGGCTGATGGCAAAATTTGTCAGCGCTTTGGCAGATAATAAAATTAATATTTTACAGACAGTTGACTCTGATACAACCATTTCGGCAATTGTTAAGGAAGAACACATTTGCGAAGCTGTAACGGCGCTTCATAAAGCGTTTAAATTATAAGAGGGGTGTTTTGAATGAAAAATCCATATTTTGGCAGATTGCTTACCGCAATGGTAACGCCTTTTAATGCAGACGGTACAGTTAATTACGATAATGCCGCAGATTTAGCAGAATGGCTGATTGCCCACGGCAGCAACGGTTTGGTTGTGGCAGGTTCTACCGGCGAAGCGGCGACCATGACTGTTGATGAAAAACTGGAACTCTTCCGTGTGGTTGTAAACCGCGTTAATAAACGTGTGCCGGTTATTGCAGGTACCGGCTGCAACTGCACCGCCGAAACTGTAAAAATGACCAAGATGGCCGAAGTTATGGGTATTGACGGCGTGCTTATTGTAGGGCCTTATTACAACAAACCTACTCAGGAAGGTTTCTACCAGCATTTTGCGGCTGTTGCCGAATCTACCAAGCTGCCTATCATCGTTTACAATGTGCCCGGGCGCACGGCTTCCAATATTGCGCCGGCAACTGTGGCACGCCTGGCGGAAGATTTTGACAACATTGTTGCCATTAAAGAGGCAGCAGGCAATGTAGGGCAGGTTAACGAGCTGTTTACCGTACTGCCGGAGGACTTTACCATTTACAGCGGCGACGATATCGAAATTCTGCCGTTTATGTCCGTAGGCGCAACCGGTTTGATAAGCGTACTGAGCAACTGCGGCGGCGAAATGCTGCAGGAGCTTATGCAGGCTTATGAAGACGGACGCGTAAGAGAAGCAGCGCGCCTTAATACCAAAATGGTGCCGCTTGCCAAAGCCATGTTTATAGAAACTAACCCCATTCCCATTAAGGCTGCCACTACCATGGTAACCGGCATCGAATGCGGCGAACCGCGCCTGCCGCTGACTCCGCTGGAAGCGCAGCATAAAGAGCAGCTGGCGGCAATGCTTAAAGAATACGGGCTGATGAAATAATGGCAAAAACAGCGTTAATTATTCAGTGCGATATAGTTGCAAAAAAATGTGTCGGCTATGCCTGCATGAAAAGTTTTGAAACACGTACAGGCAAATTTGCAGGCCTGGAGGAAGGCGTAAACTATCTTTCAACAACCTGCGGAGGCTGCTGCGGAATGGGCGTTGCGGCAAAGCTGGAAGATTTAAACCGTAAGCTGAAACGCTGGGGCGACAGCAAGGATGATGTTACGGTATATCTGGCAAGCTGCATTGTGTCTGATAATTACCATAATCCGCCTTGCCCGCATAAAGAATATATTAAAGAGATAGTAGAACGCAAAGGCTATAAGTTTATTTCCGGCACTTATATTTCTAAAACTGCACAGAAAAAACGTGAAGCCGGTATTTATAAACCGCTTGAATAATTTTAAAGACCGTTTTGAACGGTCTTTTTCTTTTTTACAGGCAGGATTTTAATAGAAAAAATAGAAAATAATATGGGTAAAGGAGTGAGTAAAATGCGTTTGAAGGATTTTATTGGCTGTTTTATTTTTTGTGCGTGTTTGGTTTTGCCGTGCTTTGCGGTAAATGCTGCCGGTGTTACCAATTACAGCAGCTTTATAAGTGCGGATTACTGGGTAAAAAATAACCCGGCAGGAGAGCAGGTTATACTTGATACCGCAGGAGTTGCCGCTTACAATAAAAGAATTGCAGATAAATCGCCTTCGGTTTATGATTTAAAGGCTTATCCGCAAACGCTTGCCGGAAGTACGGTAAAGGGTTATGTTTCCGGGTATGATGTTCTTAATGACCCGTTATTCCGTCTTGGCAAAGAAGTAAGCCAGAACTATAAAAATATTTTAATTAAAGAAACCAATACAGATAAAATACCGGCACAGGTTAATGTACGTTACGGCGTTACGGTAAGACGCAGCAATTTGCGCGTGCTGCCAACTAACGAAGGGCTTTTTTATTATCCTACCGATAATAATTTTGATGCTTTGCAGGAAACTGCTGTTGCTGTTTCCGAGCCGCTTATTATTCTGCATCAAAGTGCCAACGGCTTTTTTTACTATGTGCAGAGCTATAACTACCGCGGCTGGATTTCACGCTTTGACGTAGCCGTTTGCGGGCGCGATGCCTGGCTTAAATATGTGGAACCGCAGAACTTTCTTGTTGTAACCGGGCAGAGCTTTAATGTTAAAGTACCCGGCGAAAGCGTTTATTGTGACGAAGGAACGCGCTTACAGCTTGTAACGGAAGGCAGCAGTATTTACACCGTTAAAATGCCAATCCGTGCGCAAAACGGAACTTTGCAGGAGGTTAACAGCAATGTTGTAAAAAATGCTGCCCTGCATAAAGGTTATTTGCCTTACACTGCCAATAATGTTTTAAGGGGTGCTTTTAAATATTACAATGCGCCTTACAGCTGGGGCGGCGCGCATAAGGGCATAGACGACGCCAGCTTTATTGCAAACGTTTACCGCACTATGGGCATATTTTTGCCGCGCAATGCCGATGAGCAGGAAAATACTTCCGGCTCTGCCGTTAAATTTGCCGGAATGACATCTGACCAGCGTATGGAAGCAATAAAAAAATTAACGCCCGGTTCATGCCTGTATATGGATGGTTATGCCGTAATGTATGTAGGTACTTCCAGCAATGTGCCGTATGCAATACATGCACTGGCAACGCATTATACCGGCGGCGTGCGCCATACGGAAATGCGCGTGGTTGTAAGCGATTTGGAATTGCAGCGTGCCAACGGCGGCAGATTTTTGGATGAGTTTAATACAGCAATGATTTTTAAATAAATGAGAGGTAAAAAGATGAAAGATTATCAAAACCTTTTTGCAGTAAGGGAGAACAACCTTACTGCTGAAGAAATTGCCGGTGCGGAAACCTTAGTGCTGTTTTTGTGCAAGGGCTGTATTCCGGCTTTGCCGAAAATGAACGCGCCTGAATATTTGGTAAAAGCAGTGGACGAACTGCTTAAAAAGAACGAAAAACTTGCCGATACCGGTGAAATTACGCATTTTGCCATGCTTGGCAAAAACGGATTGCAGCAGGTGGTTATTTGCGGCTTTGGCGGCGAAAATGCCTGCAAGCCCAATGATTTGCGCAAAGCAGCCGGTGAAGCGTCGCGCGTTTTAAAACAGCTTAAAACGGAAAAGGCGCTTGTTATTGCGCCGATACTTTTAAACGCAGCGCGCCCGCATTATCTTTCTGCTTTGGCAGAAGGGCTTATTTTGGGCGGTTATACTTTTAACGAATGTAAAGGCAAACAGGAACAGGAAAAAGATATTTGCTATACCATTGTTACCAATGTTGCCGGTGCGGCAGAGGTTGTTTCCGCAAGCTGTATTGTAAGCAGCAGCGTATGCTTTGCGCGCGATTTGGCCAATAAACCGGGCAACATGCTTACGCCTTTGGATATGGCAAAAGTAGCTCAGCTTACGGCAGAGAAATGCGGTATGGAATGTGAAATTCTTGACGCCGAGCAAATGCGGGCTAAAAATATGAATGCAGTTCTTGCGGTGGGGCAGGGTTCTGTAAGCCCTCCGTATATGGCTGTGCTTAAATATAACGGCGGCGGAGATGCTCCGTACACCGCTTTTGTAGGCAAGGGCATTACTTTCGACAGCGGCGGCATTTCCATCAAGCCTGAAGCCAATATGGGCGAAATGAAGGACGATATGACGGGCGCTGCCGTAGTGCTTGGCGCCATGCAGGCCATTGCGCAGTTAAAACTGCCGTGTAATGTTATTGGTATTATGGCATGTGCCGAAAATATGCCTTCCGGAAGCGCCCAGCGCCCCGGTGATGTTATAAAAGCTGCTTCTGGCAAAACTATTGAAGTTGTTTCGACCGATGCGGAAGGACGTATGGTTTTGGCAGATGCCGTATGGTATGCCTGCCGTTTGGGGGCTGCCAAAGTTATAGATATTGCCACGCTTACAGGCGGCGTTATTGTGGCGCTTGGCAACGAAACAGCCGGCATTGTTGGCAATAATGAAGAACTGATTGAGAAGATTATATCCTGCGGCAAAAAAGCCGGAGAGATGTACTGGCACCTGCCTTCGCTGCCGGAATGCAAAGAAGCAATTAAAAGCGATATTGCTGATTTGACCAACAGCGCCGGGCGTGCGGCAAGCACTATTACCGGCGGGCTGTTTATAGGCGAATTTATTGACGAAGGCACGCCATGGGCGCATCTTGATATCGGCGGCACTTCAACCGCTGCCAAAACAGAAGGCTTTAAGCCCAAAGGATGCACGGCCTTTGGCGTAAGGACGTTTGTTAACATTGCAAAGGAATTGTAAAATGCTTGTAGATTTACATACTCACAGTACGTTTTCGGATGGGCTCTATACGCCTTCACAGCTTGTAAAAATGGCGGCAGAAGCCGGTATAGGCATATTGGGCATTACAGACCATGATTCCGTTAACGGCATAGAAGAAGCGCTTAATGCTGCCGCTGCCGTGCCGGGCGCGCCTGTAATTGCCAAAGGCGTGGAACTTGGCACACAGGTTGGCGAAAGCAGCGTACATATTTTGGGTTATAATATAGATATTCACAATAAAAATTTGCTTGATAAAATTGAAGAAATGCGCCATGCCCGCGAAAAAAGGCTGCACAGGATGCTTGATAAAATAGGGGCGCTCGGTTACCATATAACGGTAGAGCAGTGCGACCCGAAAAACCGCGCCGTCGGCAGGCCGCATGTGGCTAAGGCATTGGTAAAAAAAGGTTATTTTTCTTCGGTGGAAGAAGCCTTTGACGTGCTTTTAAAACGCGGAAAACCGGGCTACGAGCCGCAGCCTAAACTTTCACCGGAAGAATCGGTGGAGCTTTTGCACGGGGCAGGCGGGCTTGCTGTTTTGGCGCATCCTGCCGAAATAGAAAATCTGCCTTTGGTGAATACCTTGTTAAGTACAATTCCGTTTGACGGTATCGAAGTATATCATCCGAGTGCCGATGAAAAAATGCAGCAATGCTTTTTGCAGATGGCAGATAAATACAAGCTGCTTGTTTCCGGCGGCAGCGATTTCCACGGCGTGGAAGGGCGCTTTCCGGAACAGCTGGGAGTTTTTAAAGTTTACGCTGAAAATGTAAATATCATTCAGAAAATGCTAAAATAAAAATAATGCCGGAGGAATGTTTATGGAGGTTGTTGCATTTGTAGGGCCAAGCGGAACCGGTAAAAGCCACCGTGCAATAGGCGTGGCGCATAATAATAACTGCGATGCAATTATTGATGACGGGCTTTTAATTAAAGGCACCAAAATTTTAGCCGGAACTTCCGCTAAAAATGAAACCAACAGAATACAGGCTGTAAAAAGGGCAATTTTTACGGAAGACAGCCACGCCGACGAAGTGCGCAATGCTCTGGCTTCCGGCGGCATCCACCGTTTATTGATACTGGCTACTTCTGACAATATGATTCAGAAAATTGTTTTGCGCCTCGGTCTGCCGAAGCCCGAAAAAACCGTTTATATTCAGCAGATTGCCACCAAGCAGGAAATGAAAAAGGCCAAGCAGATGCGCCTGAAGGACGGCAAACATATTGTTCCTGTGCCGACGGTAGAGCTAAAACCGCATTTTACCGGTTATTTTGCCGATTTGCCGTATAATCTCTTCTCCAAAGAGCGCAAGCATGCTGAACCTGACCGTTCCATTGTGCGCCCCGCTTTTAGCTATTACGGCAAAATTTTTATTTCGGATTACGCAATACAGGATATAATAAACATTGTTGCCCAGAAGATGCTTGGCATTGACAAGGTAAACAGCATCAGGGTAAGAAGGCGCAGCAGCAATACCAAAGGCATTGCCATTGCCGTGGAAGTAGTGCTGTTTTACGGTGTGCGCGTTTTTGAGGTTACAAAGGTTTTTCAAAATAAAATAAAAGAAAAAGTTGAGTACATGACAGCAATGCAGGTTAAATCTGTTGATGTTTCGGTACGCAGCCTGTCTGTACGCAAATAAGGAGGAAATTGCAGATGCTTGATGCTACGCAGCGCAGCAGTGTTATTTTTTCTGCCTATGCCAAATTGCCGGCGGGAATTACGGCATACGAAGTACATAAAGTGATTGGCGTAGTGGTGGAAATTGACATGCATACCGGCCGTATTTTGCAGGCGGAATGTACGCTTGCAACCAAACTTGCCAGCGATTTTATCGCTAAAATGCTTGTAGGCTATAATATGAATGATGGCCTTGATGAATTGAACGCCATGATTGAAAAGCATTATCAGGCAAGTGCCAAAAAAGCCGTATTAACGGCTGTGCGTATGCTTAACGACAAATTCATCAGCCACAAAAACGGAGAAGGCATTGATTATTACGATTGATTTATCAGGGCAGCCCTTTCTGCTTAACGGCAGGAAGGGTTGTTTTTTATTTTGTTTTAACGCATACCGGTATTTTGCATACAAGTATACTTTTGTGAAAGTCTTGCAAAGTTATAAGTTGTTCTGTAAAATAAAGAATGTGTTTACATAATAGCGATAAAATTGCTCTTAGTTTTTACAAGATGTTAATTTTTGAGCTGCTTATGATTTTGCTATGAAAGGGAGATACTATGCTGGAATTTTTAAATGATGTTGATGCGTTTGTGTGGGGGCCACCGCTTTTGTGCTTGCTGGTGGGTACAGGTATTTGGCTGACAATCAGGTTAAACATGATTCAGGTTTTACGTTTGCCGCTTGCTTTAAAGTTGATTTTTAAGGCTAAAAACGAAGGCCATGGCGATGTTGACAGTTTTAAAGCGCTGTGTACGGCACTTGCTGCAACAGTAGGCACAGGCAATATTGTTGGCGTGGCAACGGCAATTAAAGCCGGCGGCCCGGGCGCGCTGTTCTGGATGTGGATAGCTGCGTTTTTTGGTATGGCAACCAAATATGCCGAAGGCGTTTTGGCTGTTAAATACCGTACTATTGACGCTAACGGCCATATCGGCGGCGGCCCGATGTACTATATTGAAAAAGGTCTTGGCAGGCAATACCGCCCGCTGGCAATTTTCTTCGCGGTAGCCGGTACGATTTGCGCCTGCTTTGGCAGCGGCACATTTACCCAGGTAAATGCAATTGTTGAAATTACCAACGCCGGTGCGCAGATTCCTGTACTTTACACATCTATCGCGCTTACCGTATTGGTTGCGGTTATTACCCTTGGCGGCTTAAAAAGCATAGCAGTGGTTGCTGATAAAATCGTTCCGTTTATGGCTGCGCTGTATGTTATTACAACCATGGCCATTCTTTTTATGTTCCGTGATGCACTTCCGGGAGCTATTGCAATGGTTCTGCACGATGCTTTTACCGGTACGGCGGCAACCGGCGGCTTTTTGGGCGCAACAATGATGTTTGCGATGCGCAATGGTATTGCCCGCGGCTTGTTCTCCAATGAATCAGGCCTTGGCAGTGCGCCGATTGTAGCTGCGGCAGCCAAAACAAAATGGCCTGCCGAACAGGGGCTTATTTCCATGACCGGTACTTTTATTGATACCATCATTATTTGTACCATGACCGGACTAACTATTATCGTTTCCGGCGTATGGAGCGGCGATTTAAACGGCGCTGCAATGACGCAGAGCGCATTTACGATGGTTTTCCCGGTATTAGGCAATATGCTTTTAATGATTGGCCTCGTGCTGTTTGCGTTTACAACTATTCTTGGCTGGAACTATTACGGTGAACGCTGCATTGCATATCTTTTAGGCGTTAAAGCAATCATTCCTTACCGTCTTTTCTTTATTGCCATGGTTGCCTGCGGCGCATTTTTAAAACTGGAAATGATTTGGATTATTGCCGATATTGCCAACGGGCTGATGGCACTGCCTAACCTTATTGCGCTGCTTCTTTTAACCGGTGTAATAGTAAAAGAAACAAAGTTATATTTTAAACATCTTGATGAAAACAAAGATTATTTAAAATAAAAAAATCTAAAAAATTGTAAACAAACTACTTGCAATTATTAGAGTTTGTGTTAAAATAATTAGAAATGAATATCGCAGTGGATGAAGCATATGGGAGAAGAAATTTTTCTACCGAAGGAGTAAACTCTCAGGTGCCGGGTTGCCGGTGAGAACCGTATGTGGACACATCTCTGGAGAATCCCACTAAAAGGGTGCCGAAGGTGCACGGGGAAGCAACGCCCCTTATCTCTCAGGCCAAAGGACAGAGCTTTTAGCGTAAATAATATATTTATATTATTATTTGCCTGCTTATTATTGCCGCCGGATTTGGGATTTGTCCGGCGGTTTTTATTTTATTAAACAGGGAAGAGGGAGTAAAAATTGTTTAACAACGAAGAAGTTATTGCACTATTGAACACGATTGATACTTTTGTATGGGGCCCGCCGCTTTTGGTACTGCTGGTGGGAACAGGCATCTGGCTTACCATCCGTTTAAAGCTGCTTCAGGTTTTTAAACTTGGCGATGCTTTAAAACTTATCTTTTTTGCCAAAAATGACGGCCACGGCGATGTAAACAGTTTTAAAGCCCTTTGTACGGCACTTGCCGCAACTGTCGGCACAGGCAATATTGTAGGCGTGGCAACTGCTATTAAAGCCGGCGGCCCTGGCGCTTTGTTCTGGATGTGGATGGCAGCGTTTTTTGGTATGGCTACAAAATATGCCGAATGCCTGCTTGCCGTTAAATACCGCACGGTAGACGCCAATGGCAATATTTCCGGCGGACCTATGTATTATATTGAAAAAGGCATGGGCAAAAAATACAGGCCGCTTGCAATTTTGTTTGCTGCGTTTGGCGTTTTGTGTGCTTACTTTGGCATTGGTACCTTTGCGCAGGTAAACTCCATTGTAGAAATTACGCAGATTACTGCAGGCATACCTGTAACTTACACAGGCATTGCCATTACCGTTCTGGTTGCAGTAATTACTATCGGCGGTTTGCAGAGCATTGCAAACGTAGCATCTAAAATTGTGCCTTTTATGGCAATGCTGTATTTAATTACAACTGTTGGTATTTTAATTATCTTTGCCGACCAGCTTCCTTCCGCTTTTGCAAGCGTAATTGACGGTGCTTTTACCGGCACGGCAGCAACAGGCGGTTTTCTTGGTGCAACTGTTATGATGGCAATGCGCAACGGCGTAGCACGCGGCGTTTTCTCCAATGAATCCGGCCTTGGCAGTGCTCCGATTGTTGCAGCGGCAGCAAAAACAAAATGGCCTGCGGAACAGGGCCTCGTTTCTATGACCGGTACTTTTATTGATACCATTATTATTTGTACTCTTACCGGCCTTACTTTGGTAGTAACCGGCGTCTGGAAAGGTGACCTTAACGGCGCTGCAATGACGGAACAGGCTTTTTCGATGGGCCTTCCTGCTTTCGGCAGCATGCTGCTTTTAGTAGGCCTTGTACTGTTTGCGTTTACAACCATTCTTGGTTGGAACTATTACGGCGAACGATGCGTTGAATATTTAATTGGCGTTAAAGCAATTTTGCCTTACCGTATTATCTTTATTATTCTTGTTGCCTGCGGCCCGTTTTTAAAACTGGAAGCAATTTGGATTTTGGCAGATATTGTTAACGGCTTAATGGCAATACCTAACCTTATTGCACTGCTGGCTTTAAGCGGCGTTGTTGTTGCCGAAACAAAACTTTACCAGCAGCATTTGAAAGAAACAAAAGCAAAGGAAAATGCTTGACTTTTAACTTCTGAAACGGTATAATATACGTTGTGTTCGGGGCGTGGCTCAGCTTGGTAGAGCACCTGTCTTGGGAACAGGGGGTCGCAGGTTCGAATCCTGCCGCTCCGACCAGAAGAAAAATTTATATTGCGGGTGTAGTTTAGTGGTAAAACCTCAGCCTTCCAAGCTGATGTTGTGGGTTCGATTCCCATCGCCCGCTCCAAATGGTTCAGTAGCTCAGTTGGATAGAGCAACGGCCTTCTAAGCCGTGGGTCGGGGGTTCGAATCCCTTCAGGC